>Ga0209536_100003527_pt1 | contig 25101 bp, 20 predicted proteins | sample DeeMarSeWOR28_12_FD_187461 | JGI IMG/M metagenome (GOLD analysis project Ga0209536, IMG submission 187461) | Marine sediment microbial communities from White Oak River estuary, North Carolina - WOR-2-8_12 (SPAdes) (version 2) | ecosystem: Environmental > Aquatic > Marine > Intertidal zone >...
CCAAAGGACGCCATAACTGCTAATTATCCATCACAGATTGAACCTTGGGGCAAGTAATGCTATCACATAAATATTATTTTTTTTTGTTAATAATTATGCTTGCATTCAATAAGTTCTTGAGAGAAAAGCCTATATTGGCTATAAGCAATCATTATTTTGAATAATCGTTCGCGTATTAAATAAACCAGAGCAAAATAAGTGGAGGAGGGAAGAAAAATGGTTAAATGCCGAATTAAAAATTTCAATTTATTCATTCTGCTTCTATCTGTTGTTCTATTAGATGGCCAGTATATCCATGCAGCAGAGGTCGATTTAAATATTGACGGGGGAAATGGATACATTGAAGTTGACGACAGTGGTGGATATCAGGCTTCTAACGAGCTGCATTGGAATGGTTTTAGCCATACCGCCACAACATCGCTTGCTATATATGATGCTATTTCAGGGGATATTGATAATGTTCAGGTAGATGACTATATGGGCGACCCAAATGACGACCGCCAAGATACATGGAGCAACAATCAGAGCGGGATTTGGCGCTATGCCGCTCCGGTTGCCGGGATGCCGGCCTGCATCGCTGATGTCGGAGCTGCTCCGGGTGGTGATCCCTCTGTCCCTGTGAGTTTTATGGGTTCCAGTACAGGACTTACAGTCGAACAATTTGTATATGGTGGGGCAAACGATCCTTTTGCAATTTATGTTTACAGAATTATCAATAATACCGGCAACACGAAAAATATCAAAGTAGCTCATTTCAACGACTTTGATGTTGTTGATGGCTCAAGCGACGATGATAAGGGCTATGATGAGATAAATCGCCTTGTTTGGCAGTGGGATGACGACAATGGAGGTTATATTGCCGGTACCGCCTTACTGGACAGACCGGTTTCCAACTGGTTTCTAGAGTACTGCTGTACTATGACCTGGAGTGATGGCGGTTATGCTGCTCAGATGGGTTTCTTTACCGATGATCCAGCATTCAATGGTGCTAAACCTTTTACCCCTGGTGAGGACCTTGAGGTTGACATTGCCACAAATGTGGGCATCCTGCAACCTGGCCGGGCGGCTATAGTTGTTTTTGTTGTTGCCGCTGCACAGGGCGGGACAAGTGCAACAGCACTTACCAACCTGCAAGCGACAATTGCCACGGCAAGGAATTGTTATAATTCAATTGGTGGTGCCGATGAAGATGATGACGACCCAATCGATTATGGTGAGGGGCCTGTAAAATATGGTAATAATAATGATGGATTTGACTGGCCGTGTTTCATAGCAACTGCAGGCTATGGTTCACATATGGAACCGCATGTCATGACTCTCCGTCATTTCAGAGATTCATATCTTCTGACGAACAGGCTGGGAACGAAGTTTGTCAATGCATACTATGAGCACTCACCCCCAATTGCTGACTTTATTGCGCGTCATGATAGCCTGAAGGCTCTTGTGAAAATAGGGTTGGCTCCCCTTGCCAGCTTCAGCTGGATTGCATTGAATTACGGCATGATGGCCGCACTGGCCGTATTGTTCTCCTTGCTGAGCTTGTTTGCAGGTATGACCTTTATGATTCTGAAAAACAAACAGGATTAACAGTTTATATTATATATCAAATATATACAGGGCGGAGCCATCAACTGGCTCCGCCTCATTTATTTCCCTGATAATATCTTACAGGTTGGAAGTACTTCCTTTCTGAAGTTGTAACTCCTGCTATAAATCTTGACTCATGAATGATTTCTGCAAGGTCAAGCTATCCAGTGGATATGTGAACTTTAAGAAGCCTTATTTTTTGCCTCGTGTGTTGAGAGCTATCATAAAAGCATGCTTACCCCCCCACCCCCCCTTCCTATCCCTTTTTTTATGCAGCATCATAAGAAGAGGTATGGAAGGCTGTACTGGATAGGGCAACGAAAACCAGGCTGACTGTCCTGATAAGGGTTTGTTTTTGCTGTTTGCAAATGGGAATAGCTGCGATTATGATACGTTAAATCTGTTTTATAAAGAAAAGCACATTACGTCCGGCAGGATGCAACATACAGGTTGACGTGCAATGAAAATAGCGCTGGTACAGATAAACCCGGTCATCGGGGATTTTGCCTACAATAGTGCTAAAATAATTTCCTGGGCTGACAGGGCCAGGGAAAAGGGGTGTGACCTGGCTGTTTTCCCGGAGCTTGCCCTCAGCGGTTATCCGCCTCAGGACCTTCTGGAGAGACCCGCCTTTATTGTTGAGCATGACAGGGCCCTGCAGGCCCTTATCTCCAAAGTTTCCACCATTGCCCTTATCTGCGGGCACCTTGAAAAGCATACCGGCGCCACCGGAAAACCCCTGCACAACAGCGCCAGTCTCATTGAAAACGGCAAGCTCCTATGCACTGCCCGGAAAAGGCTCCTTCCCACCTATGATGTATTTGATGAAGCGCGCTACTTTGAGCCCGGCAGGCTGAGCCAGGCATGTCAGTATAAGGGAATGCGCCTGGGAATGACGGTTTGTGAGGACATCTGGAACGATAAGGGCTCTTTCCCGCACCAGCTTTATGCTGCCAACCCGGTAGGCGATCTAGTTTCCGGTCTGCAGGACCAGGGAGGAAAAGTTGACCTGCTTGTCAACATTTCAGCCTCACCCTTCCAGATTGATAAGGAGGCTGTGAAGCTTGATATTTTTAGCAGGGTGTGCACCAACAACAATCTCCCCCTTATTTATGTAAACCAGGTGGGCGGCCAGGATTCACTGCTCTTTGACGGCTGGTCCATGGCCATGGACAGGAGCGGCAGAATTATTGCGCGGGCTGAACGGTTCAAGGAAGATATGGTTGTTGTTGATACGGAAACCTGGCAGGGAGAGGTGCATGGGCAGCAGATCCTGGAGGTTCATGATGCAGAATCAGGGCCTGCCGGCTCTGAAAGGGGTCTCCATGAAGCAGAGACAGTCTTTACGGCCCTGGTTATGGGCGTTAAGGACTATGCTGCAAAATGCGGCTTTTCCAAAGGGGTTGTGGGGCTTTCCGGCGGCATAGATTCTGCCGTGACCTGTGCTATTGCCTGCGAGGCTTTTGGTTCGGAGAATGTTCTCGGTGTCGCCATGCCGTCCCCCTACACATCAGCTGCAAGCATTGAAGATGCAAAACAGCTGGCGGAAAATCTCGATTGCCGGTTTGAAGTCATTGCTATTTCCTCTGTATTTTCAGCCCTCAAAGAAAGCCTGGCACATATTTTTCCTGTATCTGAAAATCCCGCTGCTCCACAAGTTGATATAACGGAACAGAACATGCAGGCGCGCATCAGGGGCAATCTGCTCATGGCCCTTTCCAATAAGTACGGTTCCCTTTTGCTGTCAACGGGAAACAAGTCGGAAATGGCAGTGGGCTACTGCACCCTCTATGGGGATATGAGCGGCGGCCTGGCGGTCATATCCGATGTTCCCAAGCTGCTGGTCTATAAACTGGCCCACTATATCAACCGGGAACGGGAAATAATCCCGGCGCGTATTATTGCTAAGCCCCCTTCCGCTGAACTGGCGCCAAACCAGCTGGACCAGGATGACCTGCCGCCCTATGCTATTCTTGATCCTATTTTAAAGGCATACCTTGAAGAGAATAAAAGCGTAGCCGAAATAGGAGCCATGGGGTTTGAGCATCACATTGTGAACGATGTAATAAAACGTATCAGGCTTAATGAATATAAACGCAAGCAGGCCCCACTCGGGTTAAAGGTTACCTCCAAGGCTTTCGGCTATGGCCGGCGCTATCCCGCGGCCCAGAACTTCAGAGAGGAAGATGCTTCATAGATGAGGTGTGCACCATGATCATATCACCAACAAAGACAGGCAGTGAAACCGGAAAAGAGCTTATTGCACAGCTGCTTAACAGGTTTCAGGAAACTGATACGGGCTGCACCAGCGTGGTCGCAGAAATCCTGGCTGCTGTGAGGGAAAAAGGAGATGCTGCCCTGCTTGAATATACCCGCAAGTTTGATGCTCCCGATTTTCAGATAGGCCAGCTTCAGGTGACGCAGGAGGAGTTTGACAGGGCCCAGGATCAGGTTGATGCCGCCTTTAAGGAAACATTATCCCTGGCCATCGAACGGGTGCAGTTCTTTCATGAACAGGAACTGGAAAAATCATGGACCCTGACACGTGATGACGGTGTTATCACCGGCCGCCTGGTAAGGCCTGTGTCCGCCGCGGGGCTCTATGTCCCGGGAGGCCGGGGCGGCAGCACACCCCTGGTTTCTTCAGTGTTGATGAATGGCATCCCGGCAGGAATTGCCGGGGTCGAGAAGCGAATTATGGTGACCCCGCCCAATGACAGGGGGGAAGTGCATCCTGCCCTGCTGGCGGCAGCCAGCGCCATCGGCATTGATCAGGTTTTCAAAGTCGGCTCCGGTTGGGCCATCGCTGCCTTGGCCTTTGGCACCCGGTCAATTCCCAGGGTTGATGTCATTGTCGGCCCCGGAAACCAGTACGTTGCAGAAGCAAAAAAACAGGTCAGCGGCATTGTCGGCATCGATATGATTGCCGGCCCAAGTGAGGTTCTGATCGTGGCTGACGGATCAGCCCGTCCCTCATATATAGCTGCAGATATGCTGGCGCAGGCAGAGCATGATCCCCAGGCCCTGGCAATGGTGGTGACAACCAGCCCTGAAATTGCAGAGCAGGTTGCGGGAGAACTTGAGCGTCAGTTGGAAACATTGAGCCGCCAGGATATTGCCATGACAGCCCTGAGGAAGCGTGGCGTTATCTTGATTGCAGATACACTTGATGAGGCCATCGGCCTGGCCAATAAAATCGCGGCCGAACACCTGGAGTTGATGGTGGAAAAACCGGATACCTGGCTTCCGGCCATTCAGCATGCAGGAGCCATATTTTTGGGGGATTATTCCCCTGAAGCTGCCGGAGACTATCTGGCCGGACCAAACCATGTTCTGCCGACCATGGGCACCGCCCGTTTTTCGTCGGCACTGGGCGTTGAAACCTTCTTAAAGAAAAGCAGCATTATCTCCTACAGCCGGGCTGCGCTGCTTGAGGATGGTCCCCATATCATGGCCCTGGCAAACCTGGAAGGGCTTTCCGCCCATGCCAGGTCGGTGGAGGTACGGATGAAAGAGGAGTAGATAAAAAAGGGTTCAAGGGGCCAAGGGAAAAATATCATTGACTTTGGAGTGTTGGGGTACTGGATACAAGGGAAATTTTATTTTTCCATAAAGTATAGCAAAGCATGAAAGCCATTTCACGCAGCCGAGCAGCGCAGCAAAGAGGGGTAAAACGACTCGGCGGAGCCCAGCGACTTTCCGAGGCGTCCGCTCTTTGCGAGCAGCTCAGGGCATTCCGCTGAAAGGGGAACAAGTGACAGGCTGCCTTTTTTGGTTCGTTTTTGTCAGCGTAAAAAACCGCTGACGGTTTGAAAGCTATTCTCCCTAAAAGTTTATTTTCTAAATTGGTGTATATGGTGCCATTTTAAGTTGGGCAAGCTGTCAGTCATCGGCAGTTTATTATGCCGATAAAAATGAACAAATTATAAAAAGATAGAGATCAAATTTTATAATCCTCGAGTTTGGCATCTCAAAACTCTATCCCACAGTCCCTGTACATTTTATGCTCACATCTGAAATTGAACACTTCCTGGCCCAGGGCCTTGCTCTCATGGGGCTTTCTCTTGACAACCAGCCAGAGGCCCTGGCGCGCTTATCTCTTTATTTCCAGGAACTGAAAAAATGGAACAGGAAGGTCAACCTGGTTGCACGATCACTGGATGATCGGCAGATCCTGGAAAACCATTTCCTCGATTCCCTGACGCTTATATCATTGCTGCCTCCAGAAACGCATGAGCAGGAGACAGTACTTGATGTGGGTACTGGAGCGGGTTTTCCGGGCCTGGTACTCAAGGCTGCCTGTCCTGCGCTTTCTCTTACACTTATCGAACCCCGCAAAAACCGATTTTTCTTCCTGAAGCACATGGCAAGGGCCCTGCAGGTAAAAGAGGTGGAAGTGCTCGATATACGCCTGGAAGAAAAGGCTGAGGCAAAGGAACTTTCAGGCCGCAGGTTCTCCTTTATCACAAGCAGGGCCTTTACCGATATATGGAGCTTTATAAAACTTACAGCCCCGTATCTGGAAAAGGAGGGGAGAATTGTCCTGATGAAAGGCCCCGGAGCAGAGAAAGAACTGAATGATCTTGGCCGCAAGTCCAGGGATGGGAAATTTTTTGTGGCTGGAACCAGAAAACTCAATCTTCCCTTTTCAAAGGGGGAACGGCTGCTGGTCAGTATTATGAAGTCAGGTCTAAAACTTCAATGACCCCAGGGGGCTTGAACTTTGGCCAGGTCAGTCTGAACGGCCGAAGTACATATAGATAATCAGGCCCAGGATGCAGGCGGCCCCAAAGACTACGGGCAGCACTTTGGCAAGCTGTATTTCATTGTTGACAATAAGGGAATTCATATATTCGGTGCCGGATATGTGCCAGCAGCCGAAACCGATAAAAATGACGATGATTTCCCGAAAATCCTGTTTGTACAACATGTAGCCGATCAGGCAGATAAATGGCACCAGGAACCAGGGATTGGTAAAAAGGCCGACGACATCCACATCCTTAAATTGCTGCAACACCTGGGTGGAATGAATAAAGTCAACGATTTTTGCGAAAGAATCCATTAGTCCGGCCTCCCTAGTTGTTTTTCAGATTCTTTTGAGCACTTTTTTTCTGGGCCCTTTTGAAAACCTTGATGGCGCAGTAAGAGCCACACATGCTGCAGGCATCACCTTTATACGTTCCGCCTTCATCCCGGAAGCGCCTGGCTTTTTCAGGGTCAAGTGACAGGTCGATCTGACCTTTCCAGTCCAGATTGTTGCGGCAGCGCGCCATGGCAATATCCTTGTCAATGGCGCCTGGCAGCCCCTTGGCAATATCAGCGGCATGGGCAGCAATCTTCGAGGCAATCACCCCCTCTTTTACATCGTCAACATTCGGTAATTTAAGGTGCTCTGCAGGGGTTACGTAGCAAAGGTAGTCAGCCCCGGCAGCACCGGCAATGGCCCCGCCGATTGCGCCGGTGATATGATCATACCCCGGTGCGATATCCGTGACAAGCGGTCCGAGCACATAGAAAGGCGCGCCCTTGCACAGCTGTTTCTGGAGCAGGACATTGGCTTCGATCTGGTTCATGGGCATATGCCCTGGACCTTCAATAATAACCTGCACGCCCGCATCCCAGGCCCGCTCAGTCAACTCTCCCAGATGGATGAGTTCCTGCACCTGGTTTCTGTCCGTGGCGTCGACCAGGCAGCCCGGCCGGATGCCGTCTCCCAGGCTCAGAGTCACCTCGTGTTCTTTGAGAATGGCGAGGAGATCATCATAGTTTTCATATAAGGGGTTTTCCTTGTTATGATAGGTCATCCATTCGATGGTAAATGACCCTCCGCGGCTGACGACCCCCATCAAGCGCTGCTGGGAGTTCATTCTCTCCAGGGTGTTTTTCGTGATGCCGCAGTGGATGGTCATGAAATCCACTCCATCTTCAGCCTGTTTTGCTATGGTTTTGAAAATATGGTCGACCTCAACGTCAACGATCGCCTTTTTCTGCTGCTCCACGGTTTCTGCCACAGCCTGGTAAATCGGTACGGTTCCCAGCGGAACCGGGCATTGTTCGAGAATACCTCTGCGCACAGCATCGAGGTCTCCCCCCATACTCAAGTCCATAACGGTGTCAGCACCTGCTTTTATGGCCACACAGAGTTTCTGCAGTTCGGAGTGCAGTTCCGGAAGATCTTTTGAAGAACCGATATTGGCATTGATCTTGGTGGATACATTCTTGCCGATGGCAACAATCTTTTCAAAATCATGGTTTTTGTTTTTGGTAATGACCAGCTCTCCCCGGGCAACACCGGCCATGAGTTGGTCTAAGGATATTGATTCGTTACGGGCACAGACCTCAAAAAGAGGGGTGCTGACCCTGTTTACTGCATCTTGGCGTATAGTCATTTATCTTCCCGGTATTTGGTTATCTGAATTATTAAAATCACGAAAAATCGTCTTACTGCCTAAACACAACAATCTACCAATGGCTTGCCAGGGATGTCAATGTAAAAGAGCCCCGCAAAAACGGAACAGATTTTAGGAGAAATCTGCTGAGCTGCTTCTTTTGCCTAAGGCCGGGAATTAATTCTAGGAATAATCTGCTTGGGCATGAAATGGCTCAGGGGAGCTATTCGTTTAGGTCCCAGTTGTATTGATGGCTCATTTTTGCTGAGACTGCCTTGATTTTTTCCAGGTTTTCAGGGGACAGGTATTTTTTCAGATGCTCGATAATTCCTTTTTCTGAATCCCCGAAATCTTCCTTAAACCAGAAATAGATGCTCGATACCTGCAGCCTGTTGCTGGCAGCTGATACGCCGCGAGGATGATTGACGAACTCGCCGGCAGCTTTTTCCAGCATAGTCTCAAGCTGCGGTGCTGTAAATGCCTGGGGTTGGAGGTTGGGGCAGCCGAGACTGGCGCAGTTCACAGCATAGTGGATACGGTTGTCCTGCCAGATAGGCCGTAAAATGCGATGCTCAATATCATTCAGTGAGACTTTTTCTCCTTCAATTGTCAGCAATTTTGCATCCCACGGGCCGCTGCTGAATATCCCCGGGGATATATCAATATCTCGGATCGACTTTACCGGGTAGTGATCAAGAATAATATCGACCGTCAGTCCATTATAGAGGTTGATCCAGTAGGCCTTCTGCTCGTCGCGGTTCAGTCCTGACACTTCAACTTCCTGCAGTTTCCGGAGATAGTCCTTCAGGGCCTGACGGTCCTGCGGGCTGACACTGCTGTATGTAAACCTGCTGATCCCCGAAGGGTGATTGGCATCGACGTACCGCTCCAGTATGAGGTCCCAGTCCGCATGGTCAACAATAGCAGGGGAATCGGGATCATGGGCCTGCCAGCGGGGCCAGAGCTTTGCCGCCGGTGCTCCATATACAGTTGCGGCACTGAAAAGTCCCAGCAATACTAAGAGGATGGCTAAAGCCGGTGGTTTAGCGCTTGGCATGTTTTTTTGCGCAGGTGCTGTTTCCAGCGTGCAGCTGGAAAACAGGGTAACAGTTAATTAATAACATTTAAGTGTGAGTAGAGTTAAATAGAGTAAATTCAAAATGAAAAGCGCTACATGTTCTTTGTGTTCATTTTTGCTTGCCCAAAAACGAACCAAAAAGGGCAGCCACTCACTTGGTTTCGCGTTGCGAAACAGCCCTGCGCTCCTCGAAACAACCGGGAGTTTGAAAACTCGCTACGCTCAGACAGATCAAACTCCTGTTTCGGTTATTTCTGCGGTGCTCGGCGGCGTGAAATGTCAATATAAGAAAGAATATCTCCTCTTTGTCTTATCTAATGACCCTTTTAGCGGTGACTGTTAACTAGGGATGAAGATTTTTAAGCGCTTTTGTAGGAGAAAACAAGGTTTTTGCCCTTGGCGTCAACCTGAGCTTTCCCGCCCTTTGCCAGTTTGCCGAAGAGTATCTCCTCTGTGAGCACATCGCCGATTTCCTTCAGGATCAGCCTGCGGAGCGGCCTGGCGCCATAGTCTGGGTTATACCCCTTCTTGGCAAGCAATGAGCGGGCTTTGGCGGAAAGATTGATGGAAACCTTTTTCTCGCTGAGCTGCATTTCCAGTTCACCCACCATTTTGTCGACAATTTTCTCAATCATTGCCATTTTAAGTGGATTAAAGGTAATAACCGCATCGAGCCGGTTCCGGAATTCCGGTGAAAAAAGATTGTGCAGGGCTTTCTGGCCTTCATCCTTTTTGTCAGCCATGAAGCCGATGGCCCTTTCCGTCAGTTCCCGGGCTCCGGCATTCGTGGTCATGATGAGGATGACATTGCGGAAATCCGCTTTTCTGCCGGCATTGTCAGTCAGGGTGGAATGATCCATGACCTGCAGGAGAATGCTGAAAACATCAGGGTGTGCCTTTTCGATCTCGTCAAGCAGCAGGACAGAGTATGGGTGCTTTCTGATGGCGTCGGTAAGCAGTCCTCCCTGGTCAAAACCGACATAGCCGGGGGGAGCGCCGATGAGCCTCGCTACGGCGTGCTTTTCCATGTACTCACTCATGTCAAAACGTTCAAAATGCACGGAAAGGGAATTGGCCAGCTGCCGAGCCACCTCTGTTTTGCCGACCCCGGTTGGTCCGGCAAAGAGGAATGATCCCGTAGGGGTTTCAGGTTGCCCGAGGCCGGCCCTGGCCCGTTTGACCGCATTGGTCAGAGCTTCTATGGCATGGTCCTGGCCGAATATGACTTTCTTTAATTCCGGCAGCAGGGTTTTCAGTTGGCGGATCTCCGACCTTGTACTGCTTTTGGCAGGGATCCTGGCCATACGTGATACCACTGACTCAACATCCCTGACAGTGACGTTTTTCCTTTTACTATCAGTGCCGGAGAGCCTGAAGGCAGCTCCTACCTCATCGAGAATATCAATGGCCTTGTCCGGCAGGAACCTGTCGTTGATGTAACGGCTTGCGAGTTCGGCGGTGGCCTGGAGTGCTGCTGAGGTATATTTGATGCCGTGATGTTCTTCATAACGGGATTTCAGCCCGTTCAATATTTCAATCGTCTCTTCAATTGAGGGTTCCTCAATGTCAATTTTCTGGAAACGCCTCGAAAGGGCGCGGTCTTTTTCAATATGGTTCTTGTTCTCTTCGTACGTAGTTGAACCGATACAGCGCAGAGTGCCTGCCTGCAGTGCCGGCTTCAGCAGGTTTGAGGCATCAAGACTGCCGCCGCTGGTCGCGCCGGCCCCGACAATAGTATGGATCTCATCTATGAACAGTATGGACTTCTCGCCCTTCTTTTCCATGCCATCGATGACGGCCTTGAGGCGTTTTTCAAAATCACCCCTGTATTTGGTGCCGGCGAGCAGGGCCCCCATATCGAGCAGACGGATCTCAACATCCTCCAGAATCGAGGGAACATTCTTGTCATTGATGCGCAGGGCCAATCCTTCTGCAATGGCAGTCTTCCCGACACCAGGCTCACCGACCAGCAGAGGGTTGTTCTTCCGGCGCCGGCAGAGGACCTGCATTATGCGCTCCAGTTCCCGCTCCCGGCCTATAAGAGGATCTATCAGGCCCGCCCTGGCCCTGTCGGCAAAGTTTACAGTAAACTTGTCAAGTTCATCCTGCTTGGTGACGGTTTTTTTCTTCCTGGTCTGCCAGGTGTCTGTTTCTATATCTTCCTGCATACCATGGGCGATATATTCAACCACGGTCATGCGGTCCAATCCTTCAGAGCTTAGAAAATAAACGGCATGGGAGTCCGGTTCAGAAAAAATTGCCACCAGGACATCACCTGAATCGACCTCCTTTTTTCCGCAGCTCTGCACATGGCCGATGGCCCTCTGGAGTACACGGTTAAAACCGAGCGTCTGGATGGGGTCGCCGCTCTCGTTTAACTTCTGGGTCGGCAGCTCACCATCAAAGAATTTTTCCAGCCTTTTTTTAAGGTTTTCCAGACTGCCGCCGCACAGCCTGATAATGCGGTTGGTGAGTTCATCCTGCAGGATGCCGTACAGCAGGTGCTCAACAGTGACAAATTCATGCCTGTGGCTTTTGGCCTCACGCACCGCTGTAACTAATGCCATTTCAAGTTTCTGGCTAAACATGTTGCTTTACCTGTAATTATTATTTTTTCTCTATCTTATAGTAAAACATTAAGTATCGATTGGCTATTGTGCTCTATAGAAAAATACAACTTTTTTTGCGATACCGCCTGCCGTCATAATTAAACTTTTTCCAGGGAACATCTCAAGGGATATTCGTTTTTCTGCGCAAGATCATGGACAATTGCCACCTTTGTTTCTGCAATCTCCTTGTTATACACACCAGCAACACCAATTCCCTGCTGGTGCACGTTTAGCATGATTCTCGTAGCTTCGGGGGTGGTTTTGTTAAATACTTTTTCAAGCAGCAGCACGACAAACTCCATGGAAGTATAATCATCGTTATGCAGCAGGACCTTATAAAGCGGCGGTTCGTTGACCTTAGTTATGTGGTCGGTTGCCACCCAGCCTTCAAAATCACGTCCTGCCTTGCTCATGATACCCGGACCTCCGGCAGTTTCCGGCGCAGCAGATTAAAAAGCAGGCTGTCCAGGATGAGGCGGCTGTCAACCGCTGAACCCTTCATGCGGTATTCTGCAGTCAGAAGCTCTTTCAAGCCCTCCTGCAGATCTTCACAGCTGAAGCGGGCGGCCTGGCGGAAGAGCATATACAGGCCGTATGGGTGGCCTTTCCAGAGAGAATTCCACTCCTCTCTTCCCTCCTTGAGCTTCGGGAGATAGCTTTTCTGAAAAACAGGGAAAGACAGAGATTTTGTAAAGGCTGGGGATCTGACTTCCTGCAACGAGCGGACAAGCAGCAGTTTCTCTATATGCTTCCTCAGGGTTGCCAGGATGGCCAGGCCGTGAACTCCGGCAGACTGGAGGTGATCAAGTATGAGCAATCCTTCTTCCAGTTTGCCCGAGGTTACGGCTTCGTTAAGCTCAAACAGGGCCTCTTCCCTGGTGCGGCCGATAACGGCGTCTACGTCCTCCCTTGTAATGAGCTCCCTGTCCCCGACATAGAGCGCCAGCTTTTCCGCCTCCATAACAACAGCCACAGGATGAAAGCCGACTCTTTCAAGGAAAACAGGGATAATTTGCGGTTCAATATCCTTGGCATACTTTGCCAGGGTGGAGTACAGCAGATCCCTGACAACTTTATCCTGGTCACGTTTTGCTGCAGCTGTACTGCCGGGGTCTACGGCCAGGTCGACAATGACCCCTTGTTCCTGAATATATTTATAGAGCCGCTTTCTTTTGTCAACCGCTTCGGCGAGAAGAATAAGAATATTGCCCTCGGGAATACCGGCCTCAAAAGCACGGGTATACATGGTGGCGGCATCGCTCTCTTCAGCCTTTGCGGGAGACGCACCATCAGGCATGTCCGCTAAAAGGTCCTGGACCCAGGCCAGATCGCCCTGCGGCTTGCTGAAGCCGAAAAGGGTTTTCCAGCGGGTTGCGGACAGGGAGGCAATATCTTCTTCAATCATTTCCTGGGGTGACAGGGCTGCAAGTTTAAGCATTTGCAGGAGATAGCGCAGGGCCTGCCCGGGTTCATCGCGTTCATTTTTCTCGCAGGCTTTGTCCCAAACGCTTTTGGCAACCCCCTTGGAATAGAAAAGCTTTGTATCCGTCACCCAGAATATTTTTCGCCCTGAGAAAAGGCTGAATGTCTTCAGAAGATTGAGTGTCCTGCTAAAATCCTCCTGGTCTCCATCAATGTGCTGCAGGCTGGAGGCCTGGCGCTCATGTTCGGGCAGCAGCAGGTCAATTAATTCCTGGGCTGCATTCCTGCAAAGGTAGCGTTCCCCGAACAGCAGATAAATCTGCGAAGTGACACCCTGCTTGATCTTGTCGTGAAGTTTGGGGATTTCCTGGCGCTTGTAAACAGACATGGGACTATGATAAGCATTAAGTGTTATGCTGTCATCAACCCTGGCAAAGTGAAATTTGCCGGGGTGTTTTGAGAGGCAGGCGGAGTACTGCCCACCTCTCTGTATTGCCTCTTATTGTATTTTTTGCAGCAGCGTAGCACAAGAGGAAACTCATTTTGAGTTAATTTTTTTTGTTCATTTCTGCCTGCCAGCGATGCGCCAGGTTTGCGGCTGTATTAATTCTGTAAGAAAGTGTATCGCAACTTCTAGAAAAGGGGTGTTGAGGGAGTATGCAGAAAAATAAGATAAAAAGCCGCTGCCAGGCTTAAGCTCAGGAGCAGGAACAGGAACAGGGGCAGGGACCATAGCCGCAGCATCACAAAAAAACTTCTTTTTTGCGTCCTGCTTTTCCCTTTTCGTTTTTTAGCAGGTTTTTTTTTCTTCCCTTTTGTTGCCATTATTCTATTTTCTGGAATAACCGGCAGCGGGCTGTCAGAACAAAGTCAGAAATCATCCGGGGTTGAGAAAGTTATTTGTCCCTGTGGATGACATACCCGGCCAGCCCGGTCAGAGTGGCAATGAGCTGTTCGTTATGTTCGGCAGTAAAAATATGCAGGCCTGCGATGCCTGCAGCGATCAATTTCTCCGCAAGCTGACGCCCGTATTCGAAGCCGCTGTTTTTGGCAATGATATGTTTCGCATTCTCAAATTCAGCGCTGCGCCGGCTTTTGTCACCTTTGAGAAGATCAAGAAGAAAATTCCTTTCGGTTTTGCCAGCTGTTTTCAGGGCATGAATAAGCGGCAGGGTCATTTTCCCTTCGCGGAAATCATTACCGACTGATTTTCCGGTTTTAGCATGGTCGCCCAAGTAATCGAGGAGGTCGTCCCGGATCTGGAAAGCCTTGCCAAGGTTGGCGCCATAAATTTTAAGCGCCTCGATTTCCCTGTTGCCGGCCCCGGCAAAAATTCCCCCTGTTTCGCAGACAGCTCCGATGAATAGTGCCGTCTTGCCATTGATCACGGCAAAATAATCCTTTTCAGCCTGGTTAAAGTTCCGGGTATTTGCGATTTGGAGAAATTCTCCGGCAACCATTGCTTCAGTGGCGCTGCAGATCAGCTCCAGGCTCCGTTTCCCCCCCAGGGTGCCGACAAGATACATTGAACGGGCATGGAGAAAATCTCCGGCCAGAATCGTCGGGGCAAGCCCGAAGATCGTATTTGCCGCAGGACGGCCGCGGCGGATATCAGCATGGTCAATAACATCGTCGTGCAGGAGGGTGGCAACGTGCAGGTATTCAAAAGCAATGGCAAGGGAATAAATGGTTTTGCTGCTGTTGCCGCAAAGTTCGGCAGTAAGTATACAGAGCAGGGGCCTTATTCTTTTGCCGCCATTGAACAGGGCATGTTCCAGGACCTCGACCAGGTTGGAGGGTATAAATCCCTTGCTGGCCAGGTTTTCCAGGTCACTCTGCATGGTCTGATCGACAAGAGCAATTTCAGGCTTTAATCTTGCCAGCAGTTCAACTTTATCCACGTAATGATTTCCTTTAAAATCTCAAACTTAATCCACAAGCTTGGCTGCTGGGTCCCAGCTATGCTATGCGGGTAGGTAAGTGATAATTCAAGTGAAGTCCCATATATTTTTTCACAATACCTTAAATACATTTTTACGTTCATTTTTGCTTGCCCAAAAACGAACCAAAAAGGGCAGCCGATCACTTGGCCAGCTGTAGCGGGGTTGTCGGCAAATATACTACTGCCGACGATTATCAAGCTACGAGACGCTTGATGATTGACAGACATCCTGCGCTGCTCGCAAAGAACAGGCGACATCGGAAAGTCGCATCCCCTTGCGGGGTGCTCCGCCGAGTCGCTTATCCGTTCTTTGCTGCGCTGCTTCAGCTGCGTGAAATGGCGTCAAAAACATTTTTTTACAAAAAGCAAAGCAAAAGACCTTTTTAGGAGTGGTTATTAAATTCTGCTGTCATTTCTTCCCGGCAAAAAAAGAGACCACATCAGCAATTTCCCTGGTGAGCGGGCTTGGGGGCAGGCTCTTGAGAAACATCCTGCCATACTGTTTGGTGAATAAACGCACATCAAGGATTGCCAGCAAACCCTTATCTGACGAAGTTCGCATGAGCCTGCCGACACCCTGGCGCAAGGCAAGAATGGCCCGCGGCAGCTGGAAATCCATGAAAGGATTCCCGCCTTCCTCCCTTATCTTGTTTATCCGTGCCATGATAACAGGGTCACTCGGTACTTCAAAGGGTAATTTGTCTATGATGACACAACTCAATGATTCGCCCGGTACATTTATCCCTTCCCAGAAACTGGCAACAGCCAGCAATACGGAATTGGTCTGGCGCCGGAATGTATCCAGAAGTTTAGTGCGCGGAGCCTGCCCCTGCATAAACACGGGGTAGGGTAGATTATCAACCAGAAAAGGATAGGTTTTTCTCATGCTGTTGAAACTTGTAAAGAGCACCAGGGCCCTGCCGCCCGAAGCAAGAAGCAGCCGGTAGATTTCATTTTGTATCCTCTCGGGAAATGCTTCATGGTCAGGCTGCGGGAAAGGGTCAGCCTTGGTGTGGGCCGGGACGTAAAGCATGGTCCGGCCTGCATAATCGAATGGCGAGGCGAGAGACAGTGTTTCAGTGTCCCGGTCAAGGCCAAGCCGGGTTAGAAAATAGGTGAAATCTCCTCCTACCGTAAGCGTCCCTGAAGTGAAGACCGCACTCCGCACATTGGGATACAGAACAGAATTGAGTTCAAGTGCAATGTCAATGGGCGAGGCCGTCAGGACAACGGTTTTTTCCCGCCGTTCATACCAGCGGATATAAATATCTTCACGGGGAATTTCAAGCAGGCCGGCAATGGCAAGCAGTCTGGCCTGCAGTTCCTGGCAGCGGGAGGCCAGCGCCGGCCAGGTTTCCCCTTCATCGGCCAGAGCCAGAAGAGTTGATTCAAGACCTGATAAACGCTCAGAAACGGCCTGTATCTCATGCTCCCATTGAGGATGCTGCCCAATAAACTCCTGCAGGGGGTATTTCCCGGGCAGCGCCGGAAACAAGGCGGCAAAATGTTCGGAGCGGCTATGAAGGGCGTCTGCCGCCCTGCCGACCCTCTCCTGTTTTTCCTCCGGCAGCAGAAGCGCAGAAAGTTTTACATCTTTTGCCAGGTCAATCATCTGGAAGTGGCTGCATGAAAACCCAAAAAAACCGGTTGCCACATTTTCCAGGTGGTGGGCTTCGTCAAAAATAACCGATTCATACCGCGGCAGAACTTCGCCATGTCCTTCGCGGCGGAGCGCCAAATCTGAGAAGAAAAGGTGGTGGTTGACAATAAGCAGCCGGGCCCCGGCTGCTTTCCTGCGCAATTCATTGATAAAGCATGTTTTGTCATGGGGGCACTTACTGCCCAGGCACTGGCTGGGAGTGGCGCTTATCTCCCGCCACAGGGGAGAATTGTCTTCAAGCCAGTCAAGTTCCGCCCGGTCCCCTGTTGCAGTTGCATCAAGCCACAGGGCAATTCTTTCCCTTGTGTCATCGGGCGCAAATATTTCAAGCTGAGGATGCGCTCCAAACTGCTGCCAGCGGTAACGGCAGAGATAGTTTTGCCGTCCTTTGACACAGAGGACGGAAAGTTCCGGGTCAATATGCTCCTGAATAAAAGGGATTTCAGTTTTCAGTATCTGTTCCTGCAGGTTCAAAGTGTTGGTGGAGATAATGACCTTCTGGCGGCTTAAGACGGCAGGGATGAGATAGGCCAGGGTCTTGCCTATACCGGTCTCCGCCTCAACGACAAGTTTGGAGCCTTCAAGGTTCTGCGCCACTGCGGCAGCCATGTGCAGCTGTCCGGCTCTTGGTTCGTACCTGTCCAGAAGTGTGGACAGCAGACCATCGGCCCGGAATATTTCCTGTGTCTGCTTAAGAATGCTCTTCATCTGCGGCTGGAGATCCGGGTCATGGTCTCTTCACTTCCTGGTTCAGTATATCAGTGATTATTTCCCGTACCTGGGGATCAGGATCGTTCTTGAGAGGCAGCAGGTGCTGCAGGGCGGCGTGAGAGCCGATTATGCCGAGAATGGTAGCTGCTTCACCCCGCAATAGAGGGTTGGCCTCCCGGAGCAGGGGCAGGAGGGACGGAATAGCAAGGGAGGTTTCGTTCGGCTGCAGCGCAGCAAGTTCTTCAAAAAGTACGGCAGTGCCAAGCCTGACAGCAAAGCGTTCATCCCTGATAAGATCACCGGCCAGGCTATATAAGCCCGAATCCTGCCTGTACATGGCCACAATGTTTTCCACATGGCCCAGCTCCAGGAAATCGCCGATTACCTTAAGCAGGTCAATATCGTAGTCTTTGTCCGTCATAATATTTTACCTGCCCGGGGCCCTTTCATTTTGTGTTGTCTTCCAGGCACGGAGCCAGGATTTTATTGTGTTGGCACTTTATAGAGTATCCCTACATATTTCAACCATGAATAGTTATGCAGTAATAGCTTGGAAATTATACAGTTTTCTTGACAGATCAGCACCGCAGGAGTAATAAAAAATACGTAAACTGCCTAAAGAAGGTTCGGCAGACTCTTCAGGACTGCTCTGCGTCCTCTCGGCAGGCGGGAAATTTTCATTGCATTCTGAAGCGCTTTGCGGCAGTAGTTGAAAAAACAAATTGAGTCAGAAATTATACACCATGCTTGAATCAATTCCTGGTTTACACCATATATCCCTTACCCCTGATAAGCTCCTGTCTCCGGATGAGGTGATTGTCATTGTTGATGACGATGCCCTCATCCGTGAACCGTTGCGGATATTTCTTGAGTCCCATGACCTTGCTGTTGTCGAAGCAGAGAATGCCTTTGAGCTCAGGAAACTTTTCAGCTCTGCCAATATCGCCCTGGTTCTGCTTGATATCGGTTTGCCGGATACAGATGGCCTTACCCTGCTCCCTGAAATTGTCAATGATCATCCGGGAGTTGCCATTATCATGCTCACGGGCATGGCTGACCTGGAGGTGGCCCTCGACTGTATGCGCAAGGGTGCGGACGACTATATTTCAAAACCTGTGCAGTTTTATGAAATACTCCTGGTGGTGCGCAAGGTTCTTGAAAGGCGGCGGTTGATGGCTGAAAATCTCAAGTACCAGGAGGATCTTGAAAAGGCACACTTTCGCATCCAGCTTCTGCATCATCTCTCACTGAAGATGAATTCGGTCTATTTAAGCACCGTGGAACTCGATGAGATCCTGCAGGCCATCCTTGTGGGTATTACTGCTGAGGAGGGGTTGCGTTTCAACCGGGCCTTTCTGGCAATATTTGATGATGAAGGAAAAGTGCTGCAGGGAAAGCTGGCTATAGGGTCGGAATGCCGTGAAGAGGCAGCCAAGATCTGGGCAGAGCTTCGTGAAAAGAATCTGGATTTTCTGGATATAGTTCAGAATATCAAAAAAAGCTGCCTCAATGGCGACACAAAAATGACCCGGTTGATCAAAAGCCTGCAGGTACCGACAACTGATTCGGAGCATATCCTGATAAGATCCGCCCAGGAGAGGCGCTCTATCCTGGTGGAGAATGGCCGGGCAGACGTGCCAGTTGCCAGGGAACTTATTGAACTGCTGAGTGAAGATACCTTTGTTGTGGTGCCGCTTTTTTCGCCCAGTAAATCCCTGGGGGTCATCATTGCTGATCATTTTGTAACCCTTCAGCCTATTACCAAGGACCATATAAGGTCCCTGGAGATATTTGCCAACCAGGCCAGCCTGGCCATAGAGCATAGCCGTCTTTACATGGAGATGGAGGATAAGATAGCGGAGCTGGAAAATGTAACGAATGAACTGGAGATGAATAAAGACCTTCTCGTGGAATCCGCCAGTTATTCGGCTTTAGGGGAGATGTCGGCCCAGCTTGTGCATGTCTTGAGAAACCCGATAACCTCCATAGGCGGTGCTGCCCGCATCCTGGCTAAAAAAATCACGGATGAGAAATCTCTTGAATTTGTCAATATGATCGTCAATGAAACCATCCGGCTGGAATCCACCTTAAAGGATATTTTTGATTTTGTGCGGCAGATGAAAGTTGACAAAAAATGCGAGCCGCTCTATCCCCTTATAAGAAAAACGCTGCTGCTGCTCCAGCCGGCACTGGTCCGTCATGCAATCCATGTGGATCTTAACATGCCCGAACCCGATCCGGTTCTGGAAATGGATGAACAGCTGATCCATAAAATGATGATCCACCTGACGAGAAATGCTATCGATGCGATGCCTGAGGGTGGCAACCTGACAATCAGCGTGTCCCAGAAGTATGGCTGGGTGATAATGTCTTTTGCCGATACAGGCATGGGCATAGCCGAGAGTATTCAAAAAAGGGCGACTGATCCTTTTTTTACCACCAAAACCTATGGTACGGGGCTCGGCCTGACCCTGGTGGAAAAAATAGTGGCAATTCATGGCGGCAGCTTTTCTTTGCACCAGAAACCCGATGGCGGCATGGAAGCCTGCGTCAGTCTGCCGGAAAAAACAATGTGTTCCTTTGGGATTTAAACTGCCCGCCAATACCATCTCTACCACTACCAGTATGTATTTCCGGCATTTAAGCGGTGCATTTAAAATTTAAATTATATCATGATCAGCAGACCTGCAGCCTGGGGTGGCTTGATTATCTTTGCCATGAGCGTTATCTTGGAACTTGAAGGATACAGGAGCACCTTGCCCTGCTACAGTGTTTTTTTTAAAAGTACCTGGAGTGACAGATGAAATTCAGATATTTTCTTGCGGTTATCGGACTGCTTCTCATGCTGCTGGCCTGCAAACAACCGGAATCAGGCACCAGGGGCGGCTATTCCCCTGCCATAGGCGAACATATGCAAATGGTGCAATTCAGTCTGCCGTCTCTGACGGACAATACAGTGTTTGACAGCAGGCAGCATGACGGCCAGGTGCTTCTGGTGACCTTTTTTGCCACCTGGTGCCCCCCGTGTATCCAGGAAATCCCCACATTCATTGCGCTGCAGAATGCTTACAAGGCCAAAGGCTTTACTGTAGTGGCACTGTCAGTCGACGAAGGAGATCCGGCACCTCTGCACAGGCTCATCGAGAAACACGGTATAAACTACCCTGTTATTCTTGCCGACAATGATCTGGCCCGGGGTTTCGGCGGTGTAACAGGAATTCCGGTGACATTCCTGGTCAACCGCAAGGGCAGGGTTGTGAAAAAATACCTCGGCTATGTCGAGCATGACGTCCTGGAAGAAGAGATCAGGGAAATGCTTGCTCAAGGCTAAGCCATCTCCCCGGTCATCCTGATGAATTTTTTTTACGCTATTTTTCTGGGGCTTTTACAGGGTGCCACGGAATTCCTGCCCATTTCCAGTTCAGGCCATCTTGTCCTGGCTGAATCCTTTCTAGGCATTGAAGAGGGGGGCCTGGCCTTTGATGTTGCCCTGCACCTGGGAACTCTTCTGGGAGTCATTATATATTTTCGCCGTGATTTCACCATGATGTTCACCGCGGTGGTAAAGCCCCGGATTTTGGGCGAAGAAGCAAGGAGCCAGCGTCTGCTGGCGCTATACATCTGCCTCGGGACAATACCGGCGGTAGTGGCAGGCTACTTACTGAAAGATGCGGCTGAAACGGTTTTCAGGACCCCGGTCTTTATTGCCGGATCGCTGGCCGGGGCCGGCCTGCTTCTGCTTCTGGCTGATAAATTGGGAAAACACCAAAGATCCATGAAGACCTTAGGCCTTGCCGATGCGGCAGTTATTGGCCTGGCCCAGGCGCTTGCCCTCATGCCGGGAGTTTCCCGCAGCGGTATAACCATGACGGCCGGCCTCATGAGGGGCCTGAACAGAATGTCAGCTGCCAGGTTTTCCTTTTTGCTCTCCGCCCCCATAATATTAGGAGCCGGCATCTATAATTTACCGGCGATTATCCGGCAGGGCTCAGAGCCCGGGCAGCAGTCCTTCTACCTGGCAGGCTTTCTAGCCGCTGCACTCTCAGGCTATCTGGTCATTGCCTTTCTGCTGCGCTTCGTCCAGTCGCATTCGTTTGCTGTTTTTGCCTACTATCGTTTCGTGCTGGCTGGCCTGGTGCTGTTGATGCAGATTTGGGCAGGTTCATAAAAGCACGATGGTGCCTGATTTTCTGATTTGCACATTGCAGGATACTGCATATCATGTAGAAAGGTGATGGTTTTGATTGTGTCATTGGCAGCAGGCAAACACTTCAGTGCAGGTGAATAATGTCGTTTTATCCAATATGCCTTGATTTGCAGGGAAAACCATGTGTCGTGGTCGGCGGCGGCAGGGTGGCTGAGCGTAAAGTATCGGGCCTGCTTTCCTGTTCCGCTCAGGTTTCAGTCATAAGCCCTGAACTGACCGGTGAGCTTTTGCACCAGCATAATGCCGGAATTATTCAGTGGATAAGCAGGGAATATCGAACGGGAGATCTGCAGCAGGCCTTTCTGGTCATTGCGGCAACGGATGATGAGAAGACCCAGAAGCAGGTGTATGAAGAGGCCGCGGCGCGTAATCTTTTACTCAATGTCGCGGATGTGCCCCAGCGGTGTAATTTCATCCTGCCTGCTGCGGTCAGGCAGGGCGACCTGATCATAGCAATTTCAACAGCCGGGAAGAGCCCTGCTCTGGCTCGAAAGCTTCGCATGGAACTTGAAAAAAGATTTGGAAAGGAATATAGAGTACTGGTCGATATTCTGGGTGCCGTTCGACCGGTAATTCTTGCATCCGGGCTGAAGCAGTCGGAAAATGAACTTCTGTTTAAACAGCTGCTGCATGATGATATGGCCGGCTGGATCAGGGCCAGGGATTGGTCCAGCCTGGAGAACCATTTTGAAAAAGTTCTAGGAAACGGGGTGGCAGGTGATTGGCTGCAGAAGATCCGGCCCTTTTATTTATGAAGATCAATACAACTGAACACAGGAGTATATTGGGATGGGCTATCTATTATTTCAAGTAACCCTGCTTGCCTATATTCTGTCTACCGGCGGATACATGGTATACTTCTGGACCCAGCGCAATGATATCAGGACAACGGCCCGTGGTGTTCTGATAGCCGGCGGACTGCTGCATACGGCTTATATAGTTGTACGGTTCTTCGAGGCGGGACACACACCCTTGACCAATCATCATGAAGCGGTTTCTTTCTTTGCCTGGTCGGTCACCTGGGGCTATCTTTCTTTCCACTGGAGATACAATGTCAGGAATTTCGGTTCATTTGTAAGTCCCCTCATAACAATTCTCATGCTCATCGCCACTTTTTCATCCCGCGAGATCATTCCGCTGCCACCTGCCCTGAAAAGTGCGTGGCTGCCGGTGCATGCCAGTATAGCCATTATGGCCAATGGTTTCCTGGGCCTTGCCTTCTGCGGCGGCGTCATGTACCTTCTGCAGGAAAGGGAGCTGAAAAAAAAGCGATTCGGCCTCTTTTATACCCGCCTGCCTTCGCTTGAAGCCCTGGACAACCTGAACAACCACTGCTTGGCCGTAGGCTTCCCCCTCTTGACCCTGGGCATAATAACGGGCTCCATCTGGGCCAAGCAGGCCTGGGGGGCTTACTGGCAGTGGGACCCCAAGGAAACCTGGTCCCTTATTACCTGGTTCCTTTATGCCGCCCTGCTGCATCAGCGCTTCACCGTTGGCTGGAGGGGGCGCCGGGCCGCCATTATGACCATTGTAGGTTTTTCGGCCGCCATGTTTACCCTGTGGGGGGTGACATACCTGTTGGAGGGTCTTCATTCATATGTCGGCTGAAAAGATCATGATCCTCGGGGTAAACCACAAGACTGCCCCGGTAGATATCCGCGAACGCCTGGCCTTTTCCAATGATCCCGGCACCCCTTACCGGGAAATTGCGGTAATACCGGGCTGCGAGGAGTTCAGCTTTCTTTCCACCTGCAATCGTGTCGAGGTCCTTTTTGTCTCTTCAACTCCCCAGGAAACCGAGAGAAAGGTCCGTGATTTTCTCTTTAATAAAAGTATGAGCTACGATGAGGCAGGCAAGTATGTCTATCTGCACCAGGGCGAGGCGGCGATCCAGCATCTGTTCCGGGTCGGAGCCAGCCTTGACTCCATGATTGTCGGGGAACCGCAGATACTCGGACAGTTGAAACAGGCCTACAGGGATGCAACGGAGCAGAACTGCACAGGCATGATATTGAACAGGCTGATGCACAAGGCTTTTTCCGTTGCCAAACGCATACGGACAGAGACCGAGATCGGCTCCAGCGCTGTTTCTATCAGCTATGCTGCTGTGGAACTGGCAAAAAAGATATTCGGCAACCTGAAGAATAAGAGGGCCATGCTAGTCGGGGCCGGCGAAATGGCGGAACTTGCAGCCCAGCATCTTATGAACCAGGGAATAGCCGAGGTTATTGTGGCCAACAGAACATTTGAAAGGGCTGTGAACCTGGCCCGCTGTTTTAATGGCAAGGCCGTCTCCCTGGAAGAACTCATCCCGCAGCTTGAACAGGTGGATATTATGATCAGCTCCACGGGCTCCCCTGACATCATTCTGCACAGCAGTGATGTCAAACCCCTCATGCGCCAGCGTCGCAACAGACCGCTTTTCCTGATTGACATCGCTGTCCCCCGTGACCTTGATCCCAAGCTGAACGACCTGGCAAATGTCTATCTTTACGGCATTGACGATTTGAATAATGTCGTTGATATCAACAAGGCTGAACGGGACAAGGAGGCGGTGCGCGCCGAGCGGATCGTCACCGAGGAGACCCTGAAGTTCATGCTCTGGCTCGGTTCCATGGAGGTTACACCGACAATTGTTGCCATCCGGGAAAAGGCGGACGCCATCCGCAAGGCAGAGCTGGAGAGAACCCTTTCGGGTATGGGCCATCTGTCCGACAAGGAAAAACAGGCCATTGAAAAAATGACCGCGGCCATGATGAATAAAATCCTGCACCATCCCATAGTGTATCTCAAGCAGGATGATTCCCTCAAAGACAAGAAAGAGAAGCTTGTCTTGATCCGTAAATTCTTTAACCTGGATCCAGACAATTCATAATAACCACATCTACTTTGTCACAGGGAATCCGGCATATTTATTATATAGCCGAACTCCCTGCTCCTCGTATCTGCAGCAATTCTGAATTGCCATAAAATATTTTTAATTAATACTATTATCGCAGGCTGTTAAGGGATTAAAGGGTTGGATAAAAAAACCTATATTTCAGAAGAAGCCTTTATGGTCCTGCATGCAGGCGAGATCCCCGAAGTCACCCTGCACAGCAGCCTGTACTACCTGGCCGAAGACCCAGACGGCCCCGGCCTGGAGCTTTCCGGGGAGGATATTCTCCCCCTTAAAATGGCAGTTGTCAAACGCTACGAGGCAATAATCCTCAGGGACCTTGATCCAGAAAATCGTGACAAAGGAATGTATCGGGGATTGGCGCGCTGTGCAGCGAATTGGCACCGCCTGCTTAAATTTTGCACCAGTGAGGGCTTGGATTATGCAGCAATCCGGGTTGAAACTGCTGCAGCACTGCAAAAATTCTTACAGCGGGAAGTGGATGACGTTAAAAGCAGAAAACGCTCTTCTTGTATAAATTGCCCCTATCCGGAAATTGAGAATCTGGCAATATCGCTGGGGCTTTCTTTAGAAGAACTGCCGGAGGGATGGCAGGAC
>Ga0209536_100003528_pt1 | contig 25099 bp, 13 predicted proteins | sample DeeMarSeWOR28_12_FD_187461 | JGI IMG/M metagenome (GOLD analysis project Ga0209536, IMG submission 187461) | Marine sediment microbial communities from White Oak River estuary, North Carolina - WOR-2-8_12 (SPAdes) (version 2) | ecosystem: Environmental > Aquatic > Marine > Intertidal zone >...
TCTCTTTATTCTCAGGATATCAATTTGCAAAACAAATTAAATTCCGGCAACTCGGTTAAAGTTGAAATTATTGCATTGAATGAGATAGAGGAAGGAATAAAGGAAGGAAATGTAAGTAAGTTAACCGGTTATTTTGCATCTCAACCTTACATTAGTTTATTAAGTGGTGTTAATGGATATTATAGTTCGAACCAGGCGTATTATATTTTAGAAGAGTTTTTTCAGAATTACAAAGTAGTTTCATTTAAATTTGTAAATAAAAAATTTGAAGAGAACGTTGTATACGGAACAGGTGAATATTATTATGAAAGAAAAGGGAAACGCGAATCTGCTTATTTGTACATTACAATCAATAAAATCGGCAATAAATGGAATATATCTCAAATTTCAATTAATTAATGAAAGTTAATATATCCAAAATTTTCAAAGGCGATAGGAAATTTTTTACTATCGTCTTTTTTGTTTTAGTTGCAGTTTTCTTGGTTGGATTAATAACACCAGTCATCATTGAGAATATGAAATCCAGCTGGGAGGAAAATCTAAAAATTGAAGTAGAAGATATTGAAAGATCAACCAATTCCCTTTTTATTCAAAAAGAAGCAATACTGCTTAAGAACAAAGATTATATTAAAGAAAAACTACGCAGAACTTTATACGGAGCCGCATATAATTATGGCGAGCTGATTTCTTTATTAAATGATGATACATTCGAGGAATATTCACTTGAAGTTATTGCACCGAACGGAAAAATTATTGCCTGGAATAAAAAAATTGCTATTAAGCAGGAAGACATTTTCCCTTTTGTTTACCCCATCGATGAAACACATTTCTACAGTAAAGGATTGTTTACTCATCTCACGGTAATTGATACGGTTAAAATATTAAATGATGTTTTTTATTTAATTGTTAGTAAACCGGTAGAAAAACATTATTCGCTTCAAAATAAGTTTTATAACCAACTTAGTTTAAAGGAAGAACTTTCAGAAAAATTCAGAACTCGTTTTGAATTAATTTATGACCCATATACTCAGCCCTCGAAAGACGGCAGAGTTTACTCGTTTAACTTGCTAAATAACAAAAAAAACAAAATTGGTACTATTAGTTTTTTCAAGCCCCTTTTGAATGTTGAAATATCGGGAATAAAAGATGAATCAAATAAAATTCAAATTTTATTTTTATTGGTAGGACTTTTTTTCCTTTCTTTAGGATTGCGAAAGGAATTTTTGAATATAAAGCTTCTTTCGGTCAGACTAATAGTTGTAATAATCTACTGTTCAATCTTCCGTATAATTCTCTTTTGGATCGGTTTTCCTTCCAGATTTCTGGAAGGCGAGCTTGTTGATCCTTCTTATTTCTCATCCACTTTCGCCTGGGGATTGGTAAAAACACCTATTGAAGCCTTTATCACTAATATTTTTTTAATTGTAATCGGGATTACAATTTACAGATACGTGATCAGATACTATTTCACTTTATCAAAAAACAGGTTTAGATTATTTAAATTAATCATCACTCCATTCCTTGCCCTTTTAATATTTTACACTCTGAGAGGACTCAGTGCTTCAATTAAAAGCATAATTTTCGATTCTACAATAAGATATTTTAAAGAACCGGATTTAATTCCGAATCTTCCATCACTTTTAATGAATCTTAATATCCTACTAATTGGATTATCGTGTGTCGCTTTAATGTTTGCTCTGGTTCTTATTATAGGAAAATTTCTTGGATTACTTAATTCAAAACCAAAGCTAAGTTATTTTGTGTTTTATTTTCTGATTATTCAGGCAGCTTGTTTTCTTTTCTTTCAATTTCAAAATGAGCCATTAATAACTCCCTTTATGTGTTTCGTCTTTTTCTCACTTGTATTCTTAATCCTATATTTTCAACTATATAAACAGCCAACTATTTCTGCAAGTTTAGTTTATTCTTCACTTATAGCTGCAGTAATAACTATCAGTATGCTAAACTATTTTAATCTTGAATTAGAGCAAAGGTCACTAAAAACAATTGCTAATGAAGTCAACAGATCTAATAAAGACCTGTTAAACTTTCTTGTCGATGAGACGTTACGAAACTCAATAAATAATGAAAGGCTTGTAGGATCATTTTACAAGCTTGATTCAAATTATGATGCAGAAGCTTTTATCGTTTGGAGCAACAGTGCTTTACAGCGGGAATCTTTGAACTCAGAGGTTATTCTCCTAGACAGGAACTTTAAAACACTTGGGGAATTTTCAGTCGGATACGATTACAAACATGATTTTCGTGAATTATTCAAGGACAAAATCTCCAACATGCAGACTATAGAACTTGTTGAGCAGAAATCAGCTTCCGGTAGCGGATTTATCGGAATTGTGCCTGTTTCAAAAAACAATGTAGTAACAGGTTATATAGCGGTTGCGGCAGAATTTAATATTGAAAATCTTGGTGCTGCAAGGTTCCCGGATTTTCTGGAATCTAATAAAGCAGCTCTGGGATCGGTAGTAAATTTGAATCTAGTTAAGGTTTTTGAATTTAAAAATGGCACTGTTTCGAGAGTACACGGAAATTTATTTCCCTCGAAAGAACAAAAAGATCAAATATTTTCAGCATCTTTAACTGAATTTAACGATGGATGGATCACCCTATCAATTTACGGTGAAAGTTATCTTACATATATACTTAAAACAACTGAGGATGGATTAAAGAAGTACACCGTTGTATCGATTAAAGAGAAGGAAATAGCCTGGAGTTTATTTAATTTCTTTAAAATTTTTATCATCCATTCACTCTATATATTATTTGCAACCTTCATTTTAATTTTATCTAGATTTATTAAAATTGAGTATTCATTTAAGACGAAATTGTTGATTGCATTTCTGGTAATATCTATAATCCCGATAGTTGCATTAGCAGTCTACAACAGGGAGAATGTTCGTGAACGCTCGTCTGATGCAATTGTTAACGAACTTAGTAAAAGATCTGATTATTTGGAAAATCATGTTAGATCGCAAAATAATAAGCATCCCGAAAGAGATTTACAGATTGCTTTTGAAAATGCCGGCAAAGAATTGGGGATTGCATTTTCAGTTTATGAAAATTCCAATCAGATATACAGCTCAAAGAAGGAATATTATGAAAGTGGATTAATGGAACAAAAGCTTAATCCTGATGCGCATTTTAATTTAAATTATTTGAGTTATCGTGATTTCCTTCTTAAGGAAAAAATTAACAGTTACTATTATGATGCTTATTATAGAAAAATAGATTTTAGCGGTATTGTTTTAATTCTTGGTGTAAATGATGCACTAAATAAAGTTGAACTTAGCTATTCTCCGCTTGAAGCCGACATATTTTTGTTTGGAATTTATGCTTTCGCGCTATTGGTTATAATTTTTGTGAGCACATTATTTGCAAATCAAATATCATCGCCGATTAGACGATTGACTAAAGCTACTGAAGCCGTTGCTCAAGGGGACTTAAGTGTGAAAATTGAAAACAAGGAAAGAGGTGAACTGAAAGATTTATTCGACGGTTTTAACCAGATGACTGCAGAATTACAGACAAACCAGGTTGAAATCGCCGAACTTGAAAGAGAGAATGCATGGAAGGAAATGGCAAAACAGGTTGCACATGAAATAAAAAATCCTTTAACTCCGATGAAACTCTCCGTACAGCAATTAATTGCAGCGTATAATGATAAAAAAGAAAATTTTGGTGAAATATTGAAAAAACTTTCACAGGCCGTTCTTAATCAAATAGATAATTTAAACCTGATTGCTTCAGAGTTTTCATCTTTAGCAAAAATGCCAAGCCTGAACATTGAAAGATTTAATATTAATCCGGTTGTTATGGATACTTTGAATTTATTTTCTGATGAAAAAGCTAAGATTAAATTTTCTGAACCAAAGGAACCGATTATTATTGAAGGGGATAAATCGCAGATTCGCAGGATGATAATAAATTTAGTAAGGAATTCTATTCAAGCAGATGCATCTTTTATAGAAATTATCATAAAAAAACAAGATGCAAATGCCATTTTGGAAATAAGTGACAATGGCTCCGGAATACCATTGGAGTTTCAACAAAAGATATTCGACTCTAATTTTACTACTAAGGATAAAGGATTAGGATTAGGTCTAAAGCTTATAAAAAGATTTCTTGAAAGCATTAAAGGAGAAATTGCTTTAGTTCAATCTACTGCGTCAGCAACAACATTTAAAATACGTATTCCAATAAAAGATTAGTTGGTTTGTAGAATGTACAGACTAACACCCCATCAAATTAATGCATTAAATACTCAAGGGTCCATTTCCTTAACTGCAAATGCCGGATCGGGAAAGACATATGTCCTTGCTACACGATATCTTAAAATAATTCTCGAAAGCAATACTTCTATTCACGAAATTGCCGCCATAACTTTTACCGAAAAAGCAGCCGGAGAACTTTACAAGCGAATAGCAGATGAATTAAATATTTTAAGCGGGGAGAATAATTCCCTTAAAATTCAAAAAAAAATAGTAAAACTACGCAAGCAGCTTGTATCGGCTCACATTTCTACCATTCATTCCTTTTGTGTGGATTTATTGAGAGAGTTTCCTGTTGAAGCTTCGCTGGATGCAAACTTTATTCCAATTGATCAGCGGAAGACAAATGATTTAATTGAACTCAGTACTGAAAAGATAATTACAAATAAAATTTTTTTTGGACAAGATAGTAAGGATGTAAAGCTTTTAATCAGACTGCTTGGTTCCAAAAGAGCATTGGCTCGGGAACTCGGTGAAATGGTTCATAACAGGAAAAATTTGTTCAGGGTAAAAGATCTCTATGCTGATAAAACTCCCGAAGAAACAGCAATTGTTATTTCAGAGAAGTTTTATAAAGGATTGAAAGAAATATTAGATATAGAATTAGAGAACATTATTACTCATTTTAAAAGTATTAATGAAATAGTACTCTCAGCTGATAATAAGAACAAAATTGCTAATACGGTTAAAAAATTGCTGGAAAAAGCAAGTAAAATTAAAAACAATGCTGAGGTTTTGCAATTATTATCTTGCCTGAGAGAAGAGTCTTTTACAAAAAATGGCAGTTTAAAATCCAGGGGATATTTAGATAGGGATTTACGCGGTAAATCAGGTCTATCGGTAGCTATTGTGGAAAGATTATTTAAGGAATTTGAAAAGTTGTTTCTGATTGACAATACTTTTAGTATGGAAAAAGAACTTGCAAAGTACTCAAAAGCAATGCTAAATATTTCCTTGGATGTTATTGAAGAGTATGAAAATAAAAAAAAGCTAATGGGCTATTTAGATTTTGAAGATATTCTTCTTAAAACTAAAGAAATACTTGGCAGAGAAAATATACGGAAAGCGGTCAATAAAAAATATAAATACCTCCTCATCGATGAGTACCAGGATACAAACGAAATTCAATACGAAATATTTTTGCCAATAGTTGATTATTTAAAAACTGGAAATCTGTTTATAGTAGGGGACGAAAAGCAGAGTATTTACCGATTCAGAGATGCGGAGTTAGAAGTTTTTGGTAAAACCAGAGATGATATCAAATATGCGAACGGTGCAAACCTTATTTTAACTCTTCCCGATAGCTTTAGAATGGCTCCAGGTATTTGTTTGTTCACAAATCAGCTTTTTAGAGGATTATTTGATAATTCGCAAAAGTTGTATGGCGAAGTTGCACATAAAGATTTAGTATGTGCAAGGGACGATTCAATTCAGGGTAAAATTGAATTTTTGATTTCTAATGATAAAGATGATTTGGCGGAAGCAGATTTGGTAGCCCGAAGAATTATAAAATTGAAAAGCGAGTGTAAAGAAGAAGTGCCTGATTGGAGCAGTATAGCTGTTCTTGTCAGAAAAAGATCTGCTTTTAGTGAGTTAGAAAAAATGTTTGTTAAATATAATATACCGTATACTGTAATTGGCGGAACGGGCTTTTATCAGCAACAGAGTATAAGCGATATTTATAATTATTTTGCCTTCTTATTTAACAGAAGTGATGATGCTGCCTTAATCGGTATACTGCGTTCACCTTTCTTTTCAGTTTCGGATCCGGATATCTTCCAGCTTTCACAATATGATGGCGATAGCTATTGGGAAAAACTAATAGATGCTGCAAATACTGATGATCGCTGGAAATTATGTTATTTGACTATTAACGAAAATCTGCATCTTACAAAAAGGATAAGTATCCCCTCTCTTCTGCAAAAGATTTTAAATGAATCCAACTTTCTTCCCACGATTGCATCGAGAAATAACGGTGAGCAGGAAATAAATAATATAAATAAGTTGATTTCTATTACCATAAAGTTTTTTGACCAGGAGTTTAATTCACTTTACGATTACTTAACCTTCTTAAAGAGTTCGATTAGCAGTTTTGTGGAAGAATCTCAGGCAGCTATTGAAGATAAAGCGAATTGTATTAACATCATGACAATTCATCAGGCTAAGGGATTACAATATTCTGCTGTTTTTCTTTATCGTTGCCATGATATAAATCAATCTGAGAATGTAGATGCAAGAAGTTTTAAAGTCGATAAAAGTTATGGGCTTCTAACAAAGGTGCCACGCAATGATAATTATTTTGGAGAATATCATTCTGCTCCTGTTGTTCAATTGTATAACTTTATTGAGAATAGAAAATCGAGGGCTGAATTAAAAAGACTTCTTTATGTTGGGGTTACAAGAGCAAGGAATTTTCTGTTCATTTCAACCAGGGAGATTATTGAAAAAACCAACAAATTAAATTCATTTATAGATCTTTTGATGCATGTTTTAGAAATTGATTTTCACAAAAGTAATTTCAGTATTGAAGGGGAATTAAATCATCTGATTAAATATGACACTACGTTTAAAATGGTTAACCGCAAAATCAAGATTCAAATACCGATAATTAAGGATATTAAGATGAGGGAAATAAGGAAAGAGGAAAAAGTAAGCAAAAATTTATATTCCGGTCATTTAATTGATGCAGTAAAGGATCATTCGAAAGGAGAAATAATTTCAGCAACAAAATTTTCTGTTTTCAGGGACTGCCCGCTTAAATATAATTTGATCTATAACTTAAATTTAAATGCAATCAACAATGACTACGCTCAATGGCTTAAGAGTTATACCCTCAGTGAGGATTATGAATTTAATCCTGATGAACAAAGGAAGATTATTTATGAAGAATCGAATTCCGAAACTTTCATCCATTCAAATGTAAAGGGGAGGATTATACATAAAATATTGCAATCCTCAAGTCGAAAGAAAGATGTTAAAAATTTGATTAACAATATATTTGAGCATGAGAATTATTTTTATAAAGAACTTCTTCAAATGAAACAGAAATTAAAGGAAGAAATAGAAGAAACCGTGACCAAATTTTTGGAATCAAAGGAGAACAGGTTCCTGAATTCCTTTAATAAATTTAAGAATGAATTCGAAGTCTATTGTAAAGAAGAAAATTATTATTTATTCGGAATTATTGATAAGGTACTATTTATAGAAAAGAAAATAATAATAGTTGATTATAAAACTGACACAATTCTCGAATCGGAAATAAGCAAAAGAGGCGAGAAATATCTATCCCAATTAAATTTCTATGCAGTAATTTTAAAAAGATTATTCCCTTTTTTTTCAGAGATTGAATTAAGAATAATCTTCATAAAATTACCTGAGCTGCCTTTTGTTAAAATATTTACAAAACGTGATGAAAATAAAACAATATCTGAGATTAAGGACCTGATAATATCCACAAGAAATAATAATTATTCAGTAAATTTAGAACACTGTTCTCGGTGTATTTTTAGTATAAATAATAATCAGTGTATTGTATCAAAGCACGATCCAAATACTTTAATTAACAATGATTGAAATTAAAAGTGAATAAAAAAATAAAAATACTACGTGATCTATCTCTGGTTGAAAAAGAGCTCTCTTCAATTCAATCGGGCGTCCTGGCCGTTACCTTGCAAAAAGACGCATTTACACAATTTGCCACAAATTTTGTTTATCAAAATAAAAACATTTTTGTGTTTATTGATAATGAAGAACTTCTTCGGACAATTAAATTTGATTCCCCGGCCAAGTTTACAATTATTAAGGAAAAAAATACTACCAAAGAATTATTGAACGAAAATAATCCATACTACAGATTATTTTATATTGTAATTAGCGGACTCTTTAGAGAAGTGGAGGAAAAAAAAGTATTAAACGATGTTATTCAAAGTTATATTCAAAAATATTCAGGCAAACTCATATTGGATAAGAAAGAAACAGCACTACCTGGTAAATTGTATTTTGTCGATTCCGAAGAACTTCTAGCTTTTGATGAGGTTGGTTATTAGTGGCCCAAGTCGTAAAATGTTTCTGCTGATATTTAGCATACAAAATAGCATCAGGGGAAAATTGTGGCTTTAAATTATATCTGGTTTTTCTTATTAATTCTTGGAGTCGGTGCTGCATTAACAACTGACATAGTAGATAAAGCCAATAATAAATACCAAAATAACAGACCATTTGAAATAATTATTACATTTGATGATAATGCTGGTGAGCTTGAGGATGGAAAAAATAATGTAGTTATTTCGGTTGATGCTGATGATTATAATAGATTTTACGGGGATAGTGTAAAAACAAATTTTATACTTCCAGCCAATTTAATCCTGAAAAATGAAAAGCAAACAGGTTCACTAACGATTAAAATTAGTGAAAGCAGCCCTTTATTGTGGAAAGAAATGGCTCAAGCATCGGGTAATGAGAATGACTTAATTGCAGGATTTGAATTAATAAAAAAGGTTACTGATAAATCCTTCAGAGCAAAAATAGTATTTGAGGAAGTCTCATTTATTAAAATGAAAGGTGTTACTGATGCCGCATTAGGTTATGCTGGTACTGCAGTTACTATTGCGCTCGGATTAATAGGTATTATGGCCTTATGGCTTGGCGTAATGAAAGTAGCCGAGGAGGCTGGTTTAATCAGAATCATTGCAAGCACTTTAAAACCATTCACAAAAAAGTTATTTCCCGAAATTCCATCAGACCATCCGGCAATGAGCGCTATGATAATGAATATCTCCGCAAACATGCTGGGACTTGGTAACGCCGCAACACCATTTGGACTCAAAGCAATGGAAGAAATGGAAAAAATAAATCCAAATAAAGGTACTGCATCAAATTCGATGGTTACTTTTTTAGCAATTAATACCGCAGGACTCACGCTTATCCCCGCAACTGCAATTGCCGTTCGGGCAGCTTCCGGCAGTTCAAATCCGGCAATTATTATCGGAACTTCAATATTCGGTGCACTATGCGCAACTGTAGCGGGAATTTCAGCAGCAAAGATAATTGAAAAGTTATATTTGAAATCGTGGAGTTTTGTCCATTGGTTTAAAAAGAATTTTAAAATCTTCCTGTCTGCAATTTTGCTGATCTCGGCTGTATTTTTGATATTCATCACTGGTTTTTTCGATCAAATCGCGACTTTATTTTCTTTTATTTCACCATCGGGATTCAGAACTTTTATTGAAATTGTCTCTGCACTTGCTATTCCGCTATTAATAGTAGTCTTTATCGGATACGGTGTAATTAAAGGAGTAAAAGTCTATGAAAATTTTGTTGAAGGTGCAAAAGATGGATTTACAATCGCAGTTAAAATAATTCCTTATCTGGTCGCCATGCTGGTAGCAATTGGAATTTTCAGGGCAGGTGGGGCAATGGAATGGCTGATTTATATTCTTAATCCCGTTACAAATTTAATCGGCCTACCAGCAGATGCCCTTCCAATGGCATTAATGAGACCCTTGTCTGGCAGTGGTTCACTGGGTATTATGTCGGAAAATTTATCTGTCTATGGTCCCGATTCTTTTCTTGGAGTATTAGTTTCAACTTTTTACGGCAGTACTGAAACAACTTTTTATGTTCTTGCTGTGTACTTTGGTTCAATTAATATTAAAAATACAAGACACGCGTTGCCGGTAGGATTAATTGCCGATATTGCAGGTATACTTGGGGCGTTGTTTATTGTGCGATTACTTTTTTCCGGCTAACTAAAAAACATTTTATATGAAAGTCTTTCTCACATGTGAGCTTCCCCAATTAGCATTTGAGCTTCTAAAGAGAAATAAAATTCCCTTTGATTACTACAAAGATGATAAACCCATTCCAAGATCAGTTTTACTTAGAAGCGTTAAAGACTGTACAGCGTTAATTCCTCTTTTAACTGAAAAAGTGGATAAAGAATTAATTGATAATATGCCAAAATGTAAAATTATTGCTAACTATGCAGTCGGCTACAATAATATTGATTTAAAATATGCTATATCGAAAAATATAGTTGTAACCAATACTCCGGATGTTTTGACCGATTCAACAGCCGATTTAACAATGGCGTTGGCTCTTGCTTGTGCAAGGAGAATAAGTGAAGGGGAGAAAATGATTCGTGAAAAAAAATATAAAGGCTGGAAACCGAATCTCCTTCTTGGTACCGAGCTTAAAGGAAAGATATTTGGGATTATTGGTGCAGGCAGGATAGGGACTGCAGTTGCAGGAAGAGCGGCGGGATTTGGTGTAAAAATTTTGTATTCGGATAAATTAAATAATAAAGAATTAGAAAAACAATCAGGTGCCAAGAAGGTATCTACAGAAACACTTCTTAAAAAATCAGATTTTGTCTCTATTCATCTTCCCTTAAACAGAATCACAAATAAATATTTAAATGGAGAAAGATTAGCGCTTCTCAAAACGGAAGCGATATTAATAAATACTTCCCGAGGTGAGGTAATTGATGAAAAAGAGTTGATAAAAATTATAAAAAGTGGTAGAGTTAAGGCAGTTGGATTAGATGTCTTTGAAAATGAACCATTTGTAAATAAAGAACTTCTTAAATATAAAAATGTTATAATTTTGCCACATCTTGGAAGCGCTACAACCGAGGCTCGCGGAGCAATGGCTGAGCTCGCCGTGAAAAATGTAATAAACGTTTTAAAAGGAAAAAAAGCACTCACACCGATTTAAATAACTTATTAAATGACTAATCTTATTGCATCTATAAAGGTGATTGGGTAACTTTAAAATTAAAAAAAGTGAAAAATTAAATGAGAATCGGAATACCTACCGAGACTCGCTGGGAGGAAAGGCGAGTTGCTCTTGCTCCAGCCGGAGCTGATTCCCTGGTAAGAGCAGGACACACAATTTACTTTCAAAGCGGCGCAGGTGAATCAAGTCATTTTAGTGATGAAGATTATCGTAGCGTTGGTGCAACTATTGTTTATAATGCTGAAGAGGTTTTTGGAAGATCAGAATTACTTATAAAAGTAGCCCCGGTTACCGAAGAAGAGGCAAATTTGCTGGTTGAAGGACAAATATTATTATCATTTTTGCATCTTGCAGTAGCCAGAAAAAACACCGTTGATATACTGCTTAAAAGAAAAGTAACATCTATAGGTTTAGAATTAATTGAACGTGATTCCCGTTTACCCATTCTACAGTCCATGAGTGAAATAGCTGGTCCACTTGCAATCCAGGTTGCGGAAAGATACCTGGAAAGTTATACAAAAGACGGCAGGGGAATTTTGTTGGGTGGAATAACAGGTGTTGCACCTGCGGCTATTGTAATTTTAGGTGCCGGAGTTGTAGGTATAACTGCTGCACGAGCTGCTTTAGGCAGGGGAGCACAGGTTATCGTAATTGATAGAGATCTGGATCGCCTGAGACTATTAGAGAACGAATTTCACAGGGGAATTACTACCGTAATGGCTAATCCATATACAATTCAAAGGGGAGTTCAATTTGCCGATGTTCTTATTGGAGCAGTTTTAATAAAAGGTGAAAAAACACCACACCTGGTTAGCGAAGATATGGTAAGACTGATGAAAAAGGGTGCAGTAATTGTCGATGTTTCTATTGATCAGGGTGGCTGTATCGAAACGAGCAGAATTACTACTATTTCCGATCCTGTTTATACTTTACACAATGTTATTCATTACTGCGTACCAAATATGCCGGCTTTGGTTTCCCGGACAGCGAGTTATGGCTTAACTAATGCTTCACTCGATTATATTCTTAACATTGCCGAGAACGGCTTAACAAATGCTTTAATGGCAGATGAAGGTTTGGCAAAAGGTGTTTGTACTTACAAAGGAATTTGTACGAACGAGTTCATCGCCAATTCGTTCGATTTAGAGTACAAAAAGATCCATGTTTTTTCAACTAATTAATTTTTTATCTTAATATTAATCAATTTATTCAGTACAGGATAAGTAAAACATTCCAATGACAATAGTGGAAGATTTAAAACAAAGAAATATTCCGGCAAATATTTTAAACATATACAACAAAAAATTAACAACGGCAGATGATGCTGTTAAACAGATAAAATCGGGGGATAATATTGTTGTTCAGCCAGGATGTGCAGTTCCTTTGGAACTTGTACGTGCAATGGTTAAGAGAAAAAATGAAATTGAGAATGTGACATTATATCATATTTTAATTGTTGGTGAATTACCATATGTTGAACCAGGGATGGAACCTCATTTTCGGCACAAAGCGTTTTTTATTGGCGCAAATACAAGAAAAGCAGTGCATGAAGGTCGTGCTGAATTTATTCCCATTTTTCTTTCTGAGCTTCCGCTTTTATTTAAAAGAAATATTATTCCCGTTAACGTTGCCTTACTAAATCTTTCCCCACCCGATGAACATGGTTTTTGCAGTTATGGTGTCGATGTTGGAACAATTAAAACTGCAGCTGAGCGCGCTAAAATTATTATTGGACAAGTGAATACTGAAATGCCGCGTTCGTTGGGCGATAGTTTTATTCATATAAATAAAATTCACCACATTGTTGAGCATAACGAACCAATTCAGGAATTACCTCAGGTAGACCCTAATGCATCCAAAGAAGTGTTGATGGTTTATGATACAATTGGCAGAAGGGTTGCGGATTTAATAGAGGACGGTGCCACTTTGCAAATGGGCATTGGTGCTATTCCTGATTCTGTAATGAGGTATGTAAGAGATAAAAAAAATCTTGGCATTCATACTGAGATGTTTTCAGATGGAATAATACCTCTGGTTGAAGAGGGAATAATAAACGGAGAGCAAAAATCTCTCCACCCGGGAAAAATTATTGCCGGATTTGTTTTAGGCACAAGGAAAGTTTTTGATTTTATAGATAATAATCCAGTTATTGAATTTCACCCGCAGGAATATGTAAATGATCCATTTATCATTGCTAAAAATAAAAAAATGGTTGCTATTAATTCTGCTATAGAAATTGATTTAACCGGACAGGTTTGTGCTGACTCAATCGGTATAAAAATATTCAGTGGAATAGGCGGACAAATCGATTTTATAAGAGGCGCCGCTCATTCGGAGGGTGGCAAACCAATTATCGCACTTCCATCAACTACAAAAGACGGACTGGTTTCCAGGATAGTACCTCAGCTTCGCCCTGGTGCGGGTGTAGTTACCTCACGCGGCGATGTGCATTACATTGTTACTGAGCATGGTGTAGCTCACTTGTTTGGAAAATCCTTAAAAGAAAGAGCGCGTGAATTAATTAAAATTGCTCATCCTAGCTTTCGAGATGAATTAACAAAATACGCTAAAGAAACTCGCCATATTTAAGTTTTTATGATTGCTGTTATTGGGGATATACATGGATGTTTTTACACTTTAAGGAAGTTATACGCTTCCATTCTAAATAAATACCCTGATATACCTGTCTATTCAGTTGGTGATTTGGTTGACCGCGGTAATTACAGTTTTGAAGTCGTTGATTTTATTAAAAAGAATAAAATAACTTTTGTTGCTGGCAACCATGACTACATGTTCTACTACTTTATTAAACACCCTTCCAGCCCACTCGGCCGATCATGGATTTACAACGGGTCTGAAACGACTCTTGATTCATATAGTAACAGGTTCGCAGAAATGCAGAGGCATTTAAATTTTATAATTAAAGCTCCTCTAACCTTAGATTTATTTGACTGTTTCATTTCTCACGCTGGAATATCAAATTATTATTCGCGTAAGCTTGGTAAGTATCCGCTTGAGAATAGGGAAAAAATGATAAATATTGTTGAATCTGACCTAAATAATGAGCATGGTGTTTTATGGACCCGTGATAAGCTGCTGAATTTAAATAAGCTGCAGATTGTTGGGCATACCCGGTTTGAAGATATATATTATGATAAATCAAGTAATGCCGTTTACGTTGATACAGCTGCTTGTTCTGGGAACAAACTTAGTGCTGTAATTGTAAATGAAAGCAACATTGTGGATAAAATCTCGGTGCCAACCGATCCTAAGGATATTATTTAAGCTGAATTTTATCTTGGAATTCTTACAATGATTGAAATTAAAAATCTTCTTTTGCTTCCACCTGTAAAATTTATTAAGTATTTAAAAGAAAAGAATATTAATAAATTCTTTTTCGTTTTTGATGATGATAAGCAGAAATTAATTGCTTCTCACCAGTTTCTTCAGCCAATTGCAGATTATTTTACGATCGATAGAAGAGATTTCATGAGTCACGAAGGCTGGTTCTGTAGAGTATCTGATAATTTCGATATGCTTATGGGTGCTTTTATTCATCGGACAAACAGAGGTCAAGCAGCCGGAGGAGTAAGATACTGGAGCTACGATACTACCGAAGATTATTTTAGAGACGGTTTACGCCTGGCGACTGGAATGACATTTAAAAATGCACTTGCTGGTTTATGGTGGGGCGGTGGAAAAGGTGTTGTTTCTCATAATTCACAATTCAATAAAAACGATATACAGGTCAGGACAAAAATATATCAGGAATACGGAACCTTTATGTCTTCTTTAAATGGTTGTTATGTTACGGCTGAAGATGTCGGGACGAGTGTTGATGATATGGCTAATGTTTTTTCGAAAACCCGCTTCACAACGTGTATCCCCAGCAAGTTTGGAGGAAGTGGTAATCCTTCTGTGCCTACTGCAAGAGGAGTAATTTGTGGAATGGAAGCTGCTATCGATTTTTTGAAAATGGGAACTTTAGAAGATAAAACAATAGCAGTCCAGGGTTTAGGTCATGTAGGTGAACCGCTGATAGAATTCATGCTTGAAAAAGGGGTAAAAAAAATAATAGGGTTTGATATTAACGTGAGTAATATTGAAAACGTAAAAAATAAATTTGGCGGAAATAATTTAGACTTCAGGTTAGTGGAGAGAAATGATCTATCTGCTTTTTCTGAAGAGTGTGATATTTTTTCACCCAATGCTACTGGTGCAGTTTTGAATGATACGACAATACCTATGTTAAAATCAAAGATTATCTGTGGTGCCGCTAACAATCAGCTTGAGGATACCCAGAGGGATGGTAAATTACTTTTCGAGAAAGGGATCAGTTACGTACCGGATTTCCTCACGAACAGAATGGGAATTGTAACCTGTGCGAATGAGCAATACGGTTACATTAATCGTGATCCGTTAATTGAGCTTCATTTCAGTAAGGATTGGGAACATTCTATATATAACAGAACAATACAGGTACTAAGTGAATCAAAAAAAATGAAAAGACCAACTGTGGATATTGCATTAAAAATGGCGAATAAACTTTCACAAGAGAATCATCCGATTTTTGGACACAGGGGGAAAGAAATAATTAAATCATTAACAGAGAATAAATGGCATCAGCAGTAATATAGCCTGAAGATATGCCAGATTTTGAAAACCCGGCAGTCCAAACTTTTTAATAGGGATAAAAAATAAAAAACAGGGTAGACAAGAAACCCAAAACCCACATTCCTGCGCTTATTTCATTAAATCTTCCTGCAAAGGTTTTTACAATCACATATGTGAGGAAACCTGCTGTCAATCCGATTCCAAGATTAAATGAAAAACACATAAGAGCGATCATAAAGAACACGGGAATTACATCTGTCATGTCACCGAAATTCAAATTCTTAATAGGAGAGATCATCAACATTCCGACGATTATTAAGGCAGGACCATATGCTGCGGGAGGTACAGCAGAGAAAAGAGGAGCAAAGAAGAGTGCAGAAAGGAACAGAACAGCTATAACAATTGCTGTGAATCCCGTTTTACCACCTGCTTCAATTCCTGTTGCAGATTCTAAATAAGCACCTGCAGTTGTAGTACCGAAAAGTGCTGCTGCAATTGTGGCCAATGCATCCGCCAACATAGGCTTTTCAATATCCGGAAGTTCTCCTTTTTCATCTAAAAGATTTGCTTTGTAGGAAAGACCTAAAAGAGTACCAATTGTATCCACAAAAGCAAGAATAAAAACGGTCAAAATTACAGCAAAGAAACCCCAGCTTATTGCACCGATAATATCGAGCTCAAGAAAAATCGGTGATATATCGGGCGGGAGGCTTACAATAGCTTCAGGTGGTGCCGAGCTGCCGCTCAAAATTGAAATAAATGTAACTGTCAGGATACCGATTATCATTGCACCATTAACTTTTCGTATCATCAATATTCCGATCAATAAGAAATTTGCTATTGCCAGAAGAACCGTTAACTCATAAATATCTCCTATGTGAACCGGGGCTCCTTCTACTCCCAATTTTACTATACCTGTATGATTAAGGCCTATAAATGTAATGAACAAGCCTATACCGACTGCAAATCCTATCTTTAAGCTTTCTGGGATTGCATTGGCAAGCCAGGCTCTGATTTTTGATAGGGTAAGAAATGCGAAAATAATTCCGCTGATAAAAATCGCACCGAGAGCAGTCTGCCAGCTGTATCCTAAAACCTGAACTACGGTGTATGCTATAAATGCGTTTTCACCCATGTATGGTGCTATTGCAAAGGGACGATTAGCATAAACTCCCATAATTAAAGTACCAAAGAACGCAGTAAGAATAGTCGCCACCATAGAGGGACCGAAGGGAATCCCGGCGGCTTCGAGGATTTTAGGATTTACAATTATAATGTAAGCCATTGTTAAAAAAGTTGTTAGACCTGCTATGGTCTCCTGCTTGAAGTTTGTTTTATGAGTTTCAAATCTGAAGTATTTTCTTATCATTCGCCTTCTTTATGTTTTATTGACGATGCAATCGGGCTCTGATTAAATATTAAAGTTAAAAATTCAAATTTCGTCATTTTTCAATTGCGAACAGGTGCATAATAACAACAATAGTTGTTTATATCAAATATATTTAGCAAATTTAATCCAGTTGTTCTACCCTTTAGGAGAAACGTTTAGAACAGCACTTTTCTTATCTTCTCCCCCGAATGCAGTGCTTCCCCCAAGGTGTAGAGTGGATTGAAATAAATATTAATCAATTTTACTCATAAGGGAGGTTGTTATGAAAAAACTATATTTTAGTTTTATAGCTTTTCTTTTCATACAGGTTACAATTCTGGGTCAACAAGGTTGGTTTCTCCAGTGTACAACAAGTGAGTCTTTACATTCAGTTTATTTCATTTCATCAACAACAGGCTGGACTGTTGGTTTTTCTGGAACAATCCTGAAGACTATCAACGAAGGTTATGAATGGACTTCACAAACAAGTGGAACAACAGAATGGTTGCAGTCAGTCCATTTTGTTGATATTAATACAGGATGGGTTGTCGGAACAACTGGTTTAATCTTAAAAACAACTGATGGAGGAACAAACTGGAATCCTCAATTAAGTGGTACGACAGAGTTTTTATATTCGGTCTATTTCGTTGATATTAATACAGGCTGGGTTGTTGGAGGGGGTGGTACGATCTTAAAAACAACAAACGGAGGTACGAGCTGGAATCCTCAATCAAGTGGTACGACAGAACCGTTAACATCAGTCCATTTTGTTAATATTAATACAGGTTGGGCTGTTGGATATTTTAACACGATCCTAAAAACAACAGACGGAGGAACAAACTGGAATCCTCAACCAGGTGGTTCAGGGAATGCTTTTAATTCGGTCTATTTTGAAGACAATTTTACAGGATTCGTAGTTACAAATAGTGGTAAAATATTAAAAACAATTGATGGGGGAACAAACTGGAGTTCTCAATATGTTGGAAATTGGAATTTGTCATCAGTTCATTTTATAGACCTTAATACCGGTTGGGTGGTTGGTAATTTTCCCCTGATGGGCGGAGGAGTAATCTATAATACGATAGACGGTGGAGAAAATTGGACACCTCAATCGTGTAATCCCTTACCATCATTAAGTTCGGTATATTTTGTCGACCAAAACTATGGCTGGGCTGTTGGATGGGACTGGGGTGGTATTATTATACACACAACCAATGGCGGTATTCCTGTTGAACTGACATCATTTACTGCCACCTTTATTAATGGTGAAGTGATACTTGATTGGATGACCGCTACAGAAGCCAACAACCTTGGTTTTGAAATTGAGCGCAGGATTATTAACAACCAACAGCAAAGCGAATGGGAAAGAATTGGATTCAGAGAGGGACACGGAACAACAACAGAGCCTAAAGAGTATTCATATACCGATAATATTAGTGGAATTGCTGCAACCTCACTTGCATACAGATTAAAGCAGATAGATTACAACGGCACTTATGAATACAGCGATGAAGTTTTTGTCAATAACATTGCACCTGTTCAATTTGTGTTGGAGCAGAATTATCCTAATCCGTTTAATCCTTCAACTACCATTTCGTACGGAGTTCCGGTTAAATCGCATATTACACTTAAAGTATTTAACTCTCTGGGTAAGGAAGTTGTAAGGTTAGTTAATGAGGAACAGGCTCCGGGAACATATCAGCTAGTCTTTTCCGCCAAAGGCGGATCCGCCTCCGGCGGAAATGCTTATAATTTACCAAGCGGAATTTATTTCTACAGATTGCAGGCAGATAATTTCGCAGAAACTAAGAAATTAATCCTCTTGAAATAACAAAAAGGAGGAGATATGAAATGCATTTTATCAATAATAGTTTTATTGCTTTTACTCACCGAGAATAATTCAGCACAAGTGTTGAAAGTTCCAGGAAATTACCAAACCATACAGGATGCAATAAATGCCAGCAGTAATGGTGATACTGTATTAGTCAAGCCGGGCGTTTACTACGAGAATATAAATTTCAACGGCCATAACATAGTCTTAGCTTCTTTGTATTTAACCACAGGGGATACATCATACATTTCTTCAACGATAATTGATGGTACGTCCTCTGGTTCCGTAGTTAGATTTGAATCGGGAGAAGATAGCACTACTATGATAATTGGATTTACAATTCAGAACGGATTTACTTCGAGTGGGGGTGGGATTTATTGTAATAATTCCGATCCTAATCTAATAAATCTTATTATTAGTGGTAATAAAGCTGAAGATGATTTTTATGCATACGGTGGAGGCATTTATTGTACTAATAATTCTAATATGAACATTACCAATGTAATTATTAGTGAAAATAGTACAGCTGGTATGTGGTTTACGGGCGTCGGTGGTGGTATTTGTTGCATGAGTAATTCCCGTCTGAGTTTAGCTAATATAATCATAATTGAAAATGAAGCACTCATCGGTGGTGGTGGGATATACTGTGACAGTTCAAATATTAGCTTTAATAGTGTTGAAATAAACGAAAATAATGCATTTGTAGGCGGCGGTGGTATCTGGTGCCATAGTTCTAATCTGAGTTTAGTTGATGTTCTGATAGATGGAAATGCTGCGAAACTTTTATCTGGTGGTGGAATTTGCTGCGATAATTCAAATCTGGACTTAATCAATACAAGTTTAATCAAAAACAATGCTTACCAGGATGGCGGTGGTATTTACTGCGATAGCTCCAGTATGTATATCTCTAATGTGACTATAATTGGAAATGAAGCAAGAACAGGTGGTGGAATTTATTGTGATAATCCAATACTTAGTTTTGATGTAGCTAATCGGAGCAATATATATTTAAATTACGCTGGTGCGGGATGTGACTTATTTGTTACCAATTGCATTAATATTATTGATGTAAAAGTAGATACATTCACTGTATTACAACCAGATGAGTACTATGCATATCCTATTGATATATTTACATTTGATATTCTTCATGCAAAAATAGAACAAGTCAATCAAGATTTATATGTCAGCCCAGATGGTTCAGATGAAAATAGCGGATTGACTATTAATGATCCATTACTTACAATGTCTTATGCACTTACTAAGATTCTAGCTGATAATTCAAATCAACTGGCAATTCATCTTTTGAATGGCATCTATTCCCCTTCGCAGACTGGTGAAAGATTTCCGTTAAATTGCAAAAGTTATATCTCCTTGATTGGTGAAGATGAAGCTAATACTATTTTGGATGGTGAGGAAATGAGTGGTATACTATTCTGTAAAAATGATAACGACTTTTCAATAAAAGAAATTACTATTAAGAATGGTCGCATACCAAAAGGTGCAGGTATCTACTGTGATAATTCCAGTCCGGATTTAACTAATATCACTGTAAGTGGCAACTATGCTAACGGTCATATGTTTTCAGCTATAGCGCAAGGAGGTGGAATTTATTGCTCTTATTCAAATCCGAGACTAACCAATGTTAAAATAAATGGTAATACCGTTAATAGTTTCGGATTGGGTCAAGGAGGTGGTATTTACTGCTCCTATTCAAGCCCAACTTTAACTAACGTTATTATCAGTAATAATTCTGTTTTGGTTTGGTCTGGATGTAATGGAGGTGGTCTATATTGTTGTGATTCTTCTAATATAATACTCCAAAATGTTACAATAAGTGAAAATAGTGATGAAGGAGAATGCGGAGGAATTCACAATGAAAATTCTAGTCTAGAATTAATTAATTGTATTCTTTGGAATGATACTCCTCAGGAAATATCGGGTGATTCAAGCTCTGTTACTGCAACTTATTCAGACATTCAGGGAGGATGGATAGGAATTGGAAACCTTAATATTGGTCCAGGATTTGCAGATTCTCTATACCAGCTTTCACCAGACTCATCGCTTTGTATTGATGCTGGTAATCCAGATAAGATTCATAATGATCCTGAAGATCCAAACAATCCGGGCTATGCACTATGGCCAGCATTGGGAGCAATAAGAAATGATATGGGTGCTTATGGAGGTCCTAATGCAACCTCATGGAACCTTATTACGAATATTAAGGATGATTATACTAGGAAATTGAATTCTCCGGCTGAATTTAAATTAGCTCAGAATTATCCGAATCCTTTCAACCCAACAACAATAATAAAATACAGCATTCCTGTCACTTCAAATGTCACATTAAAGATTTATAATACCTTAGGTGAGGAGATCCAGGCTTTAGTGAATGAGGAGCAAGTTGCGGGTGATTATGAAGTTGTATTTTCCGCCAAAGGCGGATCCGCCTACGGCGGAAATGCTTATAATTTGCCAAGCGGAGTCTATTTCTATCAATTACAGACTGCTAGTTATACAGCAGTTAAGAAAATGATCCTCCTTCGTTAATTCCGACTAAAGTCGGGAAGGAGGACAGGTTTTGTTGAAAATGACAAATAATTATTAAGAGCTTTAATTTTTAATAAAGGTAAGTTAAATGAAAACTCTAATTGCTTTTTGTTTGCTTGCTGTTATTTGCGGAAAATCAATCGCACAGGAGAATTATAACATTCATGATGTTACTTTCACTGATGCAAACAACGGATGGGCAGTAACCGACTATGGTATAATTATCCGTACTTCAAATGGAGGTGAAATTTGGACTCAGCAATCAAGCGGAACAAACAACCATCTTTTATCAGTTTCTTTTGTTGATAGCAATACAGGCTGGGTAGTTGGAGAGGCAGGGACAGTTATAAAGACTACAAATGGCGGTTTAAACTGGGAAATACTCCCACCTGGAATTACAACTAATATTGAAAATGTTTTTTTTACAGATAATGATAATGGATGGATCATTTCTAAATTTTGGTTTTCCTGGTGTCTTTATCGTTCTACAGATGGGGGATTAAATTGGATGCTGCAATCAAACTTAGAGATCAGTCCGTCACAAGTTTATTTTACGGATTTTGATAATGGGTGGATTGCCGGTTTTTTATCGGAATGGGGATCTTCGTGGGGTAAATTTTCTCATACTACAGACGGAGGAAATAGCTGGATATACCAGTCAATACCTGATTCATTTAATAATACACCTCTTTCAGTCTATTTCACCGATTCGCAAAATGGCTGGGCTGTAGGTCATAAAGATTGGTATTTATCCGGTCTCATCTTAAAAACCACTGATGGTGGCAATAACTGGACTGAATACCCCAATGAAGTAAATGAGCCTCTAAATTCTGTCTGTTTTGTAAATGAGAACCTGGGTTGGTGTGCAGGTAATTCGGGTACGATAATGCATACAACTGATGGTGGAACAAACTGGTATTTGCAGTCAGCAGGAGTAAGCAGTGATCTTTTGTCTGTTTGCTTCACCGATTCTGTTAACGGATGGATTTCTGGAAATAATGGTGCTTTAATTCAAACTTCTGATGGAGGATTAACCTGGGCATCACAGACTTTTTCTGCAATTACTTTATTATCTCCGGCCGGGGGTGAGGTCTGGCTAAATGGAACCAACCATGAACTTATCTGGATTAGCAGCAACATTGGATTTGTAAAAATAGAATTAAGCATTGATAATGGTCTGAATTGGGATATCATACAAAATTCAATACCTAACAATGGAACGTATAGCTGGGTCGTAAATTCGCCGGTTCCTTCGGAGGAATGTTTGATAAAAATAAGTGATGCTGAAAATAATACTTTATATGATATAAGTGATTCCGTATTTACAATCAGATATATCTCTATACTCTCTCCAAATGGTGGTGAATTCTATTACGCTGGTACCACAGAACAAATATTTTGGTCAAGTTTTATTAGTAGTGATGTCAAAATAGATCTTAGTGTTGATAACGGTGAAAACTGGGATGAAATTATTTACTCAACGCCCAACACTGGTGTATTTACGTGGGAGGTAAATGCACTCAGTTCATCTTTGGAGTGCTTAATTAGAATTAGTGATGTTTCTGATAGCAGTATTTATGATATTAGCGATGATGTATTTTCGATACAGCATTACACCCTGACTTCTCCGGATGGCGGAGAACTATGGTACGTAGGTGATACTGAAGAAATAACCTGGAGTAGTCATATGGGCTGTTATGTTAATTTAGAAATAAGTATTGATAGTGGTGTAAGTTGGAATAACATAGTAAATGATGCACCTAACAATGGATCATATTCCTGGCTGGTAAATATTCCGGTACCCTCTTCCGAGTGCTTAATAAAAATAAGTCATATACACAATAGTTCTCATTATGACATAAGTAATGATATATTTAATATTGAACACATCACTTTACAATCACCAAACGGCGGGGAATTCTGGTTGAACGGAACCACAAAGGAAATTAAGTGGATAGCTCCGTCAATCGAATATGTATCAATAGAATTAAGTACGGACAATGGCAATAATTGGAGTACGCTGGTCGATTCCTTAAATAATACAGGATCGTACCAATGGCAGATAAATGTAACCGCTTTTTCTGATAATTGTTTAATAAAAGTAAGTGATATTTCTAACTCTGAAATTTTTGATATAAGTGAAAATGTTTTTAGTATAGCACCCTGTACGATAACTGTTCAATCACCCAATGGAGGTGAAGTATGGCCGATTGGTTCAAATCAGGAAATAACCTGGTCAGATGAAAATGTGGACTATGTAAAGATTGAATATAGCATTGACAACGGTGTAAACTGGTCGGTAATTCGTCATTCAATTTCAAGTGCCGGTTCGTATATGTGGGTTGTTAATTCACCAGAACCTTCGACTGAATGCTTAATCAGGATTTGCAACAGGGATCATAACAATATCTTCGATATTAGTGACAGTGTTTTTGTAATATCGGGATCAACTGGTATCCTTGAACTATTTGGTGAATCTATTCCTACAGAATTTGATCTGATGCAGAATTTCCCCAATCCTTTCAATCCTGTGACAAAAATATATTATGCACTACCGGAGGTCAGTAATGTCGAAATAAAATTGTATGATGTATTAGGGAAAGAATTACAAACATTAGTAAAGGAGATAAAAGAAGCCGGATATCATAAAATTATTTTTGACGCATCAAATCTGCCCAGTGGAATTTACTTCTACAAACTACAAGCCGTGCCTACCGGCAGGCAGGCAGGTTCTTTTGTTAAAACAAATAAAATGATTTTATTGAAATAAAAAAGGCGAGTATTTTCTACTCGCCTTATATTTCTGAGAAGATGGACGATTAATACATTCCGCCCATATCACCCATACCGCCGCCCGGCATTGGGGGCATTGCGGGCTCTTTTTCTTTCTTTTCAAAAACAACTGCTTCTGTTGTAACAAGCAATGAAGCAACGGAAGCTGCATTTTCCAATGCGGTTCTTGTAACTTTTGTAGGATCGATAACACCGGCTTTAATCAGATTTTCGTATGATTCTGTCTGAGCGTTAAATCCAAAATCATCTTTACCTTCCTTTACTTTCTGCAGGACAACAGATCCTTCCAAACCAGCGTTATTAACAATCATCTTCAGCGGTTCTTCTAAAGCTTTCTGTACAATTTGAATACCAACTGTTTGATCCTGGTTGTCACCTTTTAACTTATTAAGAACATCAACTGCTCTAACCAGTGCAACACCACCACCCGCTACAATCCCTTCTTCAACTGCAGCACGGGTAGCATGTAATGCATCTTCAACTCTTGCTTTCTTTTCTTTCATCTCAACTTCTGTTGAGGCACCGATTTTTAATACGGCAACACCGCCTGAAAGCTTAGCCAATCGTTCCTGCAACTTTTCTTTATCATAATCGGATGTCGTTTTATCGATCTGAGCCTTAATTTCGTTTATTCTTTTCTTTATATCATCAGTTTTTCCAGCACCTTCAACTATAGTTGTATTATCTTTATCAATCACAACTTTTTTTGCGGTTCCTAAATAAGATACAGTTGCATTTTCCAGTTTAAATCCTCTTTCTTCAGAGATTACAGTTCCGCCTGTAAGCACTGCAATATCTTCCAACATAGCTTTTCTTCTATCGCCAAATCCAGGAGCCTTAACCGCAGCAACTTTTAATGTGCCGCGAATTTTATTTACCACAAGTGTAGCCAACGCTTCACCTTCCAGGTCCTCTGCAATT
>Ga0209536_100003529_pt1 | contig 25087 bp, 23 predicted proteins | sample DeeMarSeWOR28_12_FD_187461 | JGI IMG/M metagenome (GOLD analysis project Ga0209536, IMG submission 187461) | Marine sediment microbial communities from White Oak River estuary, North Carolina - WOR-2-8_12 (SPAdes) (version 2) | ecosystem: Environmental > Aquatic > Marine > Intertidal zone >...
CTCCAGGCCGAAGCGATCCAGGAGTTGCTAGATAGAACAGACTGTCCGGTTATGCTGGTTCGCTGATCACCACGAATCCAAGAGGCTATCGCCAGAAAACCCCCAACTCTGCTCTGGTAGCTCTGACTTTCCTATGCTATGCCTGACCGGTTTGTGAACGGCCCCCATCATCACGTCCGGTGGGGTAGCTATGCGTCGTGCGCGAGATACTCCTCCAGATCTAGGGCCTGGAAGAGACGCCGGCGAGCACCTTGGGGCATCGGTGGTGGGGGCAAATCGCGATAGAGCAGCACCGTCTTTCGGAGGGTATCGACCACAATGCGACAATCCTCACAGCCGTCCATATGCTGCTCGATCTCAGCGCAGATCTCAGCCGACGCTTCGCCGTCGAGATAATCGGATAGGTCCCCAAGCATATGGCGGCAGTTTTCTACATCCATTTGATCATATCCCTTGGGCTTCGTGGGCCAATTCGGCAAAGTAAGGGGTCAATCGTTCACGCAGCCACAATCGCGCACGATGCAGGCGTACTTTAACCGCCCCAGGTGAAAGACCCAGGGCTTCGGCCGTCTCGGCCGTTGATAAACCCTCTAACTCGCGCAGGATGAAGACGGCCTTGAGCGCCTCGGGTAATTCGCCGATGGCCTGTTCCAATTCCGTACGCACCTCGTCGCTCTCGAAATCCTCTTCCGGCAGGCAACACCAGTCGAAAAGTTGTCGCGGGACGATCCCCTGGGTTTCAGGCGATAAAGTCTCTTCCACCGAAACCGTATAGGGATTCGGCCGGCGCAACCGCATCATGGCTGCATTATGGGCGATCCGGTAAAGCCAGGTGCCCAATCCCGAACGCCCTTCAAAGGAATCAATGGCTTTAAAAGCGTTCAAAAACGTCTCTTGCATCACGTCCTCGGCCTCGGCCTCGTTCTGCATCAGGCGTAAGGCCAGGCGGTAAACGGCCGGAGAATGGATCTCAATGCACTCGGCACAAGCCGCTTTATCCCCGGCCTGGATCCGGGCGATCAGGGCTGCCTCGTCGTATGGTTCACTCATATGATTAGATGCGTTTCTATTTCTAAGGTTACGGTAAATAGAATCCACAAGCAGGCGACTCTATCGTGAGGGAAGAGAAAAGGCAAACGGCCGCTAATCCGTCGCAGGCTGAATAAGCAATTCGATCCCCTGCCCGTCTATTTGGGTCTCCGGTGGCTGGATGAAAAAGTCGAGGCGTATGATCCGGCCCTGATCGTCCAGGCGTACCGTAACCCCGGTAAGGCTATCCCCAGGTGGGAATGAAAAAACCAGTCCATAAACACCGGCCGGATAATATATGTCGACCTCGGTCGGATCCAGGCGGCGAAAGGCAGCATAGAGTTCTTTGACAACGAAATCAATGGTGTTGTCGATGTCCTCTGGCATAACTGGGCTGCCTTCACCCGGACCAAGGACCGGGAAATAGGTGACCGGTGTTCCATCGGCCTGATCCGGCTCGCATTTGGGCGGACCGCCAAGGCCATCGGCCGTCGTGCATCCAGCTGTGGTGTAGTGGATCAACTCCTGCCTGGCATCCAGGTCATTGGATAAAATAGCTTCGATAGCTCGGTCGATAACCTCAATGCCAGTCAACTGAATCCCAGCTGCTGGTCCACCGCTTTCCACATCAGCCACATCCTCAAATGACTGGAAAGGGGGCCTGACTTGAAGCATTTGCCGGCTTTGACTGTCGATGAGATACCAGCCGGCACTGCTGCGATCCTCTTCGCAAGTTAGCCCAAATTCCACCAGCGCTTGTTGACCCGACGACCAGGTAACGTTGGCCAGGGGGAAGAATGATCCCATGGCGATGGAACCCGGGAAACCGTTGAGATCGCCCATGTCGACCAGCTCGGCTTCAGCCCGTTCTGGGTCCAGGTAGAGGAAGGCCAGCCGTTGGTCGACGAAGCAGGCATCGGCATAACCGCTGCCCGTGAGCACAGCCACCGTCTGGCCGTTGGGCGAGACTTTGGCGTTTCTTGCCCCATCGGCGAGGAGAACCGGCATCGAACCATCGACATCATTAACCCAGACACCATATTTGATCCCCAAAGTCGACCCGCCAATCTGCTCGGATAGATCGGCCAACGTATAAACCAGGCCCTGTCCATCGGGTAACCAATCAAAATCGTTGACCACCGTATTGGGAGGTAGCGAGGAGGAAGGAACAATATCAAACGTACTACCCGAGGCATCAATCCAGGCCAGGCCACCATCTCTGGTGATGAAGCCGACACCGCTGCCGTCCGGCCGGACCTTTGGGTTGAAGGCGCTTTGTGTGATCACCCGTCGATCTTGCAAGTCAACATCAACCTCGACCAGTTCGCCACTTTCTCCCTGGCTAAAGATCACCCGTTGGCTATCGGCCGACCAGGATGGCACGCTGCGGGCTGCCTCGCTGCTGGTGAGCTGCCAAGCCTGTTCCCCATCGGTGGTTATGACCCAAATATTATAATAACCTTCCGACAGCCTGGGACCCGGTTCAGGCAGGGATGTGATCGTCGACGGCACGGATCGATAGGCTATTCGCTGTCCGTCTGGCGATAAAACAGGATCGGCGTTGTAATGATAGGTGGTCAACAGTTTCAGCCCCGAGCCATCCGGCCACAAAACGGCAATATCGCCTAATCCCGGCCGCCACTGTTCCGGCCGGACCAGTATTGGGACCACTTCAGAGGACGGGGGATCATCGGGCGCACCGCCTCCCAGATTGGGTTCTGGGGTTGCAGTTGCTTGCTCGGCCGGGGTTTCCGTAGGAGGTGGGACAGTGTTGGTGGCAGTGACGGTCGGTGTTGGTGTGGGCTCAGTCGTAACAACTGGGTTTGTTGCTACAGCTGTTGGTGTCTCAGCTATGGGCGTATCTTCCGGGACAACCACAGATGTCATAGTCGGAGCTAGTTCTGCAGTGGTACAAGCTGCCAAGATAAGAATTAGTAAAAACGCACCGGCTAAGTTAATTCCGTTTCTCATCACAAAATCCTCCACACATCTGTTTCATGGGTTTTCTCCCCGATCAGGCTAAGTCTATTTGGTTTTTAGGTAGGTCCGTTTTTGCGTTGAACTACTTCGGCAAGCTGCTGCAGCTCCTCGCGGTATATCCTGCGCAAGATAGGCGGGTTCGCCAGCTTTTCTATCATGCCCTTCAGGCGGGGGCTGGTTTTAGCCTTGGTGGAGATAGTCACCCGAGTTTGTCCACCTCCATTGAAAGGGTCCAAAGTAAAGGTCGTGGTGACCCCGGCCGATTTGTCTTCCTCGACTAAAACGCGGCCGGGTTCCGGTTCGGTCACACTCATATGATAGAGGACCTTTGTGCCGAAAACGTTCATGCGAATGGTCGTAACGGTTCCCGCACCTTGCCCACCTTCATCGACTGTCATTTCGGTGAAATAGCGAGATGGCAAAATAGAGGGATGCCCTTCATGATAATCTGAAATGACGGCGTATACTATTTCCGGGGGCGCATCGATAATCTCCGATGCTTCTGCATAATAATGACTCATTTCAATCTCCTGTTTTGTGAATACTGGTCGCGAATTGCTCAATAATCCAGTTGCCGACGATTTCTAATGGATAATTCGTCGGGTCCAACAAATATTGTTGAATCGTTCCTTTATAGCCAGAGTTGTCAATATTTTGGTCATTCGCCAGTTGAGCCGAGTTATCCTTTCAGCGCGCCGGTCAATACGGTGAAAATCAACTTTTTGGGTTACAGATATCATAAGTATCGAACCAGGTCTCATCGGCCAAAACGACAGAGGTCTCGATCTGCCGTTGGGGTATAGACCAGTACCTTCGCAGCAACCGGTCTTTTTCCTCCGGGGAGACCAAGCGGAAGCCATGTTTTTCATAAAAACGTATCGCCCAGGTAGCATCCACCCAAGTCCCTATCAAGAGCGGACCGCTAGATAAAGATTGGAGGACTGTTAGAAGCTTTCCGCCAATCCCTTGCTTTTGGTAAGCGGGGCGAACATAGGCATGCCGGATAAGGGTTACATCTTCGACAGGTTGTATGCCCATGACGCCAACCAATCGGCCATCTTCTTCATAACCCCAAAAGGTAATCCCGGCTTCTATCGCATCTTGTAACTCCCTTCTGGGCATGTAAGGCTCTTTCCACCGATCCTCGGGGATGATGCCTTTATACACACGGGCGGCCTCGTTGATAACCCAAAAAATAGCTTCAAACTCGTTTTCTTTACAAAGGCGGATCAAGTTCATGCTCCTTACCAAAAAATGTGGGCCGGATAATCGGCCAAGGGAACACGAACGATTTTACCCGTGATATTAAAAATGGCAGAGTATTTTTGATTCGCTCGCCTTGGTATGAGTTTAAGTGGAGCAAATCTACCGGCCAAGCCATCTAACCCCACCCTAGAATGGATAACCAGCATAGTCCATTGAAAACCCCAACCAGGCTTTACTGGCCTTTATCGCCTACGGCCGTTTGCGCCTGCATCCTTTACCCGAACGAGCCTAGCGCGATAACTCGTGTACCGGTCCCCGATGATTTGATGGAGCGAGTGTTACGGCCGTTGCAAAAGGATCTTTGAACAGAACAACCAATTACATTCCCTGTAAAATTTCGTTTACCTCCGCCAGGTCAAAAGCTTCTGGGTCCAAGTCTTCACCCAGCCATTCCAGATACATCTCATGCTCGGGATGCGCCGGGTCTGCTATCGCTTCCAACAGATCGGCGTATCCCCAAATGCCGCCACAATCCTCCGGCGGGCAGGCCCGCTTGCCTTTCAGGCAAAGGGGATAATGGACATTTGGTTCGGCCGCTAGAATCTTCTCCAGGATAACATCATGTTCCCAACTATCGCCGAAATCGTACTCATAGCGAATCTTCTGTCCTTCCCACGTCAGGTATTTTTTCAGGCGTACTTGCTCTTCATCTAAGCCATCTTCCCATACTTCCGCCAACGTTTCGGCATCTGTGACGAATAAGCCACCCACGTCGAACGCATGAAGATGGCCGTCGTACCAACCCATCACTTCCTGTATTATCTGGTGCAATTCGTAGAAAGTGATATCGCTGTAAACCTGGAACCGCCGCCAGATAGGGGGTTTAATGCCTCTGAGGGTCACTTTGAACTGGTAAACTGTTTTGGTCGTCATCTTCTTTTCCTCCAAATTGCAGTCTGTCGACTATAGTCAACTCCACATCACTGCCTACTAATCGCCAAAGAGGTTCTGCAATATCCAAACACAGGCCAACTTAATGGCTCCTAGCTCATGGAAATACCGATACAGGCTGAATCAATGAGATCCTTTGCGAAGGAGATGAAAACCGTGTAAGTGCCATGACTCCTCTCGACTTTGGCGATGATCTAGGCGCCCCGGCGTGTTCTGTCCCAGAATTTTCCGATACAGCGTTTTGCTTTGTTACTCGGTTTGCCTGGCCAGGTACGTTCAATGGCTACGTGATGTTCTCCACTTGGCTGATTTCGAACAAATGGCCATCTGGATCACGAAAAAAAGCTCGGATTTCATGTCCCCAATTTACGGGTGGGGCCAAAAACTCAGCCCCACGCGCTTGGAGCGTTTCATACGCCTGCTGGCAACTTGGGACACGGATAGTCATCGAATGGCTGATACGGCTAGGATCGTCTGGCGCAGTAAATACAACTCCAGGTTTATCTCTAGTTGGTCCCCCTCCGGTGACTACCAACAGCCATGCACCGTTGAAATTGAACACAATGGAAGTCCCACCATATTCCCCATACAATGAGGCACCTAGTACGTCCTTGTAAAATTTCCTGGCTCGATCCAACTCGCTTACAACAAGAATATGGGTTAATTCCATGCCCAAAATTGGAAAGTTTGAGGTCATGCATCCTCCATGTGATTATTGTAGAAACATTTTCTTAGACCTACCGATACCACAATGATACATCGGTATTTGGGGCTTATAGAATGCTCGTCGGTACTTTTCCCGGTTATCCCTCGATGTTCTGAAGATGTCATAATTGACAAGAGCTAGTGCTAAGAATGGATCTTCTCTGATTCTCCATCCCATCCAGAATCTTCGGCAAGTTGCGTCATTTCTGCAAATTCTCGCAGACTACCCTATGGACGACCGCCTATTGGAAGACTGAGTCCATATTGCATGTGCACCTCCGCTCGCCGGATATTTTATCACCATCCATAACCCGAAATTAGATGTGCCCTTTTATACCCCTGAGGTTGGCAGATCGATGTTGAAAGTTACACCTTGACCTGGCTGGCTCTCGGCCGAAATCTGGCCATCATGCGCTTCGACGATCGATCTGGCAATAGCCAGCCCCAAACCCGAACCACCTTCATCTAGACGCTGGCGAGACTTGTCGCCCTTGTAGAAACGTTCAAAGATATAGGGTAACTCCTCTTCGGGAATACCTGGCCCGCTGTCCTGTACTACAAGCCGGATGTAGTCTTGACTGGACTTGGCTGTCAAAATCACCCGCCCCCTGGCCGGCGTGTAGCGTATGGCGTTGTTCAGTAGATTGTCCAGTACTTGAGCCATCCGGTCCGGATCGACGACCACGGCCGGCAAGGTTTCTTCGACCTCCAGTTCCAGGCTGATGTCCTGTCTCTCAGCCCAAGGGGCATGGGCGTTAGCTGCACGCTCCAGCAAGGTCTTGGGTAGGACCGGCCGTTTCGTCAGCGGCAATTCACCCGCTTCGGCCAGAGACAAGATCCGCAGATCGTCGACCAGCCTATTGAGTCGTTGCGCTTCGTCGTGAATGACGTCGAAGGTTTCGGTCTTGGGTGGCAAGACCCCTTCGCTTAAGGCCTCGGAATGGCCTAAGATGACGCTCAATGGCGTACGCAGATCGTGGGCGATATCGGCTGTCATCTGCCGGCGTAGATCGCGAGAGCGGGCCAGTTCAGCATTCATTTGATTGAAGGAGGCTGCCAGTTCTCCCAGTTCGTCCCGTGACCGAACGGGCACTTGCCGGGCTAAATCCCCATGGGCAACTGCCCTGGTAGCCTCAGTCAATTCTTTTAACGGCCGGGTCATCGAACGCGCCAAAAGGATACCCAATAACACAGCCACGACCGCGGCCCCCAAGGCACCGTAGATGAAGGCCCGGTTTACTCGAGAGAGGAACAAGGCCGCTGGGCCACCTGGTCGAGCGAAATCCCGGCTTAGGAACAATCGCCCTACTTCCTGGCCAACGACTTTGATCGGCTCTCCTTTTTGGTATCGGTCCTCCGGAATTTGCTGATTTTCTTGAAAACCCAATCCGCCAATCAAGACATTCCCCTGGTCGTCGACCAAGGCTACCGGCCGCGCCTCCAAACCACCAGGAGGCGGTTCAACGGGAGGCGGCTCGCCGGGCGGGCTATCACCGCGATCAAAATAGGGGGCATCCTGCGCCAACTTGGGGAAGGCCTCGGCTATGCCCACCCAACTGCCGTTAGCTTGATGGTAGTTAGACAATTGGCTAAGCAAGGCTTCACGACTTTGATCATCGACGAAGCGATTGAACTGCCTGGCCGTCATCCAGACGGCAAAACCGGCTACCAGCAACGTCGCCGTCAGGCTAACAATCAGAAAGGTCAGCGACAGTTTCAGGGTCAGGGAACGCATCACCCTTCCGTTTCGGTCTCTGCGGCAAAACGGTAGCCGGTCCCGTAAACCGTTTCAACATAGCGGGGCAAATGGGGGGAAGGCTCGATCTTCGAGCGTAGATTGCGGACGTGCACGTCGATGGTCCTCTCATATCCTTCATAAGCTGTGCCCTGCAAGCGATCTAGCAGTTCCAGCCGTGAGAAGACGTGTCCTGGCCTGGACATGAGCGTGGCCAATAAGTCAAATTCAGAGGGGGTCAGATCGATAAATCGATCGCCACATTTAACGTACCGGCCGCTACGGTTGAGGGTGATATCGTTTGCTTGCAAGATCTCTGGTTCCGGCGCCGTTTTTCCAGCCCGCCTTAATACGGCCCGGATGCGAGCTGTCAGTTCCCTGGGACTGAAAGGTTTGGTCACGTAATCGTCGGCGCCAAGCTCTAAGCCCAAAACCTTATCCGACTCCTCGATCTTTGCCGTCAGCAGGATGATGGGTGCATCCCGTTCCCGGCTATTCATGCGCATGAACTCATAACCGTCCATTTCCGGCATCATGATATCCAGGACGATCAGGTCTGGTTCCTCCTGGCGGGCCTGGAACAGGGCTGCCCGGCCGTTATCGGCCGTGACCACTCGAAAGCCTTCCTGGGTCAGGTAAGCTTTCAACAACGAAACTAATCGTTCTTCGTCGTCAACAACCAAAATCGTCTTGGCCATGATTTATCTCTATTATATTATTCCTGCCCGCTGCCTGATGGAAAAGCCAGCGTATTATTGAGCAAATCATCGACAACCTGATCGATGTCTTGCCCTTCAAGATTTGGCAATTCGCTATAAGCTTCGACCATTGCGGTTTTTACGGCTTCCAGATCGCCATCATTAGCCGTGATGACCTCTGCCATGGTCGCTCCGCCGGCCATCTCCTCTCGCAACGTCGCTACCGGTATCCCTGTAACCTCGCTGACCACGTCAAAGGGATTGAACCGTCCAGCTCGATCCTGAAGGTCACTCTCGTCCAATTCACCAGTCTTAACCTCTAACATGCGAATTACCGCACCCGTAAGAGCCCGATCCGCAAATGCCGCAACGCCACGTTCGGCGAATTCAGCCCGCCGGGTAGCGATATCGTCTTCACTGAGATTTCCAAGGCCACCGCCAGGGAAACCACCACCGCCAGGACCACCGCCGAAACCAAAACCTGGACCACCACCGGGGAAATCACCACCTGGACCATCATCGCTAAGGTTGACGCCACCAAAACCGCGACCGCCAGGGCCAAAGGCCAGTCCACCTTCCTCGATCATCGTCGTCATGCTTTCTTCGGTCAGTTCCATGTCGACTATAGCCGTTATCTGTTCCGGCGACATCGTATCCTGAATCTGGTTAATGACAGCCCGAATCTCCGCTTCGGCGGCCGTCTCACTATTGCCCAGGCTTTGGACCGCTCGCCATAAGGGAAGCAACTCGGCCGCTAACGCTTCGTCAACGGCCAAATCCGAATCCTCGAGCTGCAAAGTGCCCAAGGCTAATTGGGTTTGCACAGACAAGGCACCGGCATAATCATTATTCAGCCGCGTAACATCCTCGGCCGCCGCCCCTGAATTTTCAATTAACAGGCTCTCACCAATCTCAATATCACTACTCGTCTTCTCAGAGTCACTACCACATGCTGCCAGGAAGAGAATTAGTTTCAATAAACCAAGTAGAACGATCCTTTTTTTCACTTTCAAACACCTCATTATTTGATATTTGGTAATGGTGATTTGATAATTGCTAATTACCCTCATGAGGATCTATTCATTAGCAAATAACAATTAGTCAATCACAATTCACCATTACTCGTGTCTCAGCGCCTCGATGGGGTCCAACTGGGCCGCTTTATTGGCTGGGTAGAAGCCAAAGAAAATGCCTACCAGTGCGGCCGAAACGAAGGCCAGTAAAATCGAAGCCGGTACGATGACTGTACGCATATCGCCGGTGGCGCCAAAAAGGATGGCCCCTCCGATGCCAGCTACAACACCGATCAAGCCGCCCACCAGGCTGAGCATCAGCGCCTCGGTCAGAAATTGCATTCGTATATCATTGGGAGTCGCCCCAACCGACTGGCGGATACCTATCTCCCGCGTGCGCTCTGTCACACTCACCAGCATGATGTTCATGATGCCGATGCCACCCACCAGCAAGGAGACGCCAGCCACCCAGGCCAGGAGATTTCGGAAAGCTTCGGTCGCAGCTCCCTGAGTCTCGATGATGTCGTCTTGGGTCTGGATGGTGAAAGGCAACTCTTCCAGAGTGATATCCTTGTTATTAGCCAGTTTGAGCTCGATCTGGGTAATTACTTCCTCCATATCGGCCTCTTCGTCGATCTGGGCATAAATGAGCCTCACCCGATCGCCGATAAAACGAGCGAATTGAGAGGGGATGAACTTCTCAAATACGATGCTGATAGGCACGTACAGTTGAGCATCAAAGTCCGTGTTGCCGACGATACCTTTTTCGTCGGCGACGCCGATGATGGTCAGCTTGGTATTGCCTACCGTAATGGGCTGACCAATAGGGTCAGCTTGGCCAATGGGATCGGCCTCACCGAACAATTCCTGGGCCAGGCCGGCGCCAAGAACGGCAACTTTGGCCGTACGGTCTAATTCTTTCTCATTGAAGTAACGTCCGCTGGCGATATTTACCTCGCGAACGGAGGGGAAGTCCGGCGTGGTACCCAAAATGGCGACGTCAGAAAGGGTTATACCGTTAGCTTTCACCGTCTGGGTCGAAAATTGCTCCACCGAGGTGCCAACCACGCCGTTGATCCCCTCGACGATGGCTACGTCTTCGTAGATCAGCTGAGGACTATCGTCATTCCCGCCTGGCCTTCCCCGGCCGAAGCTGGCCTGGATGAAAACCAGGTTAGCGCCCAAGCCCTCGATCTGCTCGGCAATAGTAGCCTCCGTCCCGGCGCTGATGGAGATCATGATGATGACAGCCGCCACGCCGATGATGACACCTAACATCGTCAGCAAAGAGCGAACCTTGTTGCGCAGGACGCCTTCCCAGGCGATCTTCAAAATCTGAGCCGGATCCATCATCCCTATAGACCTGCCCCGCTGTTGGGTAGCAGTGGCATCATTGGTGACAGGAGTTTCAATGTCTCGCGCTGTTTCCATATCGTTTATCTCCTGTCCCCATTGCGGCTGCCAACGTCGTTGCGGTTATCGGTCTCTATCAGTCCATCCAGCAAGACCACGGTGCGTTCCGTTTGCTCGGCGATATACGCTTCATGGGTTACCATGACGATGGTTCGCCCCCGGCTGTGGAGCTGGTGTAAAAGGTCCATGATCTCGGCCCCAGTTTTCGTGTCCAGGTTGCCCGTGGGTTCGTCGCCTAGAATGAGTACTGGATCATTGATAAGAGCCCGGGCAATGGCTACTCGTTGCTGCTGCCCGCCGGACAATTCCATGGGTTCGTGATGAGCTCTATCGGCTAAACCTACCGATTCCAGGGCAGCCATCGCTTTCTCTTGCCGTTGCGCTTGAGATAACCGTCCATTGCGCTGGTACAAGAGGGGCAGCATCACGTTTTCCAGGGCACTGGTGCGGGATAGAAGGTTATAAGATTGAAAGATAAAGCCGATTTTCCGGTTTCGTATTACCGCTAAAGACGGCTTATCCAATCCCCCAACTTCTTCTCCGTCGAGTATGTAACGCCCTTCGGTGGGTTTATCCAGGCAGCCCAGGATGTTCATCAACGTGCTCTTACCCGACCCAGACGGACCCATGATAGCCACAAACTCGCCTTCTTCTATGCGTAAATCCACGCCATCCAACGCATTTACCTGTATGTCGCCCATCCCATACACTTTTCGAAGGCCTTGGGTTTGGATGATTGGTATAGTGCTCATTTCGTTTCCTCAATAATCCGGGTAGCAGGTTTGCAGGTGGCAGGTGGCAGGTAAGTGACCGCTGACCACCGACCACCGACCACTAACCCGTCTCCACAATCCCTGTCGTCACCACTTCACCCGCTTCCAGCCCGGACAGTATCTCGGCGAAGGTGAAATCCATCAGGCCGACTTCGACGAAGCGCAACTTGGGTTCGCCATCTTCCATCACAAATACGGCAAATTCGCCGGGCGATAATTCCCGCAACGCTTCTACAGGAACCAGCACGGCGTTTTCGGCCCGGCCGCCGATCACATCCACCGTGGCATTCAGGCCGACCGGCAAGGTTTGTGGTTTGGCAAAGGAGTCCACGTCCAGTTGCACAACCGCTCGAACGGCCGTGACGCCGTTGACATTGCTCAACATCGGATCGACCTGGACCACGCGCCCGGTAAAGACATCGTCCGGTAAAGCGTCAAAGACCACCTCCACTTCAAAATCCAGGCCAATGGTATCCAGGTCGGTCTCATCGATGAACACTTCGAGCAGCGGCTGCTCCAAATCGGCCAGGGTGAGGACTGGGCCAGAGGCGCTTTCCCCTACCGACACATTCAGGGTCATGACGGTGCCATTTATCGGGGAGACCAGCAGGGTATCGTCCAGGGCTGCCTGGGCTGCATCCACATTCAACTGGGCTTGGGCCAGGCTCACGGCATTTGATTCCTGGCCGAGTCGCGCCTGCTGTAGAGCCAGTTCGGCCTGCCGTACGGCTATCTCGGCCGTTTCGATCTCGTCGTCGGTAGGGCCTGTTCTGGCCGTTTCCAGCGCTTGTTCGGCCGATAAAACGTTGCTCTGAGCGCTGGTAGAGCTGCTCGAGCTGGTACCGGCGACGGTCGAATTGTAGTTGGCTTGTGCGATGGCTAGATTATCCTGGGCTCTGGTGAGAGTGTTGGTCGCCGATTCTCGATCCTGCTCAATTCGGTCAGCCCAGGTCTGGCCTGTACAAGGTTCCCGTTCTCCTGGTTCACAGATGGGCTCGTGGTAAAACGTCTCCCAATCCCGGGCCTCGTCCCAGGCATTGTCGTAATTTTCCTGGGCCGTCACCAGATCTCGCTGGGCCTGTTCCAGGTTGATCCGCGACACTTCGACGTTGTAGCCGGCCGATGTCTCTTGCCCCCAGGCGGCATTGAGGTTGGCTTGTGCTGAGGCTAGATTGGCCTCGGCCAGGGCAATTTCGTCCTCGTCTGGCTCCCAATTGAGCAAGTCATCCAACTCAGCTTGGGCTACGTCCAGGTTGATCTGGGCTTGCTGGAGTGAGATATCATCATAGCTAATGCCGGCCTCGGTAGCCGATGCATCGGTCTGCATGGCCGCCTGGGCTAATTGCAGCTCAGCATTAGCCAATGTTTGCCGGGCGGCCGTATCGTCTAAACTGGCCAAAACATCCCCAGCTTGTACCTGATCGCCAACCCGCACCAACAATTCATCCAAAACACCACTGCTGCCAAAGCTAAGTTCTATCTCTTCGGCCGGGATGATGGTGCCGGCACCGGTGGCCGAGATGACGATATCACCCTGGCGGACCATTGTGGACTGCACGGGTGGCTCTTCAACCAACTCTTGCGCCGGCAGGTATTCCTGATTGTAGTAAGCATAAGCTCCACCCGTAATGGCTAAGATCGCCATGATGGCGACAATCCAGATCGCCCTTCTATGGTTCATAACGTTTCTTCCCTTCAACCATGGTCGTTCATATCGATAATTCGATAGAGCGGCCTTCGCCCCAGCGCCGGCCACACTACCAGCGATTGCAATTGTAAGGGAAGATTTTGAAGACGGGGTTACGAAATTGTTTAGAAATTGTGAAGGAGATTCATGATGACCTGATTCTAGTTTCGATCATGAAACCCCAAGGAATTGACCACTAAACATGGATTGGGGCACATTTTGGGTCAATTTAAGGGTGACGGGATGACCCCATTTATCTTCGAACTTATCTTTTAATATGATCAGCTTAGTTCATAGTGAGGTGTGAAATGTCTAATTTGAACCCATATTTGATAGAGCTGATGGCGCATGAGCGACAGTTACAGCGATTGCGCGAGGCCAAAGCGCACCAGTTGGTAAAAAGAACGATGGCTGGCAAGGTGAGAGCGTACCGGCCATTTGAAGAGCGGTTCCTGACTTTGGTTAGCGTCCTCTGGCACAGGTTACATGAACGTGCCTACGTGACAGCCTATAACAATCGCTTTGGTCGATAATTGAAGCCCGTTAATGCTAGAAATCAAAGCATTCAGCTCGGAGCGTTCTTGCCACATATTAACCGATTAGTGAGGGGTAGGAGCAAGTTCCTCACCCAGGATCTCTGCGACGATTGTTTCCAGGGTCTGAATTTCTGCGCGCTCTTTCGCTGTCTGAATTTGATAGTTATCAAGTTGGGCCTCAACCCGCGCTCCCAGCAAACCAGCGCGGTCTTTTGCCATTTGGGTGCTGGCGGTGTGGTCCCTGACAAATAAGGAGAGTTCCAAAGCCCGCTGCGCCTCGCCAGACCGGGCATCTAGTTCGGCAAGGCCAATTAAGATATCCATCACAAGAGACATCACACGTACTTCCATCGCCTGTGGGAGTGTTTCGAGGTAGATCCGCCCGGCTTCTGACAGGTCACCGGCGGCCGCAGCAGCCTCGGCCAAATAAACGTGCGACTGGACGATATCCCAGCCCGTGACGACCCCAACAAAAATCTCCAGGCTTTTGTTGATGAGTGATTGGGCTTCGGCGATGTTATCCTGGGCCAGGGCTGCCAAACCCATATTGCGATAAGCATTACCCATTCCCCAACGGTCACCCACTTGCGTGCACAGCGCGAGACTTTCCTCTAGAAATGCCTGTACTTCCTCAAGGCGACCCAAATGGATGGCAGTCGGACTCATAAAATTCAGCGCCAAAGCAGTATAACGCGAATCGCCAAGTGCGCGCCACATATCCAGGCCGGTGAGCATCTGCTGATACCCTTCAGCGTAGCGACCTAATAGGCTGGCGCTGAAGCCTTGATTGAAGAGGGCATAGGCCGTAAACCACTGGTCTCCCGCTGCCTGGGCACAGGCCAGCCCTTCGTCCAATCGGGACTGGGCTCTTTCGATCTCCCCACTATGGTGCATGATGGCCGTGCCGAAGATGAGTGGGCCGACCATTAAAGCTGGATCGCCGAAGGGGCGGAGGATGGATAAGCTCTCCTCAAACCTGATCATCGCTTGGTCGAAATAACCCTGTCGAAAAAGGAGGTCACCTTGCTGCGTAAGCGCCTGCCCTAATATCTTTTGCCATTCATTATCTTCGGATCTGGCGCGCAAGGCTTGCACGACCAATTCCAATTGCTCGACGCCCTGGTGAAGCCACCCACCCAGGTCACAGAGTAGTGCGTAACTACGCAAAGCACCCTCAATTGACACAAATTTTTCGCGCTTGACCGCCCAGTCCCATGCCGCTAGCACGTTGTCAATCTCATCAATCAATTCTCGGATCGCCTCACGCTGAGCCGATCCCTTGAGAGCGTTCTCGCGATCTCGCAACATTGTCAGATAGTAATCACAATGCCGGTCGCGCGCTGCTTCACTCTGCGGATCGTCGGCAAGATAGGACAAAGCATATTGCCGTACTACTTCGTGGAGATCAAAACGCCCACTCTCGCTCCGGTGTACGAGCGACTTGGATACCAAAGCCAGGAGCGTAGGTAGGTTTGCGCAGGCTACTTGTTCGGCGGCTTCCCGCTCAAAACCGCCCTGGAAGACAGCCAGTTGGCACAATACCCGGCGCTCATCGGCCGAGAGCAAGCTCCAGGAATGGTCGAATGCAGCCCGAAGGCTCCGTTGCCGCTCAGGTATATCGCGCATATTGGAGATCAGAAAATCCAGGCTTTTTTCAATCTCGTCCGCGATGGCCTCACAGGCGAGTAAGGAAACCCAGGCTGCTGCAAGTTCTATTCCTAGCGGCATGCCCTCCAAAATCTGGCAGATCCGCACTACTGCCGGTCGCTCCCCATCCCCCAACTCGAAGCCTACCTTTGCCCGCCGTGCGCTCTGGACGAATAAGGCTACGGCACTATACTCTTCGGCACGCCCGGCCTGGTCGGTTGGAGGTACAGGTAAGCCTTGTACTTCAAATACCCATTCGCCCTGCAGATTCAATCGTTCGCGGGATGTGACAAGCAGTTTCACCTTCGACGCACCCTCCAATATCTCCGCAAATAAGCCAACGCCGTCTAACAGGTGTTCGGCGTTATCCAACACCAGGAACACTACTCGCTGTCGCAGATGATTGAGGAGTTGGATACGGGGCTCGATCTGTCCCTGAAAGGTGAATCCCAGGGCGTCGGCGATGGCCGGAACAAGATATGTAGATGAGTTAAGGGAAGCGAGAGGCACAAAGCAGATCCCGTTGGGGAAGAGCTCTTGATGCCGGGAGGCAGACTCGATGGCCAGACGGGTTTTGCCAATGCCGCCGGGGCCAAGAAGCGTGAGTAAACGGCATTGTTGATCGTGCAGTAGACGGCTCAAAGCTGCCAGTTCCGGCTCGCGACCCACAAGGGGAGTGGGCGACGCCGGTAGATTGATAGGTGGAGTGGTAGTCGGGGATGTCGATCTGGTTTCGGCCGCCGGCTTAAGGGAACTCCGATCCAGCCGATCCACATAAAGTTCACCCCGAGCCACTCTCACGAAGTTCTCTTGGTCCTCAAGAGGGATTTTCAGGCAGTCGGCCAACAACCCGGCTAGCTGTTTAGAAGGCCGGCGTTCACCGGATTCGATTTTTCGCACGGCAAACACGCTACAACCTGCGCATTGGGCCAGCTCAGCCTGAGTCATGTCAAGCGCTTTACGACGGCGCTGAAGCCATTCTCCGAAGAAAACTGGGGAATCCTGTTCTATCATCCCAGCCTATTGGCTATAAATGCAGTCCTTAATATTTTTAAGTGATTATTTAGATCTATACAAAATTGTAACACATTTTGTGTCAATTCCTGGGTTGCTATATGACACCAAATTCATTCTATTTCGTCGTTTAATTAAAAAAATCGAGGTGGTTTGAACAGAACAAAAGGATATGTAGATGAACGAAATAGAAGCAATAGCAATACTAGTTACCCTATTGGCCCTCTGGTGCATCGCCCCATTAACTATTCTTTTTACGATCGGCTATGTGATGAAGCACTTGTTGGATCGGTGGCAAGCGCAGGATGAGAAATTGGTTGAACCAACAGCTAGCATTGCATCAAATTAAGTTCATTGGAAAATTGGTGCCGCCCTGGGTTGAGCTTGGACCACTGTTAATCTATTGAGCGGCGAGTGGTCGATAGCTCCGAACCCGGCTACGAAAGCCAAAGACTGGCCTATTTTGCAGCAATTCTGCTTGCTCGGGGGTGATCACCCCATCGCCGACGGCTTGTTGAATTACCTGCTCGCGAGTTGCGACCATGTTATCCCGGATGGTTGCCGGATCCAGTCCCAGTTCTTCGACTAGCTCAGCCAACGTTTTTCCTTCGTCGCGAGCGGCCTGGAGATCATCAGTTGTGATGCCTAGCACCTGGGCCAGAATAGCGTCCGGATCGAGGGTGGCTGCCAAAGCAGCGCGAGCCAACATGATCTCGGCTCTTTCCTCAGAAAGGACGCCTTCTTCGACGGCTTGTTCTAGCGTCGTTTCTAAAGCTTCCTGGCGGGCAGCCTGAAGTTCTTCGACCGATAGTCCGAGTGCATCTGCTAATGCAGCATCCCAGATCTCTCTAACTCTATGGATACCCCGGTCATTGAAGACTCGATAGGCCATACCTCGCAAACCAGGTCTAACTGGTCGGGCCGGCCGGGGATTGTCGGCCAGCAAATCTGCCTGCTGTTGAGTGATGATGCCTTCGGCAACCGCCTGGTCAAGCGCAGCCTCTAGAGCTTCCAGGCGAGCAGCCTTAAGATCCTCAACTGGAATGCCCAACGCTTCAGCCAGGGCTTCGGTGAAGAAGGCCCGGCCCTTGAATGGTTCCTGGCCTGGCTCAGCCTGGCCAGCAAGGTCGAACATTGGCTGGAAGATGGATGCTTTCTCCAAATCATTTTCATCTGCCATCGCTGGTCCCCGGCTAAAAGCCATCGTGGCCCCGGCGACGACGATCAGGGCGACGAACCCTAACCCGATACCCAAAATCTTCTTGTATTTATTCATGTTTTGTCTCCTTGTAGTTCCCGAGTAGTTCATTTCGGTAAGTAACTAAACCATTGAGAAAGCTCCTGCCGGATGAAGCGGCAACTTGCCGACCGGCAGACTCTCGTCCGCCTAGTGCCCTTAACACACTTCAATTATTTTGGATATGAACCACTAATTGCCCGCCAATTTCAACGGATGCCTGGCCCCTCTTTTTTTGATAATAGCCGTGTTAGCGCTAATGCGCGTAACACTATTTATCTTGGCATATATTTGTAATCAATTTGTAAAGTGGGTGTTTGGACTTTATTAAGGGTTTATCTGCAGCGGTTGTGCTATTATTGACGATGCACGACCTTGCCCAAAATCAACAGCATATGGAGGAAAAAAGCATGCCAAAAAGAACCTCTGAAGCGAAATGGGTGGGAAGTCTGAAAGAGGGCAGTGGCACAGTAAAGTTGGGTAGCGGCTTATTTGAAGGCCCGTATACTCGGGTTTCTCGCTTTGAAGAAGGACCTGGAACCAATCCTGAGGAGCTAATCGGCGCCGCCCATGCCGGTTGCTACTCCATGTTTCTATCTTCCATCCTCTCCAAAGACGGCCATGTTCCCAATCAGATATATACCACGGCTACCGTTCACATTGACACCATCGATGGTGCACCCACCATTCACACCTTAGAACTAGACTGCCGGGCCGACGTACCGGGAATTAGCGAGGAGGCCTTCATTGAGTACGCCAACCGGGCTAAGGCTGAGTGTCCGGTTTCTAAGGCACTAGCGGCCGTCAACACCGTGGAACTCAAAGCATCGCTCATAAGCTAAAACGGAGAAAATAAAAGGATAGGTGCTTCAACATGACGGCGAAATCCGAACAAGATGCAGAAATAGAAAACCTTTGGCGAACCTATTTAACCACAGGAGAATTGGAACAGGAACGTCGCCAGCGCCGGCTTTTCCGGATGTTGCCGGGAACCCCTCGCTGTAATAATTGTTACGCACCATTTCAAGGTACTGGCGGCCGGATCGTAAGGCTCGTCTATGGCAAGCGTCCTTCAAACCTGAATCCACAACTATGTAACATATGTGAGGAATTTGCCCGTCAATACCAGGGCGGGGCGGAGATCGAGCTATCTTTGCTCTTCGCCGACGTTCGCGGCTCGACGGCCTTGGCCGAAGGGATGAGCCCAACCGAATACAGCCAGGTCATCAATCGTTTTTATGAAGCGGCCACCCATGTAATGATCCATACCAACGCGCTGATCGATAAGATCATCGGCGACCAGGTGGCTGGCATGTATGTTCCTGGTTTCGCAGGAACGGATCATGCACGCCGGGCCATCGAGGCCGCCCAGGAGATTATGCGGGTCACCGGACACGGTGGACCTGACGAGCCCTGGATTTCATTGGGTGCTGGCGTACACACGGGAACTGCCTTTGTTGGCTCGATAAGGTCAGGAGAAGGCACGGCCGATATCACCGTTCTAGGAGATGCACCCAATACTGCGGCCCGGCTTTCGACCAGTGCCGGGCGGGGTGAAATCTTGATTAGTGAAGCAGCCATTGTCGCTGCTGGATTACCGATCGACAACCTTGAGAAGCAAGTCCTCGAGTTGAAAGGCAAGAGCGCGCCTGTATCCGTTTATGTTTTGACGAACTACTCGGCTCTGGCCAGCCAGGCTGCCTGAAGATTCTTTGTTAAAAATAAACTTGCGAGCTGATGTTCTTGTCATTTTTGTTTGTTGAAGCTAGACTGCAACTCTTCATATATATCATTCACATAATCTGCGGAGGAAAAAATGAAAACCAGTGCACGTAACATGCTCAAAGGTCGAGTCGTAAAGGTCGATCATGGTGCCGTCAATTCTGAGGTGACGGTTGAATTGCCTGGCGGCCAACAAGTGGTCTCGATAATCACCAAGTACTCGGCCGATTCACTTGGCCTGGCCCAGGGAAAGGAAGTCTACGCGGTGATTAAGGCATCAAATGTCATGATTGCCACCGAATAACCATAATTCCCAATTCCATCTGAACCATGGAGGCATAGGCCTCCAGATCTTAGAAGGAAACGAACTGGCAGGTGCCCGATCAGTCGGATTCGGGCACTTTTCTTTTGGAGCGTATGATGAAAGTTGCTTATATTTTTGCCATGCATTGTCTGGCAATCCGCCTGACCAAGTTATTACCCTGTGACCTTTCATCTACAGGTTCGTAAAAAAACGCTAGACATAGAAGGCACCGGCATGCTATGATACGAACGAATTAAATCGGGCCGGCGGTGTCGATTGGCACTGCATCGTATGACGGCTTCAGGAGCCGACTGGAGGTGGGTCATGCGGATCTCAAGAAGAAAGTTAGCACTGTCTTTTATCAGCCTTCTAATGTTACTCTTCGCCAATATTGCCTCGGCCGTGTCCGACACCTATGGTGGCGTTCTTTTTCACCCTTTTACCATGGACCCAAATAACAACACCTGTGTCCCATGGACGGAAAATGGAACCGCAACCCGAAATTGCGATCCAGTCAACCTAATTTTTCCAGAACAAACGGTGAGCGACGTCCACGCTGAGTTGGCCGGGAAGGGTTGGAGTACCTCCGGTTTTGGAAGTGATCAACTACTTCACTTCGCAGATGAAACCATCTTTTTGACCCAAAATTTGCAACTCTACTGGAACGAAAATATCTCCTCTAGGTACCATATTCGCCTTTGGCAGGCTTCCGGAAATATATTAATGACCCTTGGCGCCGTGCATCATGAGAGCGGCTTCTTGGTACACACCATCGACAGAAGTTGGGAAGACAGTGAAGTGTTCGTTGCCGGCTTACTTTGCGGCAGTGGTTTTACCTGCGACGAAACTGGCCTACTCTCCGAGCAATACTTTAACATCCAGGGAGGTGCTCCGGTCTGGCGCGATTGGGAAAATAATGGGTATGCGACGGTTATCAGGCCTTTTTCGGGCCCGGGACCGACTCCACCGACAGCCATAAACGATACCTACACCACAGTGGAAGACACAACGCTAAATGTGAGTAGTCCGGGCGTCCTCGCCAATGACTCGGACGCTGATGGAGATTCTTTGACGGCCACCCTGGTTTCGGGACCAGCCAACGGCAATTTAACCTTGAATTCCGACGGTTCCTTCACCTACACTCCGAATGCCAACTTCGACGATAGTGATAGCTTTACATACATTGCCAACGATGGCATGGCAGATAGCAACCAGGCCACGGTCACGATCAACATCACTTCTGTTAACGACCCGCCGGTGGCGAGTTTTACCTATTCTTGCCTTAGCTTATACTGCACCTTTGACGCCTCCAGTTCGAGCGACATGGATAGCAGCATGCTAAGCTACGATTGGAATTTCGGCGATGGTATCACAGGCTCAGGTGTAGACCCTGATCACACCTATGCCCTTGCCAGCACCTATACAGTGAACCTCACCGTCAGTGACGGAGAGTTGAGTGATACGGAGAGCCAAGCCGTGACTGCCAGCGGGCCGGATCCGAATTCCATGCACGTCGGCGATCTGGACGGCGGTAGCGAAAACCAGGGCAAGAATTGGGTTGCTTCGGTAATGATAACCATCCACGACGCGTCCGAGAACCCGGTGGTTGGTGCTACCATCAGTGGCAGTTGGAAAAGCACATCCGGACAAACCACCTGCACTACTGACGCTTTGGGGGTTTGTCACGTAAACTCTGACATCATACCCAAGAAAACGGCCGGCGTTGACTTTGGTGTGGACGACGTGACCCACGGGACGATGAGTTATACTGCGGTCAACAACCATGATCCTGATGGCGACAGCGACGGTAGCACCATTACGATTACTAAGGACTCATCGCCTCCTCCACCTCAGCCAGGAGCGACCACTGTTCACATCGGTGACCTGGATGGTGCGACGAAGGCGATCGGCAAAAATAAGTGGAAGGCAACAGTAACCATTACCGCCCACGATAATAATGAAAATCCTGTAGCCGATGCAACCGTCACTGGCCAATGGAGTGGGGGCTACAATGGTACGGCTTCTTGCATCACCGGCAGTGGCGGCCAATGCAGCATGAGCACAACCAATATGGACGGTAGCGCTGGCAGTGTTACTTTCACTGTCAGCGGCGTGAGCTATGACAGCTTGAGTTACGTGCCGGCCGACAACCATGATCCCGATGGCGACAGCGATGGCAACAGCATCATAATCAACTGATTGTCTCGTTCCCCCAAGTCCGGCTGGGGTTCAGAGCCCTACTTTAAGAGATAGACATCAGGGAAGGAAAGAAAGCCTTACTTCTCGTTAGTAAGAAATGAGGATTCTCGATCTCTCATCCTTCTCCTTAGGCACTTAATCACTAAATCTGTAGAATTTAAGCCTGACAGGAGAATTACCCCATGAATCAGAACAAGGCATCAAATCTTCTCATCTGGCTCAAGCGCATTGGGTTTGGTCTTCTGGCCCTTCTACTATTGGTCATCGTGATTTTTGCCGGCGTCATCATCTACGACGCCTTACTTGGCAACGACACGGCCGATTTCGCCAATGTAGAATACATTAATGCAAAAGGCCAAAATTTATACGGATATCTGGCAACCCCGGAAGAACCAGGTCCACATCCGGCCGTTCTGCTCATCCACGAGTGGTGGGGTTTGAATGAAGGGATGACTGTTTTGGCCGATGCTCTGGCTGAGGAAGGGTATGTCGTATTTGCGCCGGACGGCTATCGGGGCAATGTCACTGATATGTTCCCTCGCGCCCTGTGGCTGCGATTGACGACGCCCACGGAACAGGTGGAAGCCGACATCGACAGTGGCCTGGCCTACCTGCGAAGTCTTGAAAACGTCGATGCAAATCGAGTTGCCTCCATGGGTTTTTGCTTCGGCGGCGGTCACTCGTTGCAGTTGGGACTACGCCAATCTGAAAACCTGGCTTTGACCATTATCTACTATGGCGCCGTCGTGACAGAGCCTGATTTGTTGCGGCCGCTTACCGAAGCGCAACCCGTTCTGGGCATATTTGCCGAAGAAGACAATACCATTTTCACCGAGGATGTTCTCGAGTTTGAGGCCGCTCTCAATAGCCTGGACATCGAAAACGAAATAACCATCTATCCTGGGGTTGGTCACGCCTTCCTGAATGAGAACAACTACGATCAGCCCGGCCCGGCCGGCGATGCCTGGACGCAGACTTTGCTGTTTCTCGATGAGAATTTGATGGGCGACGAGTAGCTTGTTAGAGGAGGCATGCACATCCTGAAATCCCCCCTTTCCCAACACCCAGCCAAGCCGTAGGCAGAACTATTTACCTTACTTAGAAGACAAGTGATTGTCTCGCTAAACGCTTTACAGCATCCCTCGTCTGCTTTATAGTGATTGTTAGGGTAGTCATGGGAAAGAGTATGGAAGGATTACGGAATAATCTTCCCTTGCCATTGACCTCCTTCATCGGCCGGGAAGATGAGATCGCCGAAATCACGGGGTTGCTGGAAGAGCCTCACTGCCGGTTGTTGACGCTGGTCGGCCCGGGCGGTATCGGCAAAACACGCCTGGCGCTGGAGGTGGCCCAGGGACTCGTCAATCCGGAGATGGATGCCTCCACAGAGCCACTCTTTCCCAATGGCGTCTATCTGGTCGCCCTGCAACCGGTCGCCTTGCCAGATGATATCATAACCACCATCGCCAGCGCGATTGGTTTTGAATTTTACCAGGCCCGAGACCCAAAGGCCCAACTTTACCGCTACCTGGCTAAGAAATGCCTGTTGCTCATCCTGGATAACTTCGAGCACCTCCTGGACGCAATCGACCTGGTAGAAGAACTGTTATCTGAAGCGCCCCAAATAAACATCTTGGTCACCTCGCGGACAGCGCTTAATTCATTACAAGAGTGGCTGTACCATGTAGAAGGGCTAGCCTACCCCAAGAATGGACCTTTAGAGGCACTAGAGACCTTTGGCGCGGTGCAACTCTTCGCCGAAAGGGCCCGGCGAGTGCGACGTGACTTTTCTCTGGACGAGGAGGAAGAACAAGTCATCCAAATCTGCCAACTAGTCGATGGAATGCCACTGGGTATCGAGCTGGCGGCCGCCTGGTTGAGACGGCTTCCTTGCGACGAAATCGCGGCCGAGTTACAGCGCAGCCTGGATATCTTGGAGTCCGATCTACATGGATTACCTGACCGGCACCGCAGCATGCGAGCGGTGTTGAGCCACTCATGGTCACTACTCAGTCGTGAGGAGCGCGAGGTACTGATGAAGCTGTCCGTTTTCCGGGGCGGCTTCCGCCGAGAGGCGGCTGAATATGTCGCCAGCGCAACACTCCAAAACTTATCAACGCTGGTCGATCACTCCATGCTGAGATTGACCATCACCGGACGCTATGAAATTCACGAATTACAACGGCAATATGCGGCCGAGAAGCTGGCCGAGAGGCCCGAGTTAGAAACGGCCGTTCGCAACCGGCACTGTGAATATTTCGCCGACTTCATGGACCAGCCGCCGATAAATCTAGTAGGAAAGAGGAGCAAGGAGACGATGCAGGCGCTGGAAGCCGATATCGACAACATACGCTTGGCCTGGAATTGGGCAGTGGGTCAGACCAGGATTCGCGATCTGCACCGGTGCATAGAAACCATGTACTGGTTCTCATGGTTTCGCGCTTGGCCTCAAGATGTCAAGCGGGCCTTTCGTCAGGCCGTGGGGGCGCTCCGCGTTGCTGAACCTAGCCAAGAAAGAGATATCGCCCTGGGAAAAGCTTTGTATTTTCTGGCCCGTCTTGAAGATTTGGATGGGCGCACGACGCAGGCTCAAGAAAAAGTGGGGGAGAGCCTTTCGATCCTGCGCCGTCATGACGCCCGGCGGGAATTGGCCCAAGCAACGATGTATGGCGCCATCATTGCCATCAATTTAAGGATAAATCCAGAAGAAGCCAGAGCACTGGCTTTAGAAGCCACCGATCTGTTGGGAGAGACGGGCCAATATGAATATCAGGGCGAAATGTTTCACTACTTGGGCTGGCTCGCTCAGTGTCTTGGCCAATATCCGGAAAGCGAGCGCTGGTATAAAAAGGCGCTCCAGTTTGGCCGAAAGATCGGCGATCAAAAGACTGTTTCCTATGAATTAATGTCCTTAGGCAATCATGCTCTAGCCATCGGCGAATATGACAGGGCAGGTCATTTCCTCCAAGAGAGTTTGGCCATCGCCAGGAAACATGGGATTGGACCAAGAACGATTCTTCCACTCATATTGTCAGGTCTGGTTGCTGGAGCTACCGGCGAGATTGAGGAAGCAGAAACGTATCTTCGAGAGGCCCTGGCAATCGCCAGGGAGTGGGGCCAAGGATATAGAATCGCTCAAAGTCTGGTCCCATTAGCCTTTTTGACCTTCGCTCAAGGAAAAATGGAACGAGCGATTGAGTTGTACCAGGAAGCACTAGCCATCATCCCCCAAAGTGGC
>Ga0209536_100003530_pt1 | contig 25083 bp, 31 predicted proteins | sample DeeMarSeWOR28_12_FD_187461 | JGI IMG/M metagenome (GOLD analysis project Ga0209536, IMG submission 187461) | Marine sediment microbial communities from White Oak River estuary, North Carolina - WOR-2-8_12 (SPAdes) (version 2) | ecosystem: Environmental > Aquatic > Marine > Intertidal zone >...
CAGGCCCTCCTGTGGGCCTCCCTCCAGTCCACGAATCCGCCCATGTTCACCAGGGTCGCGTCAAGGTCGAAGACTATTCCGTCAATCCTCATATCGGCTGCCTCTGAAGCGTAGATGTCTAGAAACGGGGTCTTTGCTGCCTTTAAATCTGATGAGGGGGCCCTACTCTTCCTTTGGCTTGAAAATCGTGAAACCGCAGTGGCCGCAGGCGTACCTGTCCCCGTGGTCGGCCATGAAGTATCCCCTGCCACACCTGTTACAGAATGGCCTCTTCCTCTCGAGCTTTCCGTCCTCGATCGAATACTTTTCATGGATCTTGCTAGATGACATCTCACTCACTCCGCTGGGGCTGCCTCTTCCGCCGGGGGCTCCTCCGCTTCAACTGCTGGTGCCGGAGTCTGGTTCCTTTTTATAATATGCTCGGGCTCCACCTGAAGCGCCTTGGCTGCATCGTCGTAGACGTGAACCAGGCCCACTGTGGTGTGGGTCCCCGTCTTCGTCTCGATCTGTCTGACCCAGACCTTGTCGAGGTCTGTCTTCATTATGACGGCGATGTCCCGCCTGACCTCAGATCTCGAGGGCGTTGCCTGCTCCTTGATCTCGAACTCTATCTCCTTCCTTCCGATCAAGGGGTTCGTCTTCGTAGTCTTCAGATCTGTCTTCAGCTCAGGCATCCTCCATCCGGGCCATGAAGTCCTCGGCCCACACCTTCTTCTCCTCTGTGACCTCCACCAGGACCATTCCCTCACGGGGCTGACCGTAGACGATCAGTGATCCCAGCGGCATCAGGGAGATGAGGGGTAGTACCAGTAGGTCTTCCTCACCCTCAACGATAACAGATGCCCTACTTTTAAGGCTTACCGCCTTCCCCAGAGCGGTCCACGACTTAGAGTCGATGGTCCCGGCGGGGTTGTCTGATTTGAAGATCTCCCTCTCTCCATGGTTGAGAGGGTCCACGTCGACACGCATCACCCTGTGATCAACCACGTAGATATCCGGGTGGAGGCCCGCAGCGAGGATGTTCTTCGTCGTGAAGTCTCCGACCACGGCGAATGCCACAGGTTTCGTCTCTTGAATGTACTCCCTGAGAACCTCGACGGTCTCCGATGGGTCACCTGTCACCAGCCTTCCCAGGGGGTTCTTGAGCTCCTGCCTCATGGGTACCGGCAGAACAAGGGAGTGCCGTTTGGGCTCGGTCAGTGTCAAGATCACCTGATCTTGAGGGCGTACCGTCCCTCTTCTTTGATTTCCATCTTCTTAGCCATCAGGGAGCCCTCAGGGTCGACCACTATCAGGAGTCCCGAGTAGTCGTCGCTGAGATCAGTGCCCTTGCAGATGGGGCAGACGTTCTCCTCGATTATGATCTTGCAGTTCCTGCATGCCCGACTCATTTCTCTTCCTCCTCCGGTTCAGCGGGCATCGTGTCCTTAACCTCGCCCTCAATCCAGTCAAGCTTCCCCAGGAATGGCTGGCGGGCCGTCACTCCTATCTTTCCAGAGCTCCGACCCCTAGGGAAGGAGACTGCTACTATCCTCACCCTGAATATGTCCCCCCTCTGGATCGTGCGGCCGCTCTCCCTCCCAAGGAGGACCCCCTGCCTCTCGTCGAAGGAGATGAAGTCGTCCATTAGCTGGGAGACGTGGAGCAGGGCGTCCACGGGCCCTATCCGGAGGAACGTGCCGAAGTCGGCGACCTCCACGACCTCTCCCTCGACGACCTCCTGGAGCTCGGGGAAGTAGGTTAGGATCTTGAATATGACCGGGTGATGGGTCCCCCCGTCCCCCGCTATTATCCTGCCGACGGGGTTCACGTTGAGCTCAATGACGCTGATGACGTAGCCGAGGTTATCGTCGACGAGCCCCTCATACTTGGCTCGCAGCTCCTCGAATGCGGCGTCCTCCAAAGGCTGGTCGAACCTTTTCGGGTCTATGCGGATGGTGTCCCTCAGGGTGATCTTGTTGAACATATTCTGGCTCGCCTCATCTAAACCTTGATCCTCTGATAAAAGTCTTTGCGAAACCCTGGATCACAGCTCGATCAGGATCTCGAACGAGTACTTGCTCACGCACTCCTTAAGATACGTCTTCCACTCGTCCCCTACGGTGACCAAGACGTAAATACCCGCGATGTCCGCCCTCTGGTTGCTCACCAGATCCACTAAGCCCTGGACTGTCTCCCCCGTCCGCACGACGTCATCGATGATGAGGACGCTGTCCCTCTTCCTGATCGCCGTCCTGGGGACGTAGAGGCTCTTCCTGATCGCGGATCCCTTGGGGATGTATGTCTCCTCGATGAAGTCGCTGATGCCGACCTCCTTCTGATCCTTGGCGACCACGAGGTCGACCTCGAGGAGGTTGGAGACGAGTGTTGAGACGGGGATGCCGTCGACGGCGGCGGTCAGTACCTTGGTCACCCTCCTCCCGGCGAACTTCTCCAAGGCGTAGTTCGACATTATCTTGAGCCATGTGATCTCGGATACGAGGGGGGTGTTGTCGAAGTATCCCTCATCGTCGAAGTTGATGCGCTTCTTGAGCTCCTCCTTGATGTCCGTGATCTCCATGAGCTTCTCGTAGAGGCCCTGGGCCCGTTTGTAGCTAGGTAGAACGTGGCCCCTCATGTACCTGCTCAGTATGGGGGGGCTGAGGTCAAGGAAATCGGAGAGCTGCTGATACGTGTGGCTCTCACTAGCGACCTTGAGAAGATCAGTGATCATCATCCTGTACTTCAGTTCCCTGACCCTTGTCTCCGTCTCCATCTACCCCCTTCAACATTGAGCGGGCCTGAGGGGAGTTGAACCCCTGACCACCGGGTCTCTTCGACCACGAGGGTCTTAAAAGCCCGATGCTCTGCCTTGCTGAGCTACAGGCCCAAGGCCAAAGCCGTTTACCCTTTCAGGTCAACATTGTATATAACTCTTTTCAGATTTGTATTGTTTAGTTAATTTTGACCCGTTTTTCCGTTTTCAACCTGAAAAAGGGGCCCCAGCATCATTGAAACGGGGTCCACGGTCCATTCGCACTCGTAGTTCCCCCGACAAGACATTTGGACGATTTCAAATCAGAAAAGGCTTATTAGACCGTTGACTTCCTATCGTCTTCAAGCCGTCGATAGCTGGACATTTCATGCGGCCGTGGTCCAGCCTGGTAAGACTTCAGCCCCCCACGACACGCGTCGGGGAGAGCTGAATACCCGGGTTCGAATCCCGGCGGCCGCACCAACAAACTTCCCTAGTCCTTTTGCATAAATAGCTCGATGCTGGCAGGGACGAAGGGGAGCCTCCCGTGCATGGGTAGGGCGGCGAACTTCTCTTCTTCAATTATCCTCAGGTTGTTCCTGTCCGCCATATCCCTGAGGTCGTCCTCCCTGGGGACTGAGATGTGAGTCTTGTCCTTGTCAAGGAAACCGAAGAGCTTGCGGGGCCAGGCGTCAAGGGGTGTGGACACGATCATGTACCCTCCGCTCTTCAGCTTGTCCGTCAGCTTGCCTAGGCTCTCATCGAAACTCTCGGTGTGCTCGAGGATGTCCAGGGCCGTGATGCAGTCGAAGGACTCGTCCTGGTATGGGAGGGGGTCATCAAGGTTTATGACCCTCAGGTCGACCCCGGAGTTTACGATCTTGGCCTTGCCTATTGCGTAGTCCGAGATGTCGAATCCGTGTACCTCTCCGAAGTGGCTCTTCATCTCGTTGACGAGGAGTCCGAAGGCGCAGCCCGCATCCAGGAATCGCCCTGAGACTTTTCTCTTCCTGATAAATGAGATTACGTTGCGAAATTTCTTTATTGGGTCTATCTTTCCATAGTCAGAATAATTAGATCCTTTTCTTCCGTGGAAATAATCTTTGTCGAAATCACCCATAATGGATTCGGGATTATGTAGATGGTTAATAAATCTTTCGTATGGACGTCACTTATCATTACTACTGTTTATGCCTCTTTTTTCGCTTGATAACAGTTTTATTGTCAGAGGTCGTCTTTGCACGTCAGAGGCTGTTATGGTATGAGCATTTTCGAGAAGAGGTGCGTGAGAGCCCAGGCGCTGATGGCGGAGGCCGGCATCGATTATCTGTTCATCGGCGGTGGGACTGACATGAAGTACATGACCGACTACTCACACGGTGAGAGCGAGCGCCTCGCATTGTTCGTGCTCCCCTTGGATGGGAGGGGAAGTTTCATTGGCCCTAGGTTCGAGATGCCCCGGTTCGAGTTTTCAGGGACTAAGGTCTTCTTCGACCTACTGGCGTGGGACGAGTGGGAGGACCCAGTGGAGTTCGTGGCTGAGATCGTCGGCCCGAAAGCCGCCACGATCGCCATCAACGATACGCATCAGGCCCGTTTCGTCACAAAATACCTTGAAAGGCTGCCCAAGGCGAAGGTCATCTCGGCCTTCCCGGTGCTTGGGGAGATGAGGATGAGGAAGGACGAGGCCGAGATAGGGTACCTCGTCCACCTGGGGAAGGCCCTCGACAGGGTCTGGGAGGAGGCCCTGGGGCTCCAGTACAGCGGGAGGAGGGAGTCGGAGGTGGGGCAGGACCTGCTGGACATAAAGAGGAGGGTCTTCCCGGAGGCGGGGAGCCCCCGGATCACGCTCCCCCGGAGGAGCGGGAGGCCCATGAGCGGGCTGAACAGCGCCTCAGCACACGGAGGGGGCGGAGAACGGGTCATCGAGAAGGGCGACCCCTTCTGGTGGGAGATGGGGGGCGGAAACTGCATGGGCTATGTCGGTGACAAGACCCGTTCGGCGCAGGTGGGGCCGGCCACCGACGAGTACAGGAAGATGTACGAGATCGTCAAGGAATGTCAGCAGACGGCCTTCGAGGCGGTTAGGCCCGGGGTGACCTGTGAGAGCGTCGACCTGGCTGGGAGGGCTGTCCTAGACAAGTACGGGGTCGGTGAGTACCTCGACCACCGCATCGGGCACGGCCTGGGGATGAACGGCCACGAGTACCCCTACATCGTGAGGGGGAACAAGAGGGTGCTGGAGCCGGGGATGGTCTTCAGCGTCGAGCCCGGTCTCTACATCCCGGGGAAGTGGGGGATAAGGATAGAGGACATCGTCTACGTCACGGAGGACGGCGCGGAGAGCTTCTTCCACTCGACGAAGGAGTTCAACGAGGTCCCCTGAGACCTACTCCATCCTGTTTGAGACCTCGAAGACGAACCTCATCTTCTCCTCCGAGATGGGGTACAAATCCCAACTCCCGACCTCCTGGCCCGTCATGAACTTTATGTGCTTCCCTATCTCTCCCAGCACGTGGTCCGTGAAGTGCTCCATGACAACCTCGGCGAGGAAGCAGGTCTCGCGTCTTCTGACCTCAACCACATGGGAGCCGTTGTACATAGCCAGGGCGGTCTCGATGGCCATCCTTATCTCGTGAGACAGGGTCATATGACTAGGGTACGGATTTCAGCGCCGCCCATAAATCTTTTCATCGTATTGGGTTTCGGGGATATTTACCCTAAATCGGATTTAACTTTGAAGGAGGACTGTCGTTGCCTCACTCTCTGGCTCCTCTATCAGGAAGATGAAAGCGATGACGAGTAGGCCGCACGACGTGATTGCGATCTGTATAGGCAACGAGTGGGAGACGTAGTCGTATATGAGTCCCCCGGAGACGAGGCCTATCGAGACGGCTATGATCTCCATGAAGGACTTCGTCCCGATAATCCGGCCCCTGTACTCCTGAGCGATAAGGTCAGCCCAGAAAGTTGAAGACGCAGTGTTGAACGTGATGTAGCCTAGGCCACAGAGTGGTAATGAAACGTAGAGCCTAGTCAGGTCCCCCGTATAAATCATCAGCAGAGCGGTAACATAGATAGCTAAGCTGGCGACCATGGGCCACTTCTTCCCGTACTTATCTATGACTTTTCCCACTGGAAGCGTGAATACGATGTTGGAGATGCCTACGACGCTGAATAGCGTCGAGAAATGTATGGGATCGATATTCAAGTCCTGGGTGATGAAGAATTTGGAGACACCTGAGTACATCATGAAGGTGATCCAGAATAACATCTGGAGGACCAACAGGTTGACAGCGTTCCGGGAGATCTGCCTCCAAGCCCCGAAACCATCCTTTAGCATCTCGAGGCCTTTGAATGACTCTCTCACTGCACCTAATGTCGGTCTGTCCGAATCATCCAAGGCCTCTTTGATCCGGGAGCGGAGAATCCCAGCTAAGATGTATGACGCGAAGACCACTGTGAAACCGTACCTTGTGCCGTTCACCAACCCGTATGACGAGTAGAGGATTCCTGCTATCATAGGCGTAGGAGTTGTGGACACCCTCGTGATGAGGTTCAGGACTGAGTATCCAGTCCCCCTCCTCTCAGGTGGGATTATATCCATGATCACGGCGTTGTAGGCCGGAGCGTAGATGTTGCATACGCTTCTGAGAGCGACGCCGAAGATCAGTACCTCCCAGCTGGGGGCGAAGATGAAATACAGGTACGCGACTGCTGTCCCCACCGTTCCTACGGTTATTATCAACTTCTTGCTATACCTGTCAGCCAGGTATCCTCCTGGTATCATGGTAAACGCCTGTATCATCATCCCTATCGACGCCAGCAGCCCCATCGTTGCGGCTGAACCTCCTATCGCCTGGAAGAAGAGCGGATAGTAGGTGTATGCCATCTCAAGGCTGGCGTCGATGAACAGTGCACCGATGAGGAGGAGCAGGTAGTCTCCCCTGAGGAACTCGAACTCATTACGTATCCTCCTCAGCAGGCTTGGATCCTGGTTTCCACTAGGTTTACTGTTATTATACATGTAATAATTCTCCACGTCTCTTATTTTTTCATGTTCTCAATGGAGAAGGTGGAAGGAGCCCTTCATCGGGTTGACTGTCTTTCTTATACAGTCTTTACGCTGCCGTGGATCCGTATCTTGTGGGCTAGACGTTCGAATATCTCCTTGGGGATGGTCAGGTTGTTGTGCACTAGCAGTTGCTCCAGCACCGAGTCGAGCATATCCGCGTCGACGTCGTCTCTGATGGTCAGGTTGTTCATAGCCGTGGCCTTCACCTTCTTCCCCCTCTGATACCACATGTCCACCATCCTCTGGTTCAGCATATGCAGCCCGGTCTCCTTGACGACCTCACCCGCCCCTGAAGCGTCGGCGCCCCTTGGGGTGAAGCTGTAGGTCGTGGAGTCGCCGCTGCTAGCGCCCCTGGCTATGGTCCTCAGGGTGTCCGTTATCCGGGGGATCAGCATGAGCTCTATCGCCCTGGAGAGGCTGTTGTACGTAAGGGTGTACTCCCGCCCTATGTAGTCGACCAGGCCCACGGTGTGGAGCTCGTCGAGGTACTTGCGGGCCGTGTTGGGGCTGATCTCGAACTCCGAGGCGATGTCCGTCGTCGTGCTCCTGAGCTTCTCCTCGAGGTAGAGGAATATGTCCTGGTGGATCTTCTCCAGCCCTATGGAGTAGAGCACCCAGCGTTTGACGCGCTCGGTGTAGTCCTCCTCAGTCAACTCTTCAAGAGGCCTAAGCCTCCGTATCGTCCACTCCGCCAGAGTCTCGAAGCCCTTGGCCTCCGCGTTCACGTCCTCACTCATTCTTTTCACCTCTAACGACCACCGTCTGGGCCCGGATATCTACGCCCCGGGCGTTCTCTCCCCCCACGATCATCTTCTCCCCGCTTTCTGTGAGGACGACGAGGTTGGGGGGGTTTCTGCCATGATCTATGATCAGGCCTTCAACCTCGACGTACTCCTCACTATAGCCATGGGTTCCCACCGCCCTGGCCATGGGGGTGGCTCCCATCCTCGATATCTCCCTATATGCTGAGACCGCCTCCCGGATGTCGCTGAAGGCCCTTCCCTTCATCTTGTGGTAGTGCTCCGCCTCGGAGCGGGATGTTGACTCGGCCTTGGCCACCTCCTTTAGACTCTCGGTGATGCGGGGTATCAGCCTCTTCACGATGGACCTCGAGAGGGTTCCGCTGGTGAAGTAGGCTCTCCCCATCTTGTCTATGAGGCCCGCCGTGTAGAGGGTATCAACCGCATCAAGGACCTCTTCGACAGGTATCCCTGTGTGGCTGGAGAGGTCCTCAGCCGTCGCCATGCTGGCGTTCGCAAGGTAGACGTATATGTCCTGGGCGGTCCCCTCCACGCCGATGGAGGAGAGGGCCCATTCCTTGAGCCTCCTGTCGTAGGACTCCCTCGGCTCGCTCGGCGGGATCGGTATCCGTCTTACCTTCCACTCAGCCAGATACTCAAACTCAGACAAAGTTCATCACAACTCAATATTTATTGCGTCTAACTCAGTAATATCTGAGCTAATATAAAAGGGTTATGAAGGGATGTGGGCCTAAATGAAATAAAAAGGGAAGAAAAGTAGGTGTTCCCTACTTCTGGTACTTCTTGACGAACCGCTCCATGCGGTCCATCGCGGCCTCGAAGCAGGTGTCAGGCTCGTTCTTGAACCAGCCAGGCATCTTCTGCGTCGAGAGGGGCCTGATCATCGAGAGGCGCACGTGTCCCTCGGCTGCCCCTGGTCCGTACCCGGCTCCGGAGACGATCCTCACCGCCTCCTCCTCGGCCAGCTTCTGGACGAACTCGTTGGAGCTCAGGGTGGTCCCGGTTATGTCAGGGAACAGGTAGAACGCGCCCTCGGGCTTCCTGCAGGAGACTCCCGGCATCTCGTTCAGCCTCTTCACGCCGTAGTTGATACGCTCCTCGTACTCCTTCCTTATTGCCTTGACGTACTCGTAGCCTTCAGTGATGGCCTTGACCGCGCCCAGCTGGATGGGCCAGGAGACGGCGCTCCCCGGGGCCCTACCCACGTACGGGGCCATCTCGGGTCCCGAGACTATCCAGCCCGTCCTCATCCCGGCCCAGGAATAGAACTTGGTGAACGCCATGCAGACGATGGTCCTGTTCTCCATCCCCGGGTAAGTGATGAGGGCCTCGTGCTTCGTGCCGTCCCAGCAGAACTCCGAGTAGGTCTCGTCTGAGACCACCACGAAGTCGTGGTCGACGGCCAGGTCGGCGATCCCCTTGAGCTCCTTCTTGGTGAAGACCGCCCCGGACGGATTTCCCGGGTTGTCTATGTAGAGGGACTTCGTCTTGGGAGTGATAACAGACTTTAGGTCCTCCAGATCCGGACGGAACTGGCCATCTGTCTTCTTCATGGCAGAGTAGACCGTCTTCACGCCGAAGAACCTGTGGGGACCCCTGCCGCCTCCGTATGCGGGGTCGAAGGAGATCCCCTCATCCCCCGCGTTAAGGATAGCGGCGTAGGCCTGGAACAGGCTCTGTGAGCCCCCGCCGGTGATGGCTATCTGCCCCGGCTGGGCCTTATACCCGTACTTCGAGTAGTACTCCACCAATGCGTTCCTGAGGGCGGGCTCCCCACCGAAGCAGTAGTGGGTCTTACCCTCACGGATGGCGTCGTATACGGTCTTGGCTATATATTCAGGTAGAAGGAAGTTGGGGTCACCCGCTGCCAGGCTTATCGTTCCCGGAGCGTCCGCGACCCTGCGCCTAGTTGCAGAGACCTGAACTTGACCCTGTAGTTCCTTTCGAACAAGCTTTTCGATCGACATCCATATGGGGTGCAGCAAGTTACATAAAACAGTTTTCCATCTTAGGCATATGGGTACTAATTTTTTACGTTCATAAGTCATGAGTCGATCCGTTAGCTCTGATGAAAATACTGGGGTTTCTCTATAAAAAGGGGCGGAAACCATCCATTTTTTATCATTGAACGCTAAAATTACTTAATACCTGTAAGGTTTGGCGCCGGGAATGGGATTCGAACCCATGCTCTCCAGGGAGAACCAGTTTTCAAGACTGGCGCCGTATCCAGGCTTGGCTATCCCGGCTCAAGGAAACTGGACGTTCCCCGGGTAAATGTTTATCGTATGTATTAGATTTTACACATTTTTCGACGAAAAATTACATTAAAAAATGAATAAAAGAAAGGATTTCATCATTTAACATGTATTAAGGATCAATATTTTCAACGTTGTTTCTAACTATCTATTCCTATTAGTTAGTAGGGTAAGTTAAAACGGCTATGTCTCTTCGATAGATTGAATCCATATATGATATTATGTTATAGTAGCATAGAATATCTTCCATAACTATATTAGAAATTGTAAAGTGATTCAAAATCCCTATTAAATATAGAGAGGTGAATATGGTTCAATAAAAAGGGTTGAGGAATGTAGAATTGACTACCAGAACAACGAATAGGAACAGGGGTCTAAGCGAGGTCGTCTCGACGCTGATACTGCTGGTGGTGGCCGTCCTTCTGGCGGCCGTCGTCGCGTACTACGCCACGAACGTGACGATGACCAGGACAAGCCAGGAGGAGGTCCGCCTCAGCAAGCAGCATGTCTGGGTCAACAGCTCGGGAGCAGTCGCCGCCGTGAAGGTCCAGAACCTCGGCGGCAGGGACATCCTCATCGACAAGCTGTCGGTGAGGAGCATCGACGCGGACTGGGACCAGATCTACTACTACAGGGTTCCGTCGGGATCCAGCGTGAACGAGGACCAGAACCTCACGAGCTACGCCAGCCTCACAGGGGCCGTCGTGCTCATAGACGGGAGGAACTATACCCAGGCGACTTCGGACCTGCCCCTCATATCGGGGGGTGAGCTGCTGGTCTACGTCAAGGGGCCCCAGAACATCCAGATGGACGACATCGGCACGACAGTGTCCATGAGCGTGACGACGAACAACGCCCAGTACATCACTGAGGTCAACGTAAAGTCAGCCTCGTCTCAATAATGGGGGATAATGAAAATGGATAATGAGAACAAACGGAGATCGAAACTGGAGATAATGCTCACCGTGTTACAAGCGGTGAAGGATGGAGAGCACAAGCCGACCAAGATAATGTACGCAGCCAACATGTCATGGAACCTTACGCAGAGAGTATTCGCAGACCTGGTCGATCAGGGGCTCCTTGAGATGCGGGAGATACCCCGGGGAAACAGGTCGATACGCAGGTACGAGATGACCGAGAAGGGCCTGAACGTGCTGGCGTACTTCACCGAAGCCAACGCTCTCCTGAACATAACCTAACCATTTTTTCTACTTAATTTTGAATATCCCACGTGCCTTCCTAGTCGTGGCAAGGGCCACCTCTTCTGGGGTCGTGTCTTTTAACTTCGCAAGGGCCTTCGCCGTGATGGTGACGTCCATGGGCTCGGAGCCCCTCTTCCTGTCCCTCATGTAGACAGGGCAGTCGGTCTCAACCAGGATGCTCTCAAGGGGGGCGTGCTCAAGAGCCGCCCTGTGGTCCTTGCTGTACTCCGCTGCCGGCGTAGCCGAGATGACGTATCCCCTGTCAAGCAGGCTGTCGAGGACGTCCAATGGGCCGCTATACCAGTGGAAGACGATCCGCTCCGGGCCATGAGCCACCGCGAGGTCCAGGGCGTCCTGCCATGACCCGCGACCGTGCACAGAGGCTGGTAGGTCGTGCTCCCGGGCTATCTGAAGCTGTCTGATGTATGTGTCACGCTGCCTCTCCCTGACTCCCTCGTCCTTCCTCGCCGCTTTGTCCCAGTAGTCCAGCCCGATCTCACCCACAGCCACGACCCTGGAAATGTTATCCTGTATGTACCTGAGGGTTACGGGGACGTCGTCGTCCAGGAACTCTGTGGGGTGGATGCCAATCGCAGGGAGGGCGTATCCCGGATACTTTTCCGCCCACTCCAGGGTGGCCACGGAGGAGGCAAGGTTCGTGCCCATGGCGATGATGGCCTCCACGCCTGCATCCTTAGCCCTCTTGATCACGCCCTCCCTGTCCTCCAGTTGGCTCAGGTGGGCGTGGGTGTCGACGTACATCGCGCTCTTCACGCGTAGACCTAGTCACATGTAAAATTTAGTTTCTTGGATGGGTGCTGGCTATCTCCAGCGTTCAAGCTCCTTCTCTATCTCGGCGTAGTTCCTCCTCCTCTTCAGTATGTACCAGGCAAGCCAGGTCATCGTGAACGTCGGGATGATATCTATCCCGGGGAGGAGCTCGAAGAGTGAGACGAGGCCCACCCAGCTGAAGAAGTAGGCGCAGAAGATTATACCGGCCACGTCGACGATGTCCCCCCCGACGGGCATCATTAGCATGGGGAAACCGTACTCGACGAGGTCGAACATGACGCAGACGAGGAGTGAGCCTAGCTCATCCCAGTTGAGGCGTACAAGCCAGGGCGCTGACAGGGTCTTCGTGGACGAAGGGCTCACCGTATTCCCTCTTGGGAGTTGAGATATAAAAATGGAAAGATGGTTCCCGCTAAATTTAGTCTCTGATGCCCTCTAGAACGCTTATCACGTTCCAGATCCGGGTGCGGGTGTACATAGGCATGTTCGGGTCCTGGGAGATCTGGTCGAGGATGTCTATGGCGTTGGCCGCCCTGGCGGCGAGGGAGGTGCCCTCGCTAAGCAGCAGATCCGATGCCTGCTTGGCTGTGCGTCTAATGTTCCTCGGGGTCGTGTTGTCCTCGGAGACCCTGTTGAGAATGGACATCGCCTGGTTCGTCTTCTGGATATACTCTTCCTGTTTATCTGACATTTCTTCACATCCTTCAAAATTCTGACTATTCTAATTGAATTTTATAATACATCCTCGAAGTCTCGATAAAAACCTATCTCTCCGACCATTGAATATCGTAATTTCAGTTATCAGCCGGTTATAGCTTCGACATGTGGTCAGGCAGTTCCGCGACGCTTTCCAGCAGGACTTCGGGGACCTCCTCCCTCCAGGAGTTCCTCCCCCTGCCGCTGGTGTTGACCCCGACAAAGTCGCAACCCGAGTTGATGGCGCTCTCGAAGTCAAGGTACATGTCCCCCACGAAGAGCAGCTCGTCCATGTTGAGCCCCATCAGCTCCGCCGTGTGGTTCAGCGCCTCGGGGTAGGGCTTGGGCCTCGGGGTCTGCCCTCTTCCTAGGACGACGTCGAAGCAGTCGTATGCCCCTATCTTCTTCAGGGCCTCCACGGCGTACTCGTAGTGGCTCCTCGTCAGGATGGCGAGTGAGTATCCCTGCTCCTTCAGGTCATGGAGGGCCTGGGATGCTCCCTCTATCTCTTCGACGAGGGGGATGGCCTCCAGTTCGCCCTGGTTCATGAGCTCCTCCATGGTGGCTCTGAGCTCCACCCGGGATTCCTCGGCCCTTTTAGCCTCCTCCCAGTATTGCTCCGCTCTCTCTAGTATGTCGACAGTGATCATGTTGGTGTTGAGCACCCCGCTGGGGGCGTCGTTCTCCTCCAGGACCGCGATCATGTTCCTCTTCATCTTCCTGAAGTCGATGGTGGAGTGTATCAGCGTCCCGTCGAGGTCGAAGACGATGCCCTTGAACTTGTTGGAGCCCATAACGTTCACCCGAAGTATCCGTGAAGTTGATGCCTCTCGATTTAACCGTTATGGTGGGGTAGAAGAGAGGGGAGGGGAGCCCTAACGTCTCTTCAGGAGGTTTCTCAAGCCGTCGAGGGTGAACCTCGAGGTGAGGATCCTCTCCGTAGAGAAGATGCGGGCCGCGATGTAGAGGACGACAACCGTGAACGCGGTGATGTAGGCTATGTTGCCGATGGCGGCCGAGTAGTTGCCCAGGAAGGCGGCTTTGGAGGCGAGGATGCTGTGGGTGTAGGGTATCGCCAGGAGTATCCAACGGACCGTCTCCGGGAGCATCGTGATGTCGCTGAACATCAGTATCAGTGCGGGGATGAAGATGGGTATGAATAGCACACCAGTGAGGCTCTGAGCCCCCCTCACGCTGTCCGAGAAGACCGAGAGGCAGATGGCTAGGGCGAGGGCTGAGACTAGGGTTATGAATATGTTGATTCCCACGAGGGCTACGCCGAAGGGCTTGAGGCCGAGGCTGAAGCCCTCGGTGGTCATGCTCGTCATCTCGGGCGCGAAGGCGAAGGCGGAGTTCATGTAGTAGCCGAAGCCCAGCATCGAGGCGAGGGCCCCGAAGATCGAGACCACTATGGAGCCCGCCAGCTTGCCGCCGAGTATCGTCATGCGGCCCACTGGGAGGGTCATCAGCGTCTCAAGGGTCTTCTCCTCCTTCTCCAAGGCGATGCTCGTGGCAGCCATCTGTATGGCGAAGACCAGGGTGAGCATGGTCATCATGGGGAGGGTGATGCTCTGGTTCATCACGAGGCTGAAGATGGCCGAGGGAGAGACCTCCAACACATTCCCCTTGATGATCGACGCCGAGGTAGTCCGGATCGGGCTCCTTATGGCGTCTGGCTCGGCCGCTCCCCCCGTCTCAGCGATGTATCCCTCGATCTTGCTGATGGAGAGGTAGTAGCTGTACAGGTTGATGAGGCCGCTTACGGCGTTGGGGCTCTCCGTCTCAACGATGCTGAGGCTCTTCAGGTTGGCGTAGAGCTTCAGGTTCGCCTTCACCCCCTGGGTGACGTTCTCCGAGTAGCCCTCCCTCACGTACAGGAGGGTGGACGCGTTCGTCTCCTGGAACGCCATTATGGCCTCCTCGAGGGATCCAGCCTCGATGGTATGCACCGTGTTGTTGGTGTATACGTACTCCAGGAAGGTGTCCACGACAACCCCCTCGTCCTCGTTGTAGACGGCGAAGGAGGCTGACGCCATGGCCCTCATCATCGACTGCTGGGAGATGCTCATCGCCGAGCCCATGATGGGGTACATGATGAGCGGCATCAGCACGACCCCCAGGAGGATCTTGGGGTCCCTGACGAGCTCCTTGATCTCCTTAACGACGAGGGACCTCAGGTTACCCAAGCCTCGTCGCCTCCATGAACGCCTCCTCCAGGTTCTCCGCGCTGAACTTGTCCTTCAGCTCGGAGGGGGACCCCTCGGCTACGATGACTCCCTCGTCGATGAGGGCGACCCTGTGGCAGAGGTACTCCACCTCCAGCATGTTGTGGCTTGAGATCAGCGTTGTGACCCCCTGCTTGTCCACGTAGTCCCTTATGGTCTGCCTGACGTGGACGGCGTGGAGGACGTCGAGGCCCGAGGTGGGCTCGTCGAGGATGGCGAGCTTGGGCCTCATCATGAGGGCCCTCGCCAGGAGGAGCCTCCTCTTCATCCCCTTGCTGTAGCCCTTTATCCGGTCGTCCAATCTCTCCTCAAGGCCGGAGATGTGCTTCGCCTCCCCCAGAAGGTCTTCGATGCTCATTGAGCCGTTGTCGTAGAACTCGGCCATGAACTCCAGGTACTCGTGTCCCGATAGGTTCTGGTAGGCGCCTGCCTCCTCGGGGAGGTAGCTTATCATCTCCCTCGCCTTCACGGGCTCCTTGACGACGTCCACGCCGAACACCTTGGCGACTCCTGAAGTGGGGCTTATCAGGGTGCTCAGGATCCTGAGGGTCGTCGTCTTACCGGCGCCGTTGGGTCCTATGATCCCGTAGACCTCACGGTCCCTGACCGAGAAGCTCGCGCCCTTCAGGGCCTCCACTCTGCCGAAGTTCTTTACTAGGTCTTCTACCTCGATGGCGTTATCCATCAAGTTTCACTCCCCAATAAAATCCGAGACGGCTTATTAATACTATTCAAGGACCGTGCCTGCCTTGACATAGCCGATGTTGGAACCTAACCAAGGAACATTATTTAGGGGCCTGAGCGGAGAACCATCCCCGCCCTCTCGCCAGTGTGAACGCCTCTGTCCACAGTCACCCTCCCGTTCACGATAACGTATTCTATGCCCTCCGGGAACTGGATGGGGTCCTTGTAAGTGCCGGTGTCGATAACGGTCTCGGGGTTGAAGATGGTGAGGTCGGCCTGGCCGCCCGGCTTGAGGACTCCCCTTCCCTGGAGGCTGAATCGTTCTGCGGGCAGGGAGGTCATCTTCCTGATGGCCTCCTCGAGTCCCAAGACCCCATCTCTCACATACCTCCCGAGGACCCTGGGGAAGCTGCCGTAGGCCCTGGGGTGGGGCTTCCCGAGGACGATGCCGTCCGTGCAGAACATCTGGATGGGGCTCCCCATTATGGTGCGGACGTCCTCCTCGGACATGCTGAAGCTCACCATCCCCACGGCGTTGTTCTCCTCGAGGACCAGCGCGAAGAGGGCCTCCACGACGTCGGTTCCCCTCATCTCCGCTATCTCTGAGAGGCTCCTACCCTCAAGGTGCTTGTTCGCCTCCGTCTTCACAGATGTGACGACGGTCTCACCCCACAACAGGAAGCTCCCATCAGCGGTCATCTCGGCGTAAGCTCTACCTCTTACCTCGGGGTCCCTGAGGCGATCCAGCATAGCATCCACGCCTCCCTCGTGCATCCAGCTCGGGAGTCGGGCGCTGAGGAATGTGCTCCCTGCGGTGTAGGGGTACTGGTCGACGGTGACGCTGAGGCCCGCCTCGCGAGCTCTCTCTATGGCTTCAAGGCCCTGGACGGATCTGCCCCAGTTCCTCTTCCCGGCCGCCTTGAAGTGGCTGATGTGGAGCTTGACCCCTGAGCTGGCCCCGATGGATGCGACCTCCTCGATAGACTCCAGGAGCGCGTCCCCCTCGTTCCTCATGTGGATGACGAAGACTCCGTCCGCCTCCGAGACGACACTGCAGAGCTCCGTCAGCTCATCGGTGGTGGCGTAGACGCAGGGCGGGTAGATCATCCCCGTGCTCAGGCCGCAGGCGCCCTGCCTCAGGGAGTCCCCGAGGAGAGCCTTCATCTCCCCCAGCTCTGAGTCGGTGGGAGGCCTGTCGTCCATGCCCATCGCCGACAGCCTCACATTGCCGTGGCCAACCAGGGAGGCGACGTTCGTCGCGGGTCTGGCAGCCTCGATGGCGTCGAGGTACTCCCCGAAGCTCCTCCAGCTCCAGTCGATGTCCGGGTCCCCGTTCAGCCCAGAGAGGTAGCTCCTCCAGTTCTCAACGTCCTCCTCCCTGATGGGGGCCTCCCCCAGTCCGTCCTGACCGACTATCTCGGTGGTGATCCCCTGCATTATCTTCTGCCTTGCTTCGGGCTCGGCGATGAGCATCAGGTCAGAGTGGCTGTGGCTGTCGATGAAGCCGGGCGCGACCACGAGCCCCCTTGCGTCGATCCTTCTCTCGCCCCCTCCAGATATCTCTCCGATTTCCAAGATCTTTCCTGCGGAGACGGCTATATCGCCCAAGTACGCCGTTTTTCCCGTTCCGTCAATGATCCTGCCGCCCTCAATGACCAGGTCCACCATGACATGAGTACAACTACCTCTGAAGTAAAAACAATTTAGCCCCATCCGGGGCTTGGCCGGGCTCAGTCTCGCCTATTTGCAGGGGCGCAGGTAGACGCCGTATCCCGGCTTCCCGAGGATCTCCCCGTCCTTCATGACGGCCTTCCCCCGGACGACGGTGGTGATGGGCATCCCCTTCCCCTTCTGCCCCGCGAAGGCGCTGGCCCTCTCCTTGGAGTAGAGGTCCTCCTCCTGTATCTCGAAGTCCTTGCCCAGGTCGACTATCACCAGGTCGGCGTCCGATCCGGGCATCAGCACGCCCTTCCTGGGGTAGAGTTTCAGCAGCTTCGCCGGGTTCACCGAGAAGATCTCGACGAGGCGCTCAAGGGAGATCCTCCCCTCGTTGACCTTGTTAAGCATCAGGGGCAGGGAGGTCTGGACCCCGACCCCTCCCGAGGGGGCGTCGAATATGTTCTTCCAGCCCTTCTCCTTCTCGGACTTGGGGTAGGGCGCGTGGTCGCTTGCGAGGACGCTGATGGTGCCGTCGTTTACGGCCTCCCAGAGGGCAACCTGGTCCTCGGCCTTCCTCAGGGGTGGGTCGACCTTGGCGTAGGGCCCCCTGGTCCTCATCGCCTCCTCGTTCATGAGGAGGTAGTTGGGCGAGGTCTCCCCTGTCACGGTCATTCCCCTCGACTGGGCCCAGGAGAGGGCCTCCACGGCCCCCTTCGCCGTCATGTGGCAGATGTGGAGGTGCACCCCCGTGCCCTCGGAGAGGATGATGGTCCTCATGGTCGCCTCGGTCTCGGCGATGGCCGGCCTGAACTCACAATGGGCTATAGGGTCTATCCGCCCGCCTGCGATGGCCTTCTCCATCCCGCTCTCTACGATGCTCTGGTTCTCGGCGTGGATTAGGCAGGGTAGCCCCAGCTCCCCTATGACCTTGAAGTTGTCAAGCATCCAGGCGTCCGAGGCCGCCAGCTCCTTGAACCTAGCGATCATGAACGTCTTGAAGGCCACCACCCCTCCAGCAGCCAGCCCCCTCAAGGCTTCAGGTGAAACCTCCCCCGCGCCTCCTATGAGGGCGTAGTCCACGAGGGCCTTCGCGTCGGCTATCTTGATCTTCTCCTCGAGGGCCTCCACGGAGGTCACGGAGGGGACCGTGTTAGGCATATCCACAGCGGTGGTGACCCCCCCGGCCGCAGCCGCTCGTGTCCCTGTCTCGAAGTCCTCCCTCTCCGTGAAGCCGGGGTCCCTGAAGTGGCAGTGCATGTCGATCATCCCGGGGAGGACGTGCAGCCCGCCCGCGTCGATGACCTCGTCAGCCTCGGGCGTTGCCCCCCTCACCAGGGATACGACCTTGCCCCCGTCGATTACGATGCTCCCCTCGTAGAATCCGTATGGCGTGTATATCTTCCCGTCTCGGACGACCATGTCAACGGCCAAATGAAACACTCCTACCCAACATCCATACGAGGAACGGATATATCTTACGAATGGCGGGCCACCTCCCGGTTTTAAGTACGCAGTGACATAATGAAGAGGAGACTTAAAATGACCGTCGACCTCGTCGTGAAGAACGCCAGGCTCGTCTCCCCGAGGGGCATCCTGGAGGGGGGCGTGGCCGTGGACGGGGGCGTCATCGTCGCCCTCGCGAAGGAGCCCAACCTACCGGAAGCCGACATGGTCCTAGACGCAGGCGGGAAGGTGGTCCTCCCAGGGATGCTGGACGGCCACATCCACACGATCCTTCCTCCCGAGAACTCCAGCACCGGCACGAAGGCGGCCGCGAAGGGGGGCTTCACCACGATACTGGAGATGCCCGGGACCCAGATGGGAGGCTTCGAGGCGTCCGAGTTCGCGAAGAAGAGGGACCTCTTCAAGGCGACCTCCCACGTCGACTTCTGCATCCACGCCGGATGCGCGGCGGGGTACCCGGAGGGGACCCTCACCGAGATGTGGAACATGGGGGCGACGGGGGTCAAGTTCTTTGTCTCCTCGGCTGGGCCCAAGTGGCCCCAGACCTTCGACGGCGAGATCTACTCTGCATTCAAGGAAATAGCGGGGATAGGCGGCCTAGCCCTTGTCCACGCCGAGAACGACGCCATCCTCAGGTACAACGAGAAGAGGCTCAGGGATGCTGGTCGGAGGGACTTCGCGGCACAGCTGGAGTGTAGGCCCCCCATAGCTGAGGCCGAGTGCGGCCAGCGCATCATTAGGTACCTCAAGGAGACGGGATGCAGGGGGCTGATCGTCCACACGAGCCTCCCGGAGACCGTCATGAACGCAAAGAGGGCGCGGGAGGAGGGCGTCGCGGTCAGCGTGGAGACCTGCCCCCAGTACCTCTACCTCACCGACGACGACGTCAGGGAGAGGGGGCCCTGGCTCAAGTTCGCCCCGCCCCCGCGCGACAAGGCGACCGTGGCCCAGACGTGGCGCCTCCTGGAGGCTGGCCTCATAGACACTGTGGCCACTGACCACGCCCCCTACTCCAGGGAGAGAAAGGAGGCGGGGATGGATGACATCTGGGAGGCCCCCAACGGGATACCGGGTTCGGAGACTTTCCTGCCCCTGCTCCTCACCGGGGTCAACCAGGGGCGCCTGAGCCTTGAGCGGCTGTCCGCAGTCGTCTCGGAGAACCCCGCCCGCATTTACGGGATATACCCCCGGAAGGGAGCCCTGTTGCCCGGCTCCGACGCGGACCTCGTAATAGTCGACATGAAGAAGAGGTGGACTATCAGCAACGAGGACGTTATAACCGCCTGCGGCTGGACCCCGTACGAGGGATACGAGGTGCAGGGGGCCGCTGTACACTCGTTCGTGAGGGGCGAGCCCGTCCTGCAGGACGGCGAGGTGGTAGCTGCTGAGGGTCAGGGGGAGTACGTCCCCAGAATATATCCCTGAGGGCCCTCAGGTCCTCAGCGGTCTCTTCCTTGAGGGTCTCCTCTTCAGATCCGTGCCGCAGATGGGGCAGACCCCGTCTTCCTGGGGCTCCTCGAAGGTCCTCCGGCATCCCGGGCAGTAAGTCTCCCATCTGAACTGTCGCTTGATGCCCTGCGTTGCGAGGCCCTTGAAACCCAAGCCCAGCTCACTCGCCACGTTCTGGACGGAATAGTCATCGGAGACCACGGTGGTCTCCCACCCCTCCCCCTTCAGCTGAGCCCCCAGGGCAAGGAGCTCTGCGTCGGCTTCAGACAATGCGTCCGCCTCCCCCATCTCCCCGATGACTCGTTGTGTCTCGCCCCGATACTTAGGGTCCGGGGATCTCACGGTGATATGTCCGGAGTTGATGGCGTTGTCCAACCTGAGTTTCCTTATGTCGTCCCGATGTATCTCCTCGCGGACCGATGGGACGGTGTAGTGCTCAGCCTCGACCTCAGCTGTCTCGTAGCCCATGATGAGCGCAGAGGTGTCCAGGACTATGGCCTTCCCCATGGGTGAACCCCTAAGTCAGCGTACCTTGCGGAAGATGAGCCGCCTCTCCAGCCTCTCGTAGAAGGGCTTGAACCTGACGAACCTCGTCGTGTGCTCGCTCTTCCAGATCTCCACCGTCGAGAGGGGCTTGATGGGCGCGTACTCCCTGCCGTCGGCGATGACTATCCCCTCCGCCCTTGGCTTGATGAGCTCCACGGTGATCCGACTGTCCGTGGGGACCACGACGCTCCTGAAGTAGCTGTAGGGGCAGATGGTTGTGAGGATCATCGCCTCGACCCCTGGCTTGACTATGGGGCCACCGGCCGAGAGGTTGTAGGCCGTGGATCCAGTCGGGGTGGCTACCATGGCGCCGTCGGCCTGGATGTCCATTATGTGGACGTCGTCGATGCTCAGGCGCATGTCAAGCATCTTGGAGGGCATGGACGACGATATTAGGACCTCGTTCAGGGCGTCGGGGTAGGTGTCGTCGGTGTCGAGGCTCTTGGAGGCCACCTTGATGCACTCCTCGACCCCGTAGTCACCCATCAGCATGCTCTCGAGGGCCGACTCAACCTCGTCGGGGAAGATCTCGGTGAGGAAGCCCCTGCTCCCCATGTTGACGCCGAGGATGGGGATGCCCGGGTTGTTTAGAAGCATGGCGGTCCTAAGGATGGTCCCATCCCCTCCGATGGTCACTAGGAAGTCGGCGTCTATACTGCCGAGGTCCGTGCTCTCCACCGGGGAGTCCATCATGAGGGAGGTGTCGGTCTCCACGATGGTCTCGACCCCCCTGGACTCGAGGAACTTCACCACCTTTGCGACGACATCAGCGACCTGCTTCCTGTCCGGGCGGGAGACGACGCCTATCCGCATGTTGATCACCGTAGCAGTGTCCTTCTTAACTTAAAACTGATCTATCGGCCTCTCCGGCCCCAGCCGTGCTCTCCGATGAGGGGCACGTAGGAGACCTTCATGAGGTTCCTCATGCTTGTCGCCCCCTCCTCATCCTTCTCCATGAGCACGAGGTCCTGCCCAAATACGCTGTAGCTGCTCCCCACGGGGGCCATGAGCTTCCCGGGGGACCCCAGCTGCGCAACGAGGGGATCCGGGACCTTCGGGCAGGCTGCCGTGACGCAGATCGCGTCGTACGGCGCCTCCTCCTCGTATCCCAGGGAGCCGTCGCCCAGAACGAGGACGACGTCTCCATATCCCGTCCTCTCCAGATTGGCCTTGGCGAATCTGAATGTGACCTCGTTTATCTCCACGGAGACGACGAGACCCGATTCACCCACGAGCTCCCTCGCCAGCGCCGCCCCGTATCCCGAGCCCGCCCCGATCTCCAGGACCCTGTCCCCCCCCTTCAGGCTGAGGGGCTCGTAGAAGATGGGGTACATGTACGGGGCGGAGATCGTCTGGCCCCCATCGCCGGGTATGGGGAAGGGGTTGTCCACGTAGGCGTAGGTGGCGTAGCTTGAGTCCATGAACTCCTCCCGGGGCACCCGTAGGACGGCCTCCGCCATCTCCTTCGAGCTGATATAGCCTGATTTCATGTAGCGCTGGACCATCTGACGCCTCTGCTCGTGGAAGTCGGGCAATAGAATCCTTAGAAGAAAAGGGAGGGTGTACGCATATAATGGTTGAGGATCAGGTGATGACCCCGGCCTTCCTGAGGTCGACGACCTGCTCCTTCGAGTACCCCAGCAGCTCGGTAAGGACCTCCTCGTTGTGCTGTCCCAGGGTGGGCGCCGGGAGCCTGATGCTCGCAGGGGACTTCTCCAGCTTCACCGGGAAGCCCGGGGACCGCACAGTCCCCGCTGACGGGTGCTCATGCTGGGTGATGATCTCCCTAGCCTTCACGTGGGGGTCCACGAGCATCTCATCTAAGTTGTAGACGGGAGCCACAGGGACCGACTGGGGCGCAAGGGCGTTGACGATGTCCATGGTCTTGTTGGACTCAGCCCAGGCCTTGAGCTCATCCGTGGTCTCCAGGCTCTCAACTCCCATACCCCTCTCGAGGCGGGGCCTCATCTGGGGGTCGGCCGCAATGTAGACCCACCCGTCAAGGGTCTTGAACATGCCGAAGGTGCTCAGGGCGATCGTAGGCCGGTCCATCGCCGGCTGGGGGTGGTCCACCCTCATGGTGTGCCTCGTTATCCCCACGCCGGTCTGAGCGATCATGGTATCTAGCTGGGCGACGTCGACGAGCTGCCCCTCCCCAGTCTTGTCTCTGTAGCGGATGGCGCCGAGGATGGCGATGACGCCCCAGAGCCCCGGGTCGAGGTCTCCGTGCCACTCCGCGGGCCTGATTGGCGGACCCTCAGGGTCAACCCCCTGGCCTGTGAGCCAGTACCATCCCGCCATGGCCGACGCGATGGGGGCGAAGCTGGCCCGGGGCATGTAGGGCCCGGTGAGGCCGAAGCCGCTCAGGGATGCGTAGATGATGTCGGGCTTCACCTTCTTCACCGCCTCGTAGCCCAGCCCCAGCTTGTCCATGGTCCCCCTCTTAAAGTTCTCGACTATGACGTCGCTTTTCTCGGCGAGGGCCAATGCGATCTCCACGGCCTTGGGCTCCTTCAGGTTCAGAGTCACACCCTTCTTGTTCCTGTCCAGGTAGAGGAAGACTGAGCTCATTCCGCCGTACAGGGGGGCGTACATCCTCGCCACCTCGCCCCACGGAGGCTCGACCTTGATCACGTCCGCCCCCATGTCCCCTAGGATCATCGTCGTGTAGGGGCCGAAGTAGACGTGGCTGAAATCTAGTATCCGGATATCGTCAAGCATACCCATGTCTCAATCACCAGTCCTCATGTGACCGCATCCATATAAAATAAGTTTTATGTGGAGTCCGATCAGTTTTTTATGAGGGTTAGGGAGGGTCTCCGACAGATGAGCGGGGGATTCGTAGACCGTGTCAAAAGCTTCTTCCTCGAGGCCCGTGAGGGCTACAGGATAGGAAGGGAACGTTTCGGCATCTACTGGATAGTCTTCACATTATCGATGATCCTGTTCTCCATAATCGACGTTATTCTGTAAACTTAGGGAATGTTAGGTAGAGGTGACCTTCCAGAGCTTGTCACCTACGTAGTGGATGCTCTTGACCGCCTTCCCTCTGGGCATCTCCCTCATGTCAGTCGACTTGACTAAGGCGATGCCTACGGCCAGGGACTTCCTGTGTCGCTCGTCCCTCACGATTACTAGGGAACCCTCGCCGAAATCTCCGTCGATGCTAGTTATGCCCGGTGACATCACGTCGGCCCCGTTGCAGACGTAGGGGATGGCCTCCATGTCCACCAGTATAGACGGTAGTTCTTCGATGCTCTCGTTCAACAGGGTGGGGAATAGGAGGTTGTCTCTTCGCGCAAGCTTGACATCCCCTTCGATGATGAAGACAGTTATACCGTCCTCGGTCTCGGCTTGGGTTATAGAGTTCGTCTCATCACGAAGAAGGGCGCCGGCCTCCTCTTTCAATCTCCTGACGTCTTTGCGGCGCATAGTACGCCGTTTTACGAGTTTAGGACCCGAAATATCCCCCATAATACACCATCAACTGACAAAGCTAATAAGCAGATGAGGGCACTAACCTTTTGGACAACCCTTTATATGATACTTGAGGGTTTCCGATGGTAGGTATCTCAATGAGAGGCGTCATCGACAAGATTATAGGCAAGAGCGAAGAGACCGCTGTGGCTCCGAGTGAGACGTACATCAAGGCGATTCCTCTGAAAGCGTATGAGGACGTCGACATTATTAAATCCGAGGTGAGGGCGGGGAACATCGTCATCACCAACGTCTCGCCCCTGGCAAAGCAGAACATCGACGACGTCAAGAGGGCCATCAACGAACTCAACGAGTACGCAGTCCTCATAAAGGGGGACATAGCCCGCCTCGGGGAGGAGCGGGTGATCCTAACCCCGAAGAACGTGAAGATCTGGCGAGCCTGATCTGAGAAAATTCTAGGCCAACAGGAAGGTCTCAAGCATCCCAGGGCTGAATCCCTTCACGCCCCTCATCCTCGAGATCGTCCTAGCCATGTTGGTTGTCTTGGACTCCTCGCCGTGGACCAAGAAAACCCTCCTGGGCGTGGGCCTCATCTTCCTCACGTAGTTGAGTAGCTGGTTCCTGTCGGAGTGGCCGGAGAAGCCCTCGATTGTGTGGGTCGAGAGCCTGACGTTGGTGATCTCCATCTTCCCGTCCCTGCTGTAGGTCTGGACCGACCGGAGCCCCGCCTGGATCCTCTGGCCCATGGTCCCATTGACTTGGTAGCTCACGAAGATGAGGCCGTTCTCCTCCCACGGGGCGAGACGCTTGAAGTACTCTATGACGGGCCCCCCCTCCATCATGCCGGCAGTAGCCATTATGATGCACGGGCCGCCCTCGGCGATCTCGTCCCTGCTGTCGTGCTGCTTGACGACGGTGAAGTAGTCCGACTCGAAGGGGTTCCTCCCCTCCCTGAGTATCTGGTCCCTCAGGTTGGCCGATAGGTAGTCCGGGTAGGCGGTGTGGATCCCCGTCGCCTCGGAGATCATCCCCTCGATGTAGACGGGGACCTCCGTTAGCTCGCCCTCCTCCATGTACCTGTTGATGACCATCAGTATCTCCTG
>Ga0209536_100003531_pt1 | contig 25077 bp, 21 predicted proteins | sample DeeMarSeWOR28_12_FD_187461 | JGI IMG/M metagenome (GOLD analysis project Ga0209536, IMG submission 187461) | Marine sediment microbial communities from White Oak River estuary, North Carolina - WOR-2-8_12 (SPAdes) (version 2) | ecosystem: Environmental > Aquatic > Marine > Intertidal zone >...
TTCCCTTTGAAAACGAAACGACAGATACTTTGTTAGACTGGATGGGCTGGGGCATCAGGGAAGCTGTATTTGAAGATCAGCGGCAGTTTCCCAACATGCTGGTACAAAGGAGCGGATCTTCCCAGTTTAAGGAACAGATCGCTTTTGCCCAGAACGGGAAATATCCCTATTTCCTAACCGGAACCTATCGTGTGGATGGTCCTGTATATGAAATTACAGTCAGGCTTCATCAGGCATCCAATGGTGCCGTTCTGAATACACAAGTCTTGCTCGGATCTGATTTTTTCAGCCTGCTTGATTCCATATGTTCTCAGATCAGGAGAGATCTGGGTATACCAGAAATCATTCTGGAAACCACGCCCGACCTTCCCATAACCACTCTGATAACCAATCACCTGGGTGCTTATGAACATTATATTCGGGGCAAATATTTTAGTCAATTTCATGGAGGTGCATTATATCATGCATATCAACGACTAAGCAAGGCCATACAATTGGATTCGACCTTTGCCTTGGCCTATTATTGCCTTGGCTTCTATTGTTTCGTTTATCAGGCCAGTCATATTAGTGCTGATACAAGTATTAACCAGGCCATAAGGCACCCGGACAAGATGTCTGATATCAGTGATATTGAGACCAGAATTCTCCTTTACATGATCAGGGGAGATCCCGAAAGTATAATCGATGTGTCTGAATATGCAATTAAGTTAAGACCATGGGATTTCAATTTACTGACGTATCTGCACATAAGATATTTAATTTTCGGGCTAACAGACCAGGCGGAGGAGCTTGCTGTAAAGCTAAATGATCTGGTACCAGACCATCCACCCAATCAGCTCTTGCTTGCCAAAACTTACCTGATTTCTGGGAAACCGAACAAAGCCCGAAAAGTGTTGAAAAAGCTCCTGGCTGATAATCCCGGTCATGTGGATGCTATGCTTTTATTGGGACGAGCCTTCTTACATGATAATAAGCTGGAAGCTGCGGAGGATGCCTTTAAAAAGGCAATATTTCTGGAGCCCCAACATGAGGAACGCTTCTCCCAATTCCTGTCACATATTTCCTTTATTAGAAACACTGAAAATATGGAGAAGGTATTAGATCTACATACCAATACGAGTAGGTATGAAAGGGGTGAGTTAAGTCAACAAATCTTCAGAATGCAGAATCAATTATATGTAAAATTTCAAAACCAGCCTGGTTTTTCTGTTTATCCCGTATCTGATTCGGTGATGTTTTCAGCCTCTGAAGATGATTTTATAAAAGTATCTACAATCTTCAGCAGGCAGGGGAAGCCTGTTAGAACTTACACCCGGCAGGCGAGCTTATCACATATTCCATCATTAAGAGTTTTTTTTTGGTGGATTGAGGATTCTCTGATTCTCCGGGCAAAAGATCTTCTGGCTGAAGGCCTGCCTCAGGACGCTTTAACTGCCTTTGTGAAGGCCTATGAGGAGAACCCGGAGCATTACTACCTGGCTAATTATATACAGCATCTGCAATTGATCACCAGCCCGGAATATGAAACTTTAAGATCTGTTCTCCAAGCTTATGCAGGTTCTTACGAGGATGTGAAGTTGGAAATACAGGATGATCATTTCTATTTCATAGACTACAGGGGCTTGTTCTTCGAGCTTTTGCCCCTTTCAGAAGACACATTCATGGTGCCAAGTATTTTCGAGCTGACGATCCACATTGTAAAAGAAAACAATGTAGTTAGCGGATTGAAATACCTCTACCGGGACGGGAGGGAAGAGTTTTATCCAAGAATCCAGAAAGTGCCTCTGACACAATTGATAAATTGATTGCTCATTAAAGCAGACATTGCTAAAAGGCTTCTGGAAATAAAATAATCCTGTATTGATTATCGAATCTGTCTTTTCTTTGAATCCGTTTACATGGTATGCATGTCCAAGCTTTTTGGGGCTAGTACATATGTCTCTTTTGTTGTGTGATGGTATGAACCTGGATCTACAATCCCTAATTAATGAAGCCGTATTTCGCTGCTTAAGCCTGTCGGGGTTAGGGGAAGCGGGGCAATGCTACATAAACTTGACTTGTGTCTGGCTATTGGTTACCTTTGAGAACAAGCCTAATCGAATTGACTGAAAATTAATTTCTTAGAAGGATTACAACTATGAGATTTTATCATATTATTATTTCAGCTCAGGAGAATTAAAATTATTATTTATATTCAATCTAATTAATTTAAAACCTGGTCGCTATGAAAAAAAATCTAACACTTTTTACAGGAATTGTGGTTGTAATTACAGTTCTGATTGCCGGTGCTTGTAATCGCTCTCCTGAACCAAGTTCATCTACAGGAGAAGGAGATGATGAAAGGACTAAAGCGGTTTATTTGAAAGATACAACAGTAAATGGTGAAATGCACCTCTTCATGTATGATAAAAAGTCTGAGTGCGGGGTAATCGATGATCATTTAATAGTTGTTAAACGTAACCATACTGTTAAGTGGAAAAACGCAAACGATAGTAGAATAGAAGAAATCTTGTACATTCGTCCAGTAGGGGATACGGCATTCTTCGGAGCAGTCCCGGAAGTTGACACTGAAGATTTTGACAGCACAGAAGTTTTCAGTCTCAACAAGGGTGTATTTAAGCTTGTAATACCCGACACTGCAACATTAGACACATTAATAAAATACGAAATAAAATTCACTGTTGATGGTGAGAATCCAGGCCCCCATATTATCGATCCTTATTTAAAGGTTCCGGATGAATGAGATGATTAAGTCTTGATCAATGAGTTGTCGTATTATTTCAGCTATTCTTGTTGCCTTCCTAATTGTAATATGGTCACCGGGCCTTATTAAGGGGCAATCCGTCGACAGTTTGTTGAATGTATTAGACAATGACCTGGTGGAGGATGATGCTGAAAGATACGACCTTTTGTTAAAGGTGATCAAGGATATAGATGATTTTGAAAGCATTATCAGATATAGTGACCAGGCCATAGAACTTGCCCAGAAGCTGGATATCCCGCCTGCCTTTCCATATCATAAGAAAGGAGAAGCATACCTTGATTCCGACCAATATGCATCAGCCGTGGATTATTTATTGCAGGCAGTGGGCTATTATGAAGAAGAGGGTAATTACACCGGACTTGGAACGACATACAATCTAATTGCAATTACATATGGCCAGCAGGGAAACCGCGAAAATGAAAAACTTTATCTTCAGAATGCTATTAGAGCCTTTGAACAGGTAGGGGATTCCGTTAGACGGGGTTATATCTTGCACAATTTCGGTTATTTCTATTACAGCATGGGGCAGTATGATTCTGCGCTGGTCATTTGCACCGAGACACTCGATCTGTTTAAAGAAATAAACCGCCCCCTGCCATATTTTGTCTGTCTCGGAAACCTGGGCCTGGTTCATTCCGCGTTAAGAGATTTTGATAAGGCAGAGGAATATCTTCTCACGGCAATCGACACCCTTACAAGGTTAGGCGATGTAGCCTACGTTCCGGAATTCATGAATGGGTATGCAGGTATTCTTCTGCAAGAAGGAGATATTGAACAGGCCATTGCCTTTGCTTCCTGGGCGTTGGAAATAACTGAAAACCTGAATTTTAAACGAGAGGCTTCAGGCTTACTGGCCCGCTTATATGAGATTTCGGGCAGGTTTGACAGTGCCTATTATTATCAATCAATGTATCTAGTCGCACACGACAGTATTAACAATATTGAGAGTGTACAGAGAATGGCGAACCTGCGCACCGCATATGAAGTCGGGAAGAAACAGGATGAGGTCGATGCATTGGAGAGAGATAAGCTGAATAACAGGATTATAAATATAGGCCTGGGAATAATTCTCATTCTGGCCATATGGCTCGTGGCCCAGTATTATACCAACTTGAAACGATCCAGAAAGCTTACCAGAGCCCTGGAAGAACGCCGGGTATTACTGGAAAAACAAAGCTCGGAACTGAAAGTACAAAATGACAAGATCCTCAGCGCGAATGAGGAACTGACTGTTTTGAACGAGGCCATCAGCAAGCAGAAAGATGAAATACTCGATAGCATCACTTATGCAAAGAAGATCCAGGCTGCAATGTTGCCACCTGAGCAGTATTTCCATGAGATCTTAAATGATGTATTCATTTTGTTTAAACCTAGAGATATCGTGAGTGGTGATTTTTTCTGGATTAAGCAAGTCAAGCAGTATGTTATCCTGGCAGCTGCAGATTGCACGGGTCATGGGGTACCGGGTGCCTTTATGAGCCTTCTGGGGATCAGTTTTCTGAACGAGATCGTGCAACGCAGGGAGATCACGCAGGCCAACGAGGTGCTCAATGAACTCCGTAAGCAGATCAGGAATTCACTCAGACAGCATGGCCAGGTAGAAGAGTCCAAAGACGGGATCGATATGGCGCTATGCGTAATTGATGAGAAGAACAGAGTTTTACAATATTCTGGTGCTAACAACCCACTGTACCTGATCAGGGATAAGAACGGGGCCCCTGAACTGACTGAATTCAAGGCTGACCGGATGCCCCTGGGATATTACCAGGGCAGGTTTAAAACATTCACCAATAAGGATATTCAACTTGAGTACGGGGATGTGATCTATCTGTTCTCAGATGGATTTATGGATCAAAAGGGTGGCAAGGACAATAAAAAGTTCATGAGCAAGAATTTCAAAGACCTACTCTTAAAGATCCATCAGGAGCCCATGCAGGAACAGAAAAAAATCCTGGATAAGACCATTACGGATTGGATCGGAAAAAATTCTCAGATTGACGATATCCTGGTTTTAGGTGTTAGGGTATGATGGGGTGTGCTTTCGTTTCCGGATGTAAAATTGATGGAGTTCTTGACTTTGGGTACCTGGGATTGTATCTTGACAGAAAACAAGGAACATGAAACACCCATCTCCAGGATTTCAAATTATTATCAGGATACTCACTTCTATTGCATTAATCGTATATATAATCTTTCTGATTGGTAATGGAACACCTTTATTCAAAGGAGATTCCTTCCAGGATTTTTCAGTGTATCTTCTTTTCCTTGTTTTCCTGGCGGGATTTTTAACGGTTTGGAGATACGAACTTATTTCGGGCATCCTGCTCGTTGCCTGGTATGGATTCGAGTGGTGCCTGGCACTCTGGGTCTGGGAGGATCCTGATATGGTTCTGGCCATGGGATTCCCCATATTCATTACAGGAATACTGTCAGTAATTTATGGGGCAAAGAAAAGAGCAGCTTGAGTTTTTCCAGAAGGCTCAGGAAGCGGAGTTCCTCAAACAGGGGATCATATCTCACAAATCTTCCGGTAATGTAAGTCATGTCCTGATCACGCACCTGGAATCCAGGTTCAACCTGATCCAGGGCTTCCCTGTATTCTTTTTCACAGGGAGTTTATTTTAAATTAAGAACCATGTCACAAAAGGAAATTTCACGCAGGAGTTTTATAGGTAAAACAGCAGCGGTAGAAAGCGGGAAAGCTGAAATGATCACCTGTGAAGAATATGGGAACCGGCTTCCGTATTGGTCTGCCAGCGACAATAGCAAATGGCACCTGGATAACTGGATTGACTGTATGCGAGATAGGAATCCGGATATAAATGGCCATATCCACACAGGGTTCTGGCATTCGGTGGGGGTGGTGATGGCTACCCGGGCATACCGCGAAGGGAAAAAAATGTACTGGGACCGTGAAAAAGAGGAAGTGGTTGATTCTCCCCCTCATTTACGATAGGCGCTGATAATTTCATTCTACCAGCTATTACATGAGAAACATCCATAGCACTAAGGCAAGGATAAGAATCAGTGCCACTGTGAATGCAATGGTATTGCCTTTTCTCTGACGCGCTTTATTCTCGAGTAACATGACCGTTTGGTATTAGATTCTTGATATAAGTTTCAGATCATTTGAGATCAGTGATTTTGACCTGGTATTCCATTTTGGTCACATGCACAGTGTGCAGATCCGTGAAGTAGATGGAAGTGTAATTATTTCTTTGGCAGGCCCGTGACTTTATCGCTTATCCACGTCTAAATGATGGAGAAATAAATACTGGAAATCATGAAAAAACTATGGATCATAGCACTGATACTGGTATGTATTTCAGGCTATGCCCAACCGGAGAACCTGCCTCTTGAAGTGAGATCCGCATTTCAGGCAAAATATACTGATGCAAGAATTGGGGATTGGTGGGAGGAAAATCAATTATACCATATCGATTTTATCTTTCAGGGAGGATCTTACTTTGCTGTCTTTGATCTGCAGGGAGCATGGATTGAGACTGCTGAAACAATCTCTGAAATGGAAATTCCCGGAGATTTGAGGGGATATATCCGTTCAAACTTTCCTTCCGGAAACATTTGTTATTGCGAAAGAGTAGAAAACGCTAAGATGCAGATATTCCTGCGGGTAAGTCTGATCGATGCGGGGAATGTTGAACGCGTGATCAGGTCGGATCTGGAAGGGAGAAACATCGTGCTTCAGGAAACAATACCCTAATACATTGATAACATGGAAGCAAGCAATTACTACAGGTACCAGATAAGAAAGGCTGGAAGGTTTTGCAGTAAGATCATCAGGGGCTTTGTATCGGGAATCCCAAGAGATGAAGAGCTGATTAAAACCGGGATCAGTGAGTTCAGGCCCTTAAAAAGGCTACAATACAGGAGTGAAACGGGATCCTCCGTTTATCACCCGGCGGCAAGGTCCAGATTTAAAAAGTCGGAACTTTCGAAGGAAAAGAAAAAAGAGAAATCACATTAATCGTAATCAACTATGTTCAGTTTACAAAAAACAGGGGAAGGGTATTATTTAGCCACCCTGCGCTCCAGTCACAGTGTGTTTAAAAGGGCGGATAGTACCCACCTGAAGCACCTACTGTCAGATGTAATCAAGGCACACCGGGAGATCTCTGTCAATATTAAAGGTATAAGAAGCATCGAAAAGGAGGCTTACAGTATCCTTGAGGATATAAAACAGCATGCGGATGCGAAAAAATGCAAGATCAAGTTCATCAACGTGGATCCGCAGGTATTCCCGGCAATCAAGAAGTTGCTGGCGAAGAAGGTTCAGCTTCAGGACGAATTGGAACAGGTATGATCACTATTGTAATAGTCAGTTTAGTAGGTGTCTTGCTCTATCTGCTCTGGAGAACCGAGCAGCAGGCAGGACCCATGGACCAAAGGAACTCTTCTGGTAAGGTGCCCTTGTGGCTGCTGCTTGGAATTCTTTCCATGATTGCGCTGCTGTCGCCTAAAATAAGGGACAAAATCAAAGACCTCAAGCAAAAGCATCATTTGTAACGGACCAGACTGAAGACCAGCCTCTGGATATATTGACCTCCCGCCGGGGAGGTTCTTTTATATATTGTGCAGGCTGCACAGCCTTCATTCGATATTTATCGAGTAACTATGCTTAGTTATTGACATTGTGGAAGATAAGACTTAATTTTATTAAAGATTTTAGCCTGGATCTCAAAATAGAGCGGTGAGGACCCGTTAGCCGTTCAGGAAGCTCTACCCTGCTTCACATAAATTCCTAAAGTCTTATAAACATGGACACTCAAGAAAACAATTCTGATTCCTCAAAGAAGCACATCAACTGGAGAAGCGTGCTTCCGCCCACCGGTGCTGGTGCAGCAATCATTTTACTCTTAATTGCAATGGCAGTAAGTTGTCACAGGCTTTATTACAACGGGATGGTTCATGTTGAAGCCGGTCAGTTTGAAATGGGATGTGAAGAAGGCCTGGAACGAGAAAAACCTGAACATACAGTCATTCTTGACGGATTCTGGATTGATCAATACGAGGTCATAAATTCACAGTATGTGGAATTTCTGAATCAGGGATATGAAGAAGGTTGGATTGACACGGTTGAATATCTTCGGACAGATGGCTCAAGCTGGTTCCAGGCTGAAAAAGATGATAACAGAGTAATTTATTTATATCCGTCGATCCCAAAAGCTCAAATATATTTTGAGGATGGTTTATTCCATGTGTTGGAAGGGAAAGAACTTATTCCCGTGGCTGTAAGTTGGTATGGAGCTGCCGCTTACTGTGAATCGTTCGACAAACGATTACCCACAGAAGCGGAATGGGAGTATGCTGCAAAAGGGGGACATCTAAGCCATTATGAGCCTGGTGTGACAAATTATTATCGTTATAGCGGGAGCAATGATGCGGATGAGGTTGCCTGGCATTATAGTAACTCCTCGGCAGCTCAGCCGGGTGGGGAATTGGCCCCAAATGAGCTTGATATATATGATATGAGTGGAAATATGAGGGAGTGGGTAAATGACTGGTACGATCCGTATTATCCCTCTACTACCGTGGAGAATCCACAGGGCCCTGAAAGCCCTGTAATTAATCCTGAAACAGACTGGTACTCAGGCAAGACAATGAGGGGAGGTGCCTGGTGGGAGTCTTATGACGATATGGAAATTGAGATGGATATCGACAGGGCACTGGTCAGGGTAACGAAACGTAACTGGGGTTGTCCAAGCAGCGTGAGCGATCGTTCAGGATTCCGGTGCGTTGCTCCTGAACGGAATATACCTACACCCCGTTTCACTAAGCCATTCTCAATCATATTAGAGCCGGAAAGGTATTTTATGCCAGCAGAATTTATGGAGCAAGAAAAGTTGGAGGGTGGGCAATATATGACTCAACCCGAGGAAGAGGAAGCCCCATCGTAGGTCCCGACAGAAAACCGGATACCTTTTTACTTCATAAATGCCAGGCAGGATAATGAAAAGTAAAAGGAATAAATACATATGGGTCATGATTAAATTTTCAAAGACAAATCTTATCGGAAATACAATGGGATACAAGTGTGAACCGGGAGATATATTCGCGAAAAATAGAAACAATTTCACCTATCAGGAAAACATTTTCAAGGCGATACCCGGTTTAGATAAATCCTCATTGATCAAGTCCAGTGACCCCTTTACATTTACCCGTACCAATGAAACCGGGGTAACAGTCGATTTAAAGGGCAAGTATGGTGTACCTCTGGAGAAAGACCAGGTTAGGATTAGATTCGCCAATACCCATAGCGCCTTTGTTTATCTTACCGATGCGGTAACCCATTCCCTGGCCATTGGAAGCATTAGTCAAGAATTATACCGGTACTGGCGTAAGAAGGACTATATAAATAATGTAAGAAGGTATTGTTTGGTAAATATGGTGATGGAGGCGGGAGGAGGTAGAATAATCTACTCAAGATGCAACAAGACCTCCGTGACACTGGCGCATTCACAGGGTCTGCAAATAGATTCACTTGGAGGTATCATCAATGCAGAAGTCGCAATTACCGGATTAGCATCATCAATTGGATCCATTGAGATTACTGGTAATTACCGGCCTGTATTACAAATGGTAAGGTGGTACAAAAACCGAAGGATTTATAGATTTCAACCGATCTGAAACGATATTTTTAAAACCCTGCAGCAGGCTTCCCTTACTTCCGTTTCATCTAAGATTAATTCACAGTTTGGAGGAATAATCATTTGAAAATCAATTTCTTATTGACTTTCTGTATATTATGTATTAACTTGGATTACAGAGAATTATACCCGATCCCCTCTTTGGAGCCTTAATGATTCAATATATCGGTTCCTGATAAACAGTTTACCACATCTGCTCACCAAAACGGACTGTCATGAGAAATATGTATTACATCGATATGCACTGCCATACCGCTCCTAAACCTTATAGCTGGTCCTTGAAAAAGAGTAAAACGGGATGGGATTGCAGAAATGTAAAAAGAAGTATATGGTATAACGATCCTCCCAAAGGAATTGATAAATGTGTGAATAGATACCTCGGTTTAACGAGATTCACACAATCCGATTTCAGAACACAGACAAAAGGTGAGGTGAGAATAATGAGTGCCAGTCTGAGTCCTATCGAAAGAGCTTTAGTTGTTCCAAAATTCTGGCCTACATTCCGTTTTTGTGATTTTTTACATTGGTATAAATGTATTTTTCGTAAAACTATCTTTTGTCTTCTTCTCAAACTTCTAGCCCCTTTCATTATTCGATTTATTGGGTTGTTTGGCATGAAATATATCTTCCATGTAATTAATAAAAACAGAGATTATTTCGACGACCTGTTAAAGGAATACATATACTATATATGTGAAGAAAGTAAGCAAACGGATGAATTCCCGACCATATTTCAGTTAACAAGAGAATTCAACGATATCGATCCAAAATTTGGAGGTGAATTCAGAGATGTAATCTATGTTTTTTTCAGTATTGAGGGTGGCCATGTATTTAATAATGGTGGATTGAAGGAGAGCTACAAGGATGAGAAGGAAGGTGGTATCTCAAGTGATAGTAAAAAAGGTGTAATGGAAAGAATTGAAGCAGTAAAGAAATGGAAGCACAGGCCTCTATTTGTTTCGATAGCACATCATATGAAAAATGATTTATGCGGGCATGCAAGAAGCCTGACACCCCCTTTGGAACGGATAGTAGATCAGGAAAAAGGAATGGATGAAGGTTTTAAAGATATTGGGAAATTTGTCGTTAAGCAATTGCTGAGAGAAGACAACGGAAACAGGATCTATATCGATATAAAGCACATGAGTAAACAATCAAGAGAAGATTATTACAAAATATTGCACGACGATTACAAAAAAGAAGATATACCTGTTTTTGCAAGTCACGGTGCTGTGAATGGTCGTAATACGGGAGAAGAATGGCACGACACGTATTTCCATAAAAAGGAAAAGAAGTATTTCAGCAGCTGGGTTCCAAAAAATTCAAGCTACATAGATATATATCAAAATGAGGATGATTTGAAATTCAATGGAGGGGATGTAAACTTTTTCAATGACGAGATAATCATAATTGAGAGGACCGGAGGTTTCTTAGGAATTCAGATAGATGAGAGAAGGCTTTGTACCCCGGAAGAAAAAAAGCATGGAAAAAAGATAAGAAAGCGAGGCGAACAGCTTTATCATCAAGCCGGATTAGTATGGAAACAGATCAGATATATTGCTAAGGTTTTAGACGATGAAAATCAACTGGGATGGCATACAGCCGCAATTGGATCCGATTTCGATGGCCTTGTTGATCCACCCAATGGCTATTGGTCGTCAGAAGATTATGGGATTTTAGAAGAAAACCTGATACATCATGCCTTTAGATATTTTTATTATTTCTCCGATGAATTAAATTTAGTTTCAAATAGGAATCCAGCCGGCAAGCAGACCCCAATCAATGCAAATGCCAAGATTCTGGCAAAAGCCAATATTCTGGCCAAAGCCCTGGCCAGAGCCCTGGCCAAAGCCCTGGTCAATGCTCCGGCGCAGATCAATGCCCAGCTCCAGGGCACGGCCCTGATCGAAGAGATGACCAAGATCAAGAAGCAGATCAAGGATCAGGCCAATGCCGAGGTTGAAGCTCAGGCAGATGCCCAAGCCGAAGCCAAGAAAAAGGCCGGGGTTCTATCCATGGCTCTGGCTATAACCAATACACAAGACCAGGCCGTTGCTCTGTCTGATGCCCTGGCAGAGATCAAGAATCAGAGCAAGAAGCAGGTCCAGGCCCAGGCCCAGGCCCAGGCCCGGACCAATGAACTGACCGAGAAGCTGGGCAATGTCCTGGCTAAGGCCAATCCCGAAACCCAGGTTGCTTCCATGACCGAGGCCCTGACCGAGATCAAGGAACAGATCAGTGAGCAAGCCGATGTTCTTGCCCTGGTCAATGCCCTTACCAAGAAAGGTGCCAAAGAAAAAGCCTCGGTCAATGCACAAACCGGGAAAGATAGTTGGGAAGAGGTTTATAAAAATAACCTTGCCAAAGCACTGACCAATGCCCTGGCCAATGCCCTGGCTCAGGACAATACCAAAACCCAGACTGCTGCCCTGACCCTGGCCCTGACCAAGATCAAGGAGCAGATCAAGGAGCAGGCCAATTCCATGTCCATGGCCAGCCATACCGGAAAAGAACCCAAGGAAGAGGCTAATGAAGAGAAGCCTGCCAATGCGCTGGTTGTTCGCATGGTCCGGCTACTGAGTAAGGTCTTCGTCCCATGCCTTATCTTAGCTTTAGTCAAACCTCCAGTCTATGCTCTAATCAAGGCCATATGCGAGAAAAAACAGGATCCTCCGACCCCGGTCCAGGGCGAGATAGAAGCCATGAACAATGCAAAGATGGTTGTTGATTTATTCATGCGCCGGAACGCCCTGCGTTTCTTGAAGGATTACTATAAGAAGCCTGCAATAACTATTGAGGAAGACATCGAATGTCCTCCAATCCCAGTGAAGAAAAAATGTAAGATCATCCTTTTATTGCAGAAAATTTTCAGGGATTCTGAATTATGTGCAGATTTTACTCCAAATAGAAGTAATTAACTCTGCCCAGGGATCTTCATTTAAGGCAAAATAATAAAACACTGCACCCACAACACCATGAAAGATCCCCAATGGAAATAAGTTTCTGTATTTCAAGAAAATAAAAGTACAGAAAATTGCCATGAAAGAGGTTACTATCACTAAAGCGTCGTTAGATGTATGAAGAGCAGAAAACAGGATTGACGTTATAGCGACAATCAGAAACTTGTCTATTTCTATTTTCTCAAGATCCTTTAAATTGCCGGCAAAAAGGCTTATAAAAATAAATTGTTGAACTAGTCCCCAGATAATATACAGTGGTATTGCCTTTAGGATATTGACGTTAAATTTAGCATTATGACGTACAAGACCGTATGTTATAATCCCACAAATTAAAATAGCACCAACTATTCCAACACATATTATTGCTGGCCTAAAATTTGTTTTTGTAAAGCCCCAATGCTTGAAGAGTCCTTTTTTAGTGATCCGTCGAATAACAATATACCCTACCCAGAATGCTATAATAACAGCAGCAATTATTGACTTCTGATCTTGGTAATTATCATAGATTAATTTCCCAACTACGGTAAGGAATACTGCAGTAATTTCTATTAATCTGTAAGTATCTTTTTTCATTGTGCTATTGAATTGCCTGGTATGAAGACTTTTCCAGTAAAGCATTAGAGCATTCGATTAGCAAGGCACCAAAGAAGAGATTGGGCATAATTCTCACTATAACAAGTTATTGTATTCTACCCTGAAAGTCAATTTGAAATATAGCTTCAAAGGAGGTGACCGGCAAAATGGACCTCTATTGAAATGGCTAACCTGGATTTCTTGACGATAATACCCCAATACTGACACCTGGCCTCTACAATTCTCCCCAGATTTTCCAATTTACCACAGTGGAATACAGGCGTCAGGTTTATTTTCTGTAGAACCTTTTCATATTGAATCAGTTAATTCAGAATAATGTTGTAACTTATGTGCAATGAATTATTTAATAAGGCATATTTTATTAATCTTCATTGTTTTATTAAGTGCTTCATGCAGCAATCCTCAAAGAGAAAGACCTGAGATAGAGAACGGATTTCTGGATTTAAGTTCCTGGGACTTTGAAGAGGACGGACTGGTAAACCTGAACGGTCAATGGGAGTTTTATTGGGAAAAGCTTCTGGACCCATCTGATCTTGAATCAAACGAATCCATAAAGCCCGAATATATTCATGTGCCCGGTGGTTGGGCCAGACAGGAAGGAAAATCATATCCTGAGCTGGGTTATGCCACATACCGGCTGAAGATTAAGGTACCGGATCAGGATTCAGATTACAATTTCATCTTCATGTCCATTTTTGCCAGCGCCAAGTTGTGGGTCAACGGTTCTTTTTGTTTTGAGAGGGGTAAAGTGGCAGACAATAGTGAACAATCAGAAGCTGCATTTATCACGGAATATTATTCACCAATCAATTACGACAATGGCAGAGACACTCTGGATATTATTATCCAGACAAGTGATTTTGTCTATGGAGGACCTGCAGCCGGTCTCAGGAGGAAAGTCGTATTCGGTCCAGTTGCCCAGATTAACGCTGAAAGGATCAAGACAGGCTCCATTAATGCATTGCTGATTGGCATAAGTCTGTTGATTGCCATATATCACATTGTTCTTTTCCTATACAGAAGAAATGAGCTGTCTTATCTGATATTCGCCTTGATGAGTATAGTTCTTGCCTGCTGGACTATATACAGTTCAGGCATTTTTACCGAATTATTCAGCTATGAAGGATATTTCAGGTTTGGCAGTATAGGGCCTTCATTTTTCTCTCCTCTAATCGTTCTGTTCTATTATTATATTTATAGAGAGGAAGTGCATAAAAAGGCCGTCATTGCGTTTCTGACTCTTGGATTGATATTCTGGTTGATCTATTTGTTTTCATCGACAATCTTCATGTCGAAGATCCTGACCATTTATTTATTGAATATTGTGATCCCGCCGGCTTATCTACTGGGTTACTCCCTGGTGAAAGCGCTGTTTAGAAGACGACAGGGCTCAATATTGTCCTTTTTAAGTTTGATTATCTTCTATGCCACTGTCCTACATGATGTACTACTTACAAACGGTTATATCACAGGATTCGGAAATTATATTTCGTCGCAGGGGTTCGTGGCCTTGATTATTATGCAATCTTTAGTTCTGGCCCAGATGTTCTCCCATACATTTAACAAAAACCTCAGCCTGAGCATGAATCTTGAAAAATTGGTGGAGGAGAGGACTAAAACCATTGATGAACAAAAAGCTATTCTTGAGAAGCAAAATCAGGATTTACAGTTTCAGAAAGAGGAAATTAAGGCACAGAGCGAAATGGTAATCCAGAGGAATGAAGAAATAACAGACAGTCTAAACTATGCGATGAAGATACAATCTGCCGTGTTACCTCCCGAGCAGTATTTCCATGAGATATTAAATGATGTATTCATTTACTTTAAACCAAGAGACATTGTAAGCGGCGATTTTTACTGGATCAAGCAAGTGAACCAGTATGTTATCCTGGCAGCGGCGGATTGTACAGGCCATGGGGTACCGGGTGCATTTATGAGCATGCTGGGCATGAGTTATTTGAATGAAATTGTGCACAGACGGGAGATCACCCAGGCAAACCAGGTCCTGAATGAACTCAGGAGGGAGATCAGGAATTCCCTCAGGCAACATGGTCAGCCAGAAGAATCCAAGGATGGCATTGATATGGCATTATGTGTGATCGATGAAAAAAACAGGGTTCTGCAGTATTCCGGTGCAAACAATCCACTGTACCTGATCAGAGACAAAAATGGAGGTCCCCAATTGCTAGAATATAAGCCTGATCAAATGCCTCTGGGATATTATCAGGGTAGGTTCAAAGCATTTAAAAATAATAATGTTCAACTTGAATTTGGGGATGTGTTTTATCTGTTTTCAGATGGGTTTATGGATCAAAAGGGTGGGGAAGAAGGCAAGAAATTCCTGAGCAAGAATTTTAAAAGACTTCTCATGGAGATCTATGAGGAACCCATGCAAGATCAACAAATGATACTCGATGCCACGTTTTCTGACTGGAAGGGGGATAATCCGCAAGTAGATGATGTTCTAGTTATTGGTGTGAGGGTTTGATATTCATGCAAGTTAGACGAGGACTTTGCTTTAAAAGCTATAAATAACTCTCCATGAAAAAATTACAGATCGGGATAATCGATCTTATCTACAACAAACCTTCACAGTCTCTGTATCGACGTTACATGTATCCCAATTTCATGAGTGTCATGCCCCAGGTTATCGGGGTTTGGTGCAGGCAGGAGGGTCATGAGGTACACTATACCATCTATACCGGAGTGCAGAGAATAGATAAACTTCTGGCAGACGATCTGGACATTGTATTTATCAGTTCTTTTTCCTATGCGGCTCAGTTAGCCTACGCGCTCAGCAATTATTACCAATCCAGGGGGATTGTCACGGTGCTTGGCGGGCCCCATGCCAGAAGTTACCCGGATGATGCCTGCTTATATTTTGACTATGTGCTTGGATTAACCGATCAGGAGTTATTGCGCGATCTGCTGCACAATTTTGAAGTGAATAAACCACTGGGAACTTACCTGAGTGCTTCGTCACATCCACAGTCCCTCCCGGGCGTTCGTGAAAGGTGGGAATTTATCGAACAGCTGCATAGGTCACCCCTGGTTTTCAAAGCGCTACCCATGATAGGGAGTTTTGGTTGCCCCCATAAGTGTGATTTCTGCATTGAAGCCGATATTCCATACCAGTCTTTAGATATGGATGTGATGAGAGAAGACCTACAGTTCCTGGTTAAGAATATGAAACGTCCGATAGTCGGCTGGTATGATCCAAATCTTGGAGTTCATTTCAATTCATTTTTGGATACCCTCGAATCGGCCGTGCCTCCGGGAAGCATCAATTTTTTTGCCCAGTGCACGCTGTCAACCTTAAGTGAACCCCGGGTTAAAAGATTAAAAAAGAATAAATTTATTTTTATTGCGGTGGGGGTAGAATCCTGGTTTGACTATGGGAATAAAGTGAAAGCAAGGTCTGTTACCGGTATGGATAAGGTCAGGCAGGTAGCTGAACAATTAAATATGGTACAGCAGCATATACCATCGGTACAGGCCAATATTATGTATGGATTTGATAATGAAAAGGGCCCGGCTCCGTTTACGCTGACCAAACGTTTCATTGAGCATGCGCCTGGTATATATCCTGCATATAATTTGTTAACTGCATTCGGGCACAGCTTTAAACACAATTCTCAGAACGGGATTGAAAACAGGATCATTCCTTTCCCCTTTCATTTTATGCAGGGCCTGAACACATTGAATATCGTTCCATGGAATTATAGCTGGGAAGAGTTCTATAAGCAGTATCTGGATTTACTGAATTACAGTTTTTCTCCCAGGGTAATGTACCGTCGTCATAAGGCCATCCCCTTTAAAGCTGCCCGGTTGTTTACGCTGTTTCTATCATTAAGCGTTGGGGGATCGGGTAAAAAACGTAATGTGCTTACTATTCTGAAAAACCTTCGCACGAAGCCTGATTTTCGATCTTTTATGAACAGGGAAACAGATCAGATACCTGCCTTCATGATTGAGCAAGTCAAACATGACCTCGGGCCCATATGGGAATGGCTTCCTGACAAAACCCTGTCGCAAAAACCGAATGTCCCAGAGAAATCTGAACTCCTTGTACCGTCTTCATGATCTAAATGAGGGCGCGAAGATTTGACTGCTGGATATACGGCTGTAGCCTGAACCATAATTTTATCAGCTCCACAGGTACTCGCTGCTGACACGGCTTCCGGGGAAAGAAATATCCAACAATTGTTAAATATTTGACCGTGCATACGGAAAAATGATATCAATAACATACCTTTGGCAAAATTCGGAGCCATGATAACCCTCTTACCCCCATCAATTGAGTCGAATCCGACTCACCACAACAGAAGTTTGTTCAAAGGCTGATTTTTCACCTAAATAGAATTGTATGAAAATCTTATTAGTTTCGCCGGTAAGGGATCCTCATAAGTATACCAACAAAGGAATCTTAATACCACAACTTGCTTTGTTTATACTTCAGGGCCTTACTCCCAAAAAGCACCAGGTCAAAATTGTTGAGGAAGAGTACATGGAGCTGGACTATGATGAAGAATGCGATGTTGTGGCAATTAGCTGTCTTACTTCCAATGCATTCAGGGGATATCGCATAGCGGATGCATTCAGGGAAAAAGGGAAGACAGTAGTAATGGGAGGGATCCATCCTTCACTCTTACCTGATGAGGCACTTGAACATGCAGATGCTGTAGTGATTGGAGAAGCTGAGGGTGTATGGGAAAAATTACTGGATGATATTGAAAATAACAGGTTGCAGAAGAGATATCACGAACCCAATCCCGATCTGGACCGGTATATACCTAAAGATTTCTCTACCCTGTCAAAAAAGCGGATGTATAACCTGGTCCCCCTGCAGACCTCCCGGGGGTGTCCTTACGACTGCGATTTTTGCTGCGTAACGGATATATTCGGAAAGAAGATCAAGCATTTACCCATTGAACATGTGGTGCGGGATATAAAGGAATCCGGGGGGCGGAATTTTATTTTCCTGGATGATAATATTATTGGAAACAGAAAGTATGCCAAGGAGCTCTTTGCTGCATTGATTCCTTTGAAGATCAGGTGGATCGGACAATCTTCGATTTCCTTCGCCAACGATATGGAAATGATGAAACTGGCCAAACAAAGCGGCTGCAAAGGATTATTCATTGGGCTGGAAAGTGTGGTGGAAAGCAACAATCATCAATTCACAAAACTGAAAAGCCTGGAAGACACCAAAAAAAGTATCAAGAAAATACTCCGGATGGGCATAATGATCCAGGCCTCGGTTATTTTTGGCTTTGATGACGATACACAGGAAACATTCGGAGAAACCATAAGATTCCTTAGGAAGAATCGTGTCAGCATCGCCTCCATCAATGCTTTAACCCCGTATCCCGGCACTCTTGTATTCGAGAAATTTAAGGCAGCCGGCAGACTTTTACATGAAAAATGGGAATTCTATGACCACCATACAGTGGTCTTCCAGCCCAAGAATATGACCCCGCTGGAACTACAAATTGGAAAAATCAAAGCCAAGACAGCCTTCAGTAAATTATGCAGTATCGCTGAAAGGATCCTGGGAAATTTACGTATGCCCGTTTACTACATTGCGGCTAACATGGGCTACAGGAGAATTGCCCTGGCAGAGAATCGGATAATGCGTAAATCCGGAACCCCTCAGCTGCCGGACTACAGTAATACTGTATATTGATAAAAAATGTCCGGGTACTATTTGTCCAGGTTGGTGATGGCATGATAGCAGCTGCTTATCACCCCGGTCATCTTATCAAAATCGAGGGTATCAATGGTATCCGACGCCAGGTGGTAATTGGGGTTTCTCATAAATGAGGTATCGTTGATCATCAGGGCATCGTAATCAAATTTCCAGTAATTTCTTTGATCCGATCTGGCAGCAAGTTCGTTGGAATCGGGAAAATCAATTCTCTCAACTGCGATCTCCCCGCTTTCCAGCATTAATTCATGAACCAGGGCATTGAAGTCGCGGCATTTTTCAATCCCGACCACGACAATATAATTTCCTGTATCCGGATACAATCTGGCCACTTCTTCCGAAGGGAACTTCTGGGAGCCGGGCTCATCCGAGAAGTAGCCGATCATCTCGTAGCAGATCATGCCCAGCACATTGACCCCTGAATCATATAGAGATTTCGCATGAATAAAGCTCCCCATCTTTTCCGTGGTAAAGAAGGGGGCCTCTTCCAGGTTGTAGGCAACGAAATCAATGCCATAATCCAATTCGGGCTTATTCTCTGATATGAGTCGTGCTGTTTCCAGCAGTCCGGCCACTGCACTTGCATTGTCGTCAGCTCCTTCCTGGTCACCGGCGACATCGTAATGAGCGCCTATGATCAGGCGCCTTTCTTTTTCTTCCCGGTAGGATGCAATGATGTTCTTGTACTCATTGCCTTCTGCTTCCCAAAGCTGCTCTGAAGGCGTGTATCCAAATTTTTCAAACTCTCCCGAAATATAGCTGCAGGCCTTTTCCAGGGAATCCAGGTTTTTGTAATGCCTGTACGGTCTGATGCTGCAAAGGAACTCCACATCCTTAAATAGTCTCTCTCTTCTGGCTTTAATCATGTTACAATGATAATGAATAAAGGATTGCCTCTTCTTTTAATCGATTAAGTTTTCCCAAATGATGATTTTTTTATTGCATCTTCAATAAAATACTATAAAAATAGTAGAAGTATTAAAAATATAATACTATATTTGTAGTAGGTATTTCAGTGATCAATGTCTTAGCAGTATGAAAGAGAAGAAAGTTACACGTCTGACCAAGGCAGAAGAGCAGGTGATGCAGATCCTCTGGGAACTCAGGGAGGCGGTGGTGAAGGACCTTATGGAGCATTTTGAGGAGCCCTTACCTGCATACACCACTGTTGCCACGGTACTGCGGGTCCTGGAAAAGAAAGGATTTGTTTCTTTCAGGAAGGTGGGCAATACCTATCTCTACTCTCCTGTGGTAAGTAAGGTGGAGTATACCCGTTTCCAGGTGTCCAACCTGCTGACCAACTATTTCAATGGGTCATTTCCGAAAATGGCCACCTTTTTTGCCAGGGAGAGTGATATCTCCATTGCCGACCTTGAAAACATTCTGAAAAAGGCACACCTGGAGATGGATAACGAAAAAGAGAACGGCCATGAATGAACTGGGCATCTATCTCATCAGGGCCTCCCTCAGCATGTCACTCCTTTACATGGTGTACTGGCTGTTTCTGCGTCGCGAGACTTTTTTCGAAGTGAACAGGTTTTACCTGCTGACCACCCTCCTGCTTTCACTGGTATTACCGCTGGTCACCATCAGGTATCCTGTGGCAGCCTCGACAAATAATATTGCAGACGGGCTGTCCGGTTCCCTTCAGGTGGTTCCCATTTTTCAGCAGGACAGGGGAATCTTCTCCGCCACATCGGCATATTTGCCTATCATATATTTCATTGGTGTTATCCTTTTCTTTTCCAGGATCCTGTGGCAGTTTGTGATCCTCTTTATCCTGATTATCAGGAATGGCGTGCGAAATATAGATGGTGTGAGGGTTGTCCATAACAGGCGCTTCGTGCTGCCATTCTCTTTTATGAACATGGTGTTCATGAATCCGGAAAGTATTCGAGATAATGAGATCAGTGATATTATCGCTCACGAAAAAGTGCACATTCGGGAGAAACACTGGTTTGATCTTCTTGTTGTTGAGCTCATGAGTATATTCCTCTGGTTTAATCCGTTTATCTGGTTCTTTGAAAGATCCATTAAACAAAACCACGAGTACCTGGCCGACAGAGGGGTCGTTGCGCAAGGCTTCAACGTGACCAGGTATCATTCTGTTTTAATTAACCAGTTTTTGGGGATGGAGGTGATTGGCATAACCAACAATCTGAACTATTCCCTTAACGCAAAACGACTAAAAATGATGAACAAGAAAATAACACCCAAAGCAAAAGCAGTGCATCTATTCTGGGCCCTGCCCGTCGTAGCGCTGCTTCTGGTTGCCTTTGCGCAACCTGAATATCAACAGATGGCTAACGAAGTGACAATTCCTGGTTCAGAGGAGGTGACACTTACTGCCCTTGTACTGGATCCCGACGGAGCCCCGATACCAGGTGCCCTTGTCCTGATTAAAGGAAAGACTGAAGGAACGATTACTTCCAGCGAAGGTGAGTTCACTCTCCATGTGGGGGAATCCGAAGTTGTGATTATCCGGCATGAGGGTTACAAGGATGTAGTGATCGATGTGAAAAAGCTGCTGGAGAAACAAGTTGAGTCTGGCCATTACAAATTAAAGGTGAAGCTGGAAAAAGCCGGTACGAAAGAATCAGCTGACATGACCAAGGAGGAGCAGGTGAAGAAGCTTGAAATCATGCTGAAGGAACTGGCCCTCAAAAAAGACGAATTGAATGAGATGAAGGTTAAGCTGACCCAGGCAGAGAAGGAGGGAAGCGTTGACCAGGAGGCATTGGACAAAAAGAAACAGGCTCTGAAAGAAGAATACAGCAAGATCACCGAGGAGACCAAGATCGTGGAAATGAAGCTGAAAAGCCTGAATCAGTAATCTTTAATTTAAATATAAGATGGCGCAGAAACGAAAGTTTATGCGCCATCTTTTTTCCCATTCTGCTTTGGGGATTTTAATCATTATCCTCTATCATCCAGCTTCTTCTGGAGAACCCTCCACAAAAAATCAGTACTAAAACAGCTTCTAAGGACGTTTTATTAGTAACCCGTCTGGAATAAATCCGTAAAAGAGTTATAAACCAATCTGATTACTAACTAGTTATGAATCAGAGGGAACGTCTGGCCATATGCAGTAGCTGTATCAACCGCAAACTCGATCGCGAACATGGATATGTGTGTCAGCTCACCGGTCGCTTTGCTGACTTTGAGGGGACATGCAAGGATTATCGATTGGATGAAACGGTAACCAATACCATAAAAATACGCACAAAGGACCGCCCCTTTGTGCCACTCTTTGATCCGCCTCCCGCACCTGAAGAGATTGAAATAAAGAAGAAGGCAGCACAGAGGAAGGCAGCACAGAGGAAGGCGGCACAGAGGAAGGCAGCACAAAGGAAGGCGGCGCAAAAGAGGCCTGCACCGAAGAAACCATTGCAACAAAATGCAGTTCAGGAGCCGGCGGAAATAAAGAAGAAACCTTCGAAGGTGGCCCTTAAAAAAGTGCGGAGATACCAGTCCTTCCTCTATGCGCTATTAGGCGGATTGCTTATAACTGCGGCTTCCGCGGTGGGCTGGGCCTTTATTACGGCCATTACCGGATACAACGAATTGTATATGGCCCTTGGGGTGGGTTTGCTTGTGGGGATCGCAGTTCGTTTTTTTGGAGCCGGGGTCAACCGGGTCTTCGGCATCCTGGCGGCGCTGCTTGCCCTCGCCGGTTCTTTGCTGGGCTATTATCTGAGCCTGTCCGGCTTCCCCGAAGAAGTGCAATTGGCAGGGATTATTAAGGTAACTGACTACCTAAAGCCAGAGCTTATGCTCGACACCATGCTGGATAGCTTTGTTCCCCTCGACCTGTTGTTCTACGGCCTGGCCGCCCTTCTGGCCTATCTTCTGGCCATCAGGAGGATCAATTCAAGAAAGATGGCCAGACTGGAGCATGATGGCTATAAGGGAGCGCCCGCCCTGTACTGGCTCAGGCTTCCCCTGATACTGGCGGGGATCCTGCTTCCTGCATATTACGGTTATACCCTGACAGGCGGGGATTCCGGCGGATACAACACCCTGTATTATGAATCGGGAAATAAGATGTCGGAGGGTGAAGTGAGGAATGGCCTGAAGATGGGGGAGTGGACCAGCTGGCATGAGAATGGGAACATTCAAAGCACGGGTTACTACGATGATGGACAAAAAGACAGCCTCTGGATGTGGTATGACGAATCCGGGATACTGACCGGTACCGGTGAATATGCAAATGATGCGGAGAATGGAACATGGATGCATTATTTTGCTGACGGGACTGTTTCAGATTCCGGTTCCTACCTTGAAGGAATGAAGGAGGGGCTGTGGAAATATTATTATGAGAACGGCAGCCTGAAGTATTCCATGAACTACAGAGCCGGCAAGTTGCACGGGGAAAAGGTCCTGATGAGTTCATCAGGTGATGTGGTCAACAAAGAATATTACGAGAACGATGTGTTGGTGGAGAATGACTGAAATTAAAGGCTCTCGTTAATCATCGCTTCCAGATCCGGGTTTTTCATCTTGATCTTCCCGTAGCTTCACATTTCGAGAACGGTTTGTTATCAATACTGTATCCCATCATTAAAAACACAGTAGATGAATAATTCTTCAGATACCATGGACTCGCCGTCAAGCAGACCCGCTAGCGGGTTTGAATCAAGGACCTCTTTTAGATTCTTGCCTTCTGATTTGAGTGACTTAATCCGGCTGGAGGCGACTGAAATCATTTCATGATACTTTATTAATCCGTTTCTGTCAGATACGGGCCCGTGTCCCGGGATAACTATTGTATTTTCATCGCACATGCCAATGATCTTTTCAACGGCTGCCAGGTACCCCTCTGCACTGCCTTCAATGGGAGGAAACGAATTTGAAAGAAATAGATCACCGGTCTGAATAGCATTTTTATTGCTGAATTCAATCACAACATCACAGTCAGAGTGCCCACCAGGGATATGAATAAATCGAATAAGCTGATCGTTAAAATAAATATTTAAAGAATCGTGAAAACAGACATTCGGGAGGTAATCCTCCGGAAACGGAGGGATCACAGGCATTCTCAAATCAGGTATCTCCGGTATTTCAGGAACTCGCCATTCTTGCATCATTCTCCTTCTGGTGTTTTCATGTGCAATAATTACCCCGTCGCCCCTGGAAAACAGATTATTCCCGCCAACATGGTCAAAATGTAAATGAGTATTCACAACATATTTCACGGGTTTCTGGAATACTGCGCGAATTATGGAGTCTGAATATGCTGCACTACCCGGGTATCCTGTGTCAATAATCATCAATCCGTCCTTTCCTGAGCATATGGTAATATTTGCTCCCCATCGTTGATGAACATATATTCCATCTGTAATTTTAATTGCAACGGATTCGGGAATGTCCTTTTCCTGTGCGTTTATGGAAGTGACACTGCCCAGGATCAGGCAGAGGGCAAAGATGGATTTCACTTCTTTCAATAGCAATGAAAATCTATTCATGACACTTGGATTTTAGGATTAGACTATAATTATGACGTATTAGTCTACTATCTTGTTTCAGATGGATTTATCGATCAAAAGGGTGGCGTTTAAAGCCTTTCCTGAAAAGATTTATTTTCTTAAATTTAATGATAAGAAAATAGAGCTACCCGACCTGGATGTCGGAAAAGTCATGGAATTACAAGCCGCAGAATTTCTTAAATATTTAAACATACATGTCTCATGTACAATTTTGATTTTTACAATCCCACTCGAATCTTATTTGGAAAGGATAGACTTGATAGTCTTGACAACCTGATCCCTGAGAAGGCCAGACTCCTGATCACCTATGGGCTTGGCAGTGCCAAAAAATCCGGATTGCTGGATAAAGTAAAAGGCAACCTGGGCAACAGAACAGTTTTGGAATTCGGTGGCATTGAACCCAATCCGCGTTATGAAACCCTGATGAAGGCTGTGGCTTTGGTCCGTAAGGAAAAGATTGATTTTATCCTTGCAGTGGGTGGGGGTTCGGTGCTTGACGGGACCAAGTTCATATGCCTGGCCAGTCATTACAAGGGGGAGGGTAAGGATCTGTTAATGTTCGGTTTCAGACCGATTACTTCAGATGTGGTGGGGGATGTAGTTCCATTCGGAACAGTACTGACTCTGCCGGCCACCGGTTCGGAAATGAATATGGGTGGAGTGATCAGCTTTGGCAATGGAAAGTTTCCGGTAATGAGCGAAATGACCTTCCCCAGATTCTCGATTCTTGATCCCACCTACACATTTACCCTGCCAAAGATTCAGGTGGCCAACGGCGTTGTGGATGCATTCGTGCACACGACAGAACAGTATCTGACTTTTCCGGTGGATGCCAGGTTCCAGGACAGGATGGCCGAAGGTATCCTGCAAACGCTGATTGAAATAGGGGTAATCACGGTGA
>Ga0209536_100003532_pt1 | contig 25073 bp, 24 predicted proteins | sample DeeMarSeWOR28_12_FD_187461 | JGI IMG/M metagenome (GOLD analysis project Ga0209536, IMG submission 187461) | Marine sediment microbial communities from White Oak River estuary, North Carolina - WOR-2-8_12 (SPAdes) (version 2) | ecosystem: Environmental > Aquatic > Marine > Intertidal zone >...
GATACCGTGATCGACGCCGGCGGTTTCAAGGTCTACGTAGACGAGGAGAGCGCCGAAAAGATGGACGGCGCGACCGTGGATTGGGTCGAGACCGTCGGCGGCGGCGGTTTCCAGGTCGAGAACCCGAACTATAAGCCCGTCGGTTCCGAGCCGCCCAGCGGCGAATTGGCGCAGCAGGTGGCCCAGGTCATCGAGACGCGGATCAACCCGGCGGTAGCCTCGCATGGCGGTCGAGTCGCCCTGGTCGATGTGAAGGACAACGTGGTCTACGTGCAGTTGGCGGGCGGCTGCCAGGGCTGCGGCATGGCGGCGGTCACGTTGAAGCAGGGGATCGAGCGGATGATCAAGGAGGTCTTTCCGCAGGTCGTCGACGTGGTGGATGTCACCAACCACGGAGCCGGCGTGAACCCGTACTACCAATCCTAGACTGCGGTGACTGAAGACGTCAGTCGACGCAAGTTCTTGAAGGTGGCGGCGGCCGTGATACCGGTCGCCGCTGTCGCCAGACCCACCAGGCTGCTTGCGGGAATGCCGGATCCACGATCGAAGGACGCCCTCTTCAAGATCTCGCTGGCCGAGTGGTCGCTGCACAAAACTCTCTTCGCGGGTGAACTGGACAACCTGGATTTCCCCAAGACTGCGAGAGTCGACTACGGTTTGGATGCCGTCGAGTACGTCAACTCGTTCTTCAAGGACAAGGCCGAGGACCGCGACTACCTGAAGGAGTTGAAGGGGCGCGCCGACGACCACGGTGTGACCAGCCTTCTCATCATGTGCGACGGTGAGGGAGCCATTGGGGATCCGGACGATGCGGCGCGCACGATGGCGGTGGAAAACCACTATCGCTGGGTGGAGGCCGCGAAGTATCTCGGCTGCCACTCGATCCGTGTGAACGCACAGTCGGAGGGAAGTCCTGCGGAGCAACGTCGTCTCGCGGCCGACGGACTGCGCCGCTTGACCGAGTTCGCCACGGTGCGTGACATCAACGTCATCGTCGAGAACCACGGCGGACTATCTTCGAACGGGCAATGGCTGTCCAGCGTCATCGAGGCGGTGGGCAGTCCGCGCTGCGGTACTTTGCCCGACTTCGGCAACTTCCGCCTACAGAATGACGAATGGTACGACCGCTACGTCGGCGTCGCCGAGCTAATGCCTTACGCGAAGGCGGTGAGCGCCAAATCCAACGAGTTCGACGAGCACGGCAATGAGCGTCAGACGGACTATGCACGGATGCTGCGCGTCGTACTCGATGCCGGCTACCGCGGCTACATCGGCATTGAGTACGAGGGAAGCGAACTGAGCGAGCCCGACGGCATACGCGCCACGCTGGCGCTGCTCGAACGGACCCGGGAGCTGCTCTCCGAGGAGTACAACTAGCCCACAGTCGCCCGCGACTGATATATTGCCTTCGTCCTCGAACAGCCCGAGACCCTGAGATCCGCATGCAAGAAGCTTCTCGCATCGCTAGAAAGCTCTCTGCCCTGGTGGACCTGGGCTTGGAACGGGTAGACGACGCGCCCGTCTCCAGCGAATCCGTCCGTCTGGACCGGAAGACTCATAAGGTCACCAGCAGCCGAGCGGCGATGGGGACGCTGGTCTCGATCTCCGCCCTGGGCCGCTCGCCGGATCGAGTGCAGGAGGCCATAGGACGAGCCTTCGAGGAGATGGATCGGCTGATTCGACTCCTCAGTCGCTTCGAAGGCTGCTCTGCGGTCAGCATCCTCAACGCCGACGGCCGGGTCGCCGGAGCGCCGCCGGAACTGTCACACGTCGTCTCGAACTCCCTTCAGTACTTTAGTCTGAGCCGCGGTGCTTTCGACATCACGGTCGAACCGGTGGTCGACCTATTCCGGACGCGAAGTGGCGCTGCGCCGTTGGCGCCGACCGCTCCCGAGATCAAAGAAGCGCTGGAGCTGGTTGACTCGCGCAACATCGAGGTGTCGGCCGAAAGGGTGGCTTTCAAGAAGTCCGGTATGGGCGTGACACTCGACGGCATCGCGAAGGGCTTCATCGTAGACGCCATGGCTGAGACCCTCGGGCGGCGGAAGGTCAAGAGTTACCTGATCAACGCGGGCGGTGACATCCGAACGGCGGGGACGAAAGAGAATAGGCTGCCCTGGACGGTAGCGGTCCAGGATCCATCAAAGCGGAGAGATTTCCCCGATTCCATTCATCTCAAAGACGCTGCCGTGGCCACATCGGGCAGCTACGAGATCTACTTCGATCGTGACAAGCTCTTTCACCACATCGTCAACTCGCAAACCGGGCTATCGCCCAACCTCAGCACGAGCGTTTCGGTGACAGCGCCGTCGGCCATGGCGGCCGACGCGCTGGCCACCAGCGTCTTCGTGATGATGCCCAGCGATGGCGTGCGTTTCATCAACTCGCTGCCGCGTTGCGAGTGCCTGATCATCGCTAGCGACGGCAGCGAGCTGAGATCGATGGGCTGGAAGAGTGCAGCTCCCGTTCAACAGAAGGCGGTGCCATGATGCAAGCAGGAATGAAAAGCGACGGAGTTGCAGCGATGTACAGCAACTTCCAACTGACGGCCCTCGTTGCGCTGCGGATGTTGATTGGCTGGCACTTCTTCTACGAGGGACTCACCAAGTTGCTCAACCCGTACTGGACTTCGGCGGGCTATCTGTCCGAAGCCCAGTGGTGGTTCCAAGGCATGTTCCTGAACCTGGCCGGTAGTCCATCCACCCTTGCGATCGTCGATTTTCTCAACGTGTGGGGCCTTGTGTTCATCGGACTGGGTTTGATGCTCGGCTTTCTCACGCGGGCCGCCACGATCGCCGGCATCGTCTTGCTAGTGCTTTACTACATCGCCGCTCCGCCCTTCGTCGGGTACGTGTACTCGATGCCGACCGAGGGGAGCTATCTGTTCGTCAACAAGGTACTGATCGAACTGGCCGCCCTGGTTGTACTCCTGGCCTTCCCAACGGGGAGGCGCGTCGGGCTGGACCGGCTGATCTTCTGGAAGAGCAAATCTGAGACCCAGGCGCTGGAACAGGCGCACGCCTAAGGGGGCAAGATATGACCGAATCCAACCGAGGGATAAGCCGGCGCGACATCCTCAAGGCATTGGCCTCGATACCCATATTCGGGGTTTTCTTCTACGGTTTCTTCAAGAAGAAGGGCCAGGACGATTTCCGGCGCGGCCAGATTCTCTCTGAACTGGGCGTCACCGAGCGCGGGCCCGCCGTGATTCCCGACGCCATCTCGCGGCCGCCCGGCGAGCGAGTCAGGGTCGGCATCATCGGGTTCGGCGGCGAAGGCGAGTCGTTGGTAAGGCACGCGGGTTTCGCGCATCCGGATTGGGTGGAGAACGCGCGGAAGGCTGCGGAGGAGGATCCGCGCAACAAGCGGCTCCAAACGTATCTGGACCAGGAAGACCTGAACATCGCCATCACGGCGGTCTGCGACGTCTTCGACGTGAGGGCCGAAAGGGGGATCGGTGCGTCACAGGTCGATGTCCGGTCGGGCGGCGGCCCGCAGATGCCCGCGGCCAAGCGCTACCGGCGCTACACCGACTTGCTGGAAAGCGGTGACGTCGACGCGGTGATCATCGCGACTCCGGACCACTGGCACTCTCGCCAGAGCATCGACGCGGTGAACGCCGGCATACACGTCTACTGCGAGAAATGCATGACGCGTACGGAGGAAGAGACGCACGCGATGTACGATGCGGTCAAGAACTCGGACATCGTCTTCCAACTGGGCCACCAGAACCGTCAGGCCGAGAGCCACATCAAGGCGCGCGAGATCATCGATGCGAACATTCTCGGTCCAATTACGCTCATTGAGACGACGACCAATCGGAACGACCCGGTGGGTGCCTGGGTGTACGACATCCACGAGGGGGGCAACCCGGAGACCATCGACTGGGCGCAGTTCGAAGAGCCGGCCCCCAACAAGGTGCCGTTCAGTCTGGAGCGCTTCTTCCGCTGGCGTTGCTGGTACGACTACGGGACCGGCCTGTCGGGCGACTTGCTATCCCACGAGTTTGACGCGGTCAACCAGATATTGGAAGTGGGCATCCCGCACTCGGCTGTCGCTTCGGGCGGTATCTACTTTTTCAAGGACGGCCGGGACGTACCCGACATCTTCCAAGCTGTGTTCGAGTACCCCGATCGCGACCTGACACTGGTCTACAGCGCGACGTTGGCCAACGGAAAATGGCGTGGCCAGATGTACATGGGTCACGACGCCACCATGGAGGTGGGCGGTGGTCTCACGATCAGGGCCGAGTCGCAGTCGACCCGCTACGAGCAGAAGATCCAGGACGGCATCATCGATCCATCGATGCCGTTGTTCACTTACCGGCCCGGCTTCAAGGGGTTCGATGCGGTGACGTCGGCCACCGAAGAGTATTTCGCCAGTCGCGGCCTGCTGTTCACCTATCGAGGCGGCCGCCGCGTATCGGCGTATCACCTGCACATCAAAGAGTGGCTCGATGTTATCCGGAACGGCGGCGACGTCAGCTGCAATATCGACCGCGGCTTCGAGGAAGCGATCACCTGCCATATGGCGACGAAAGCGTACCTCGAGGGGCGTAAGGTGATTTGGGATCCTGTGAACCGGAGGATCGTCTGAACTGGATCGGGAATGTGGATTAATAGAGCAATAGAACATTAGAACATTCGAACCGCGAACTTCAGAGACGCTGACGACGACAGTTCTGAAACTTCAACTTCGAATGCTCTATTGTTCTAATGATCGACTAGTCGCCATTCCCAATCGCATTCGAAATTCGCAGGTCCGCACGTGACCAGAGCGCTGGAGGCTGAGTGAGAAAGAAGACCCGCTTAGGCGTGATGATGTTCTTGCAGTACGCGATCTGGGGCGCATGGGCCCCGGTCCTCTCGTCTTACCTGATCAACGATGCGGGGTTTAGCGGCGGACAGGTCGGCTGGATCTACGCGCTGTTGCCGCTGGCGACCATCATCTCGCCGTTCATCGGTGGGCAGGTGGCGGATCGGTGGTTTTCGTCCGAGAAAGTGATCGGCTTCTTGGCGTTTACGGGCGGGGTGCTGCTGCTCGTCGTGTCACGTACGACCGACTTCAACGTCATGTTCGTGCTGATGCTGGTGTACAGCCTGTTGTATGCTCCGACGTTGGCCCTCACCAACTCCATCGCGATGATCAACCTGGAGGACTCCGAGGCGGAGTTCGGGAAGATCCGGGTTTGGGGTACGCTGGGCTGGATCGCGGCGGGTTGGATGCTCACGGGATGGCGGTGGGGAGGTCAGGACGGTGTGCTGCCCCTGGTTCAGGGGGATACGCTGTTCTTGGCGGGGCTGATCTCGATCGTGATGGGCCTTCAGTCGTTCACGTTGCCGCACACGCCCCCGCTGAAGGAAGGCGTGAAGCCGTGGGCGTTTCTCGAGTCGCTGAAGATGCTGAAGGCGAAGGACTTCGCCATCTTTGTCGGCATCACCTTCGTCGTCGCCACCGAACTCGAGTTCTACTACATCCTCACCGCTCCGTTCCTCGAGTCGGATAAGATCGGCGTGTCCAGCGCCAGCGTTCCAGCCGTGATGACGATCGCGCAGGTAGCGGAGATCTTTGTCATGGCGTTCCTGCTCTCGTACTGGCTAAAGAAGTACGGGATGCGAAAGACGTTGGCCTTCGGGGTCATCGCCTGGCCTATTCGCTACATCATCTTCGCCATCGGCGGACCGCCCTGGCTGGTCATCGCATCGCTCGCCCTACACGGCTTCTGTTACGTGTTCTTCTTCGTCGCCGCCTTCATCTATGTCGATAAGGTGGCACCGCCCGACATCCGAGCCTCCGCTCAAAGCCTCATCGCTATCGTGGCGTTGGGATTCGGCCGGTTTCTCGGCAGCCTGTTCGCGGGCAAGATCAGAGACGTGTTCACGGTCGCCGGCGACACGAACTGGACCCTGGTGTTTCTGGTGCCGTGCGCGCTGACGGTCGTCTGCGCCGTGGCGTTCTTGTTGTTCTTCCGTGAAGAGAGTGGCCCGGCTCGGGCAGAGGGGATGGTATGACAAAAAGACTGGGTGTCGGTCTGATTGGGGCCGGTTTCGTTGGCAAGTTTCACGTTCGCTCGTGGGTGGGAGTGCGCGATGCGGACATCCGCGGTGTCGTCAGTCGGCGCGATGGAACAGCGGAGGAAGCGGCGGCCCTCGCCCGGGATCTCGGTGTCGGCGACGCGAAGCTGTTCGACTCGGTCACCGACATGGTGGCCGATCCCTCCATCGATGCCGTATGGATCTGCTCGCCGAACTTCACGCGTATCGAGGTGATGGAGGAGATTGTCCACGCGATCGAGTCGGGCAAAGGCGAACTGGTGGGCGTCGCCTGTGAGAAGCCGCTGGGAAGAAACGCGGCGGAAGCGCGGAAGATGCTGGCCCTGGTAGGAAGGGCAGGCCTACTGGATGGCTATCTGGAGAACCAGCTGTTCTCGCCAGCGGTCGCACGCGGGAAAGAGATCCTCTGGAGTCGGGGCGCGGCTCTGACGGGGCCGCCCTACCTGGCGCGCGCTGCGGAGGAGCACAGCGGCCCGCACATGCCGTGGTTCTGGGAAGGCGAGCTTCAGGGCGGCGGCGTGCTCAACGATATGATGTGTCACTCGGTAGAGGTGGCGCGGTTTCTATTGACGCCACCGGGTGCCGAGCGCGGCGTCATCTCACCGGTGAACGTGACGGCCTACACGTCGTGCCTGAAGTGGCAGCAACCCCACTATGCAGAGATCCTCTCTCGCAACAGCGATGGGAAAACCGACTACATCAATCGGCCCGCCGAGGATTTCGCCCGGGCACTGGTGGAGTATCGCGACCAGGACGGGAAGGAGCGGATCGTCGAAGCGACGACCAGTTGGTGCTATGTCGGGGCGGGCCTGCGGTTGAGCATGGAGTTGTTGGGCCCGGAATACTCGCTGTCGGTGAATTCCCTGGACGCCGGGCCCCGGGTGTTCTTCAGCCGACAGGTGGTCGGCGAGTCAGGTGAGGATCTGGTGGAGAAACAGAACGCCGAGATGGGGCTCATGCCCATCGTCAGCGACGAGGAGAGCGAATACGGGTACGTGGGCGAAAACCGCCATATGGTGAAGTCGTTCCTGATGGGGAAGCGGCCCGAGGAGAACTTCGACGACGGCGTGAACGTCACCGAGTTGTTGATGACGGCGTACATGAGCGCCGAAGAGGGAAGGACGATCGCGTTTCCACCGCCGGATATCGAGTCGTTCGTGCCGGCCGTGGCCCGAGGCGCGTGGAATCCGGGGAAGCGCTAGTTCAACGTTCAACAGGCAACGTTCGACTTATGTCGAAAAGTCCAAGTGGCGGAGCATCCTGAGCGGACGCATTCGACACCGCCTACCGCCCGCTGATGCACCGACTGAGGGGGACCTATGAGATGGACTTTCATTTTGCTCGCCGCTGTGCTGGTTCTTCCCATAGCGATTTGGGCTGGGCGCGAACGGTTCACCGGACGTGAGGATGCTGCCACCATGGTAGCGCGTCTAGCCGAAAGTTCGCCCAGCGGCGAGTTGGAACAGATCCTGAAGTCGTACAACGGGACTTATACGAAAGCGGGCTGGAACCACTACGGCCCGGGCTACTTCGAGCTCGACCGTGAGACGGGTGTGTTGAAGTCGCACGGCGGGATGGGGCTATTCTGGTACAGCGTCAAAGAATACGCTGACTTCGAGCTCGAGTTCGAGTTCATGAGCACCGATGAGCACACGAACTCGGGTGTGTTCGTGCGCGTGCCGGGCGTTCCCGTCAGCGACGACTACATCTATCATAGCTTCGAGATCCAGATCAACGATGCGGGCGAAGGGATCCACCAGACTGCGGCGGTCTACGATGCCGAGGCACCCAGCGAGCTCGCATCCAATCCGCCGGGAGAGTGGAACCACTTCAAAATCAGCTTCATCGGGGACCACATCGAGGTCGAGCTCAACGGAACGAAGGTCGTCGACTGGGATGCGGAACCGCGGGGGAAGGTGGAGGATTTCGCACAGCGTGGGTACATCGGCCTCCAGAACCACGACGACAGGAGCCCGGTCTATTTCAGAAACATCTATGTGAAAGAGCTGCCTTGAGGTGCGACCCATCGATTCTTTAGTAGGCAAGGGAGGGCTGTCGAAAGTAAGATTTGATACGATAATTGCCAAAGGTGGCGCAAAGGAGCCACAATTGGCAGTTTCAAGAGTTGCAAGTGACGGCGCAGTAAGCCTCGTGCGAGAACTGCCGACCAGATCTGGCCTGCCCAGCCGGACGCGATCGGCGCCTGCCAAAAGGAGCCCCGACCATGCGGATTGCCGACATCCTTCGCAAGAAGGGAAGCCACGTCATCACCATACAGCCCCAGAAGACCGTCTGGGACGCCATCCAGACCCTCAACGAACATAAGATTGGTGCCGCCGTCGTGACGGATGCGGACGGGCGGGTCGTCGGGATCATCTCGGAGCGAGATATCCTGCAAGCGGCCGCGAAGCAGCGTGAGAGCATCAAGGACCTTTCGATCGCGGATATCATGACCACCGATCTTATCATCGGTGTGGCGGACGACCGCCTGGACTACGTCATGGGGGTCATGACGCAGAACCGGATTCGACATCTACCGGTGATGGAGAAGGAAGAGTTGGTCGGGATCGTTTCGATCGGGGACGTGGTCAACGCCAACGTGCAGCAAACGGAATTCGAGAATCGCCGCTTGAAGGACTACATCCACGGAGTGACCCGCTGACCGGGCGCGAACGACCTCAGCTCAAAGCGCCCGACAGGGTGAAGCAGCCGGAGGCCTACTCCTCCGGCTGTTGTGCTGATTTCCAGATCACCATCTGCCGCTGACCGTCCGGGCTCTCCTCCACCCTGAGGGTCAGCGAGTTGCCATCCTCGATCTTCAGGTCCTCCCGGACCTCTTGGGGAATGGTCAGCCTGCCGCCGCTACCGACCGTCACATCGGCGTAGTAGAGCGAACGATAGATACCGGCCATATGAAAGCCTCCTTGATGTCCAACGGTCGCACAGCCTTAGACCGCCCCGGCGTCCCTGTCCGCCGGGTCTCATGGGGCTAAGCTGCTGAGCGATAGGCGCATTAACATGGGCAAGCCTCGGCCGTCCGGCAAGCAGGCTATTTCCCGGCCAGAAGGCGCAGCGCGTACTCCGGCGAGGCGCCTTCCTCGTCGTGCTTTAGATAGGCGAAGACCTTACGCCCCGCCCTGGACTGCTCGGCCATCCAGGTGTGCCAATCGGCCAATTCCTCGTCCGTGTACTCGTCTTTCCGGAGTCTGGCGTACACGAGATTCCCGGTGGCCACCCTGGGCGTGTCTAGCTTGTCGCCCTCCGACACGCAGAGCGCCGCGCCGCCGTTCGACAGGATTTGGAACACATCGTCCTCAAACCAGCTGACGTGGCGGAACTCGAACGCATAGAGCAGTCGCGGGTCCAGGCTGTCGAGGAAGTTCGCCAGCCTAACATCGTCGCGCTTGAAGTAGGGCGGAAGCTGGAAGAGTATGGGGCCGAGCTTATCGCCGAGGAGCCTACATCTTTCGACAAAGTCCCGGGTCAGGTCCTCGACATCCTGCAGGCGGCCTTTGTGCGTAATCCCCTGGTTCGCCTTCACCGCGAAAGTGAAACCGTCCGGCGTTCGGTCGCGCCACCCTTCCAGCAAATCCGACCGGGGAAAGCGATAGAACGTGTTGTTGATTTCGACGGTGGTGAGCTTCTCCGCGTAGTACTCGAGGAACTGGGACTGGGGCAGCCTTTCGGGGTAGAAAGACCCCTTCCATTCGGTGTAGGAGAATCCCGAGGTTCCTGCGTGGATCGTGGCGGTGCTCATGAGCGGGCAAACCTACCCGGGCCCCGAGCCGTGCACAATGGCCCCCGAGCCCGGCTAACCGGCTATTGTGCGCTCATTCCACCGAGGATCCTCCATTGTCCATCGGCATTCACCCAGGTGTGCGTGATCCGCAGCGTGTACTCGCTGGAAACGCCGTCAAGATCCTCTTGGGCGACGTCGATGAAGTAGTGGACCACGGCGACGTCGCCGAGATGGGTGATCGCCATGGGCCGCAGCTCGACGGACATCTTCTGAAGACTGGCCGTAAGCTCCTCGAGGGAAGCTTGGGAGTCCCCTCGCCCAACGGGACCGGCCGAGTGGGACGGCCAGCCGATGAAATCAGGGTGCCAGAACTTTTCGAGTGTCTCGAACTCGCGATCGGCGAGGTGAGCGAAGTAGGCCTTCTCGAGGGCCCAGATATCTTGTTCGTCTTGGGACTGACTTCCAGAGGTCAACGTCTGTTGGGAGAGGGCGCCAATGACGACTGGCAAGAGCATCAATGACAGGGCCGTTGTTCGGTTCATTCGGAGTACCTCCTCTAGTAATCCTCTCAACCCTGACAGCGTTACTGGCTTGGGAAAGGTTCTCATCTATATAATAGGGCGCCTTAATCAAATGGAGGTAGGATGGCGGAGGATCACGCTGACAGGCCGCTCACCGAGATAAGACGGAGGGATAGGGCACAGGACGAGGACTGGATCCGCGCGTTCCTGCACGCGGGAGCATGGGGAACCCTCGCCACCGTGTCCGATGGCCAGCCGTTCATCAATACGAACCTGTATGTGTATGACGAAGCGGCGCACGCGGTCTATTTACACGGTGCACGAATCGGTCGAACGCGATCCAACATCGAAGCCGGCCGTCCCGTCTGCTTCAACGTCAGCGAGATGGGGCGGATCCTGCCCGACGAAGTCGCCCTCGAGTTCAGCGTGGAGTACGCCGGCGTGACGATCTTCGGGCGTTGCCATGTCGTGGATGACGAAGACGAAGCGTACCGCGGCCTCCAGATGTTGATGGACAAGTACGCGCCTCAACTGCAGCCCGATCGCGACTACCGGCCCGCCAGCAAAGAAGATCTGGTTCGTACCTCCGTCTACCGCATCGATATCGAGGCGTGGAGCGGAAAGATGAACGAGAAGGCCGTCGACTTCCCGGGCGCCTACTGGTATGAACACTACAGACAGGCGTCGCCTTTCTCGCCTGGCGAAGGAGACTAGTCGGACTCCGCAGTCACTGGGAGTCCGATGGCACTTCGTGCTGCATGTGCTCCATGGCCGGAACGTCGGACTCGTCCGTCCCGTGCTGCATTCCATGGCCCGACCCGAGCACTCCCTGGCGCATACCGATCGACCACAAGCCGGCCACCAGCACGCCCGCCGCCAGTAACCGGCGCAGCCGCATGTCCTGGAATGCGATCTTCCTCAGGCCGAACGTGATGGTGGCCAGCGCCGGGACCGTACCCAAGCCGAACAGCAGCATCGCCGCCGCACCTTTCCCGGGATCACCGAGCGCCACGGGCACTGCGAGGGTCGCGTACACGAGTCCGCACGGAAGCAGGCCGTTCACCAGGCCGAACAAGTATCGCGCGCCCGCCTCCGGGCGTGAGATGAGCTTGGTCGCCGCTCGCTGCACTCCCGGGATACTGACCTGCGGCTCGGGAAGAAGGCCGGCGAGCACGGCTGCGAAGTAGACGATGAGCAGCGTGGAGATCACGCCCGCGACCCATCCGGGGCCCGGGATCGAGCCGCCGAACGCGCCGGCCAGGGCACCGAGCACCATGTAGGTGGTCAGGCGACCGGCGTGCCAGAAGAACGACTGACGCGCCGTGCCCCCGCAGGCCACGGCGAACGAGCCGCACATTCCGATGCAGTGAATGCTACCGATCAGGCCGGCCACGCCGGCTCCGCCAATGAGTTCGAGCATCAGGCCCTCTCTGATAGTCTCGAGGGCGGCGACGAGGATCGACTGGAGGATGGGGCTTGCTAGAGTCGGATCACCACACAAGAATACCTGCCAAGCCCAACCATCTCAACCTGCGACAACCGGGGATACACATGGAACTGGCGGCTTCCACGGGCGCCGGTGTCCCGGCCGCGAACTACGACGATGACATCGTCAGGAAGTTTGCGATCGCGACCATCGTATGGGGAGTGGTGGGCATGCTGGTGGGCGTTCTCATCGCGCTGCAGCTCGCGTGGTGGCCCGCGAATCTGGGCTTGCCCTGGACCACATTCGGCCGACTCCGCCCGCTTCACACCAATGCTGTGATCTTCGCCTTCGCCGGCAACATATGCTTCACCGGCATCTATTACTCGATGCAGCGTCTCCTGAAGACGCGCATGTTCAGCGACGCGCTGTCCGCCATCCACTTCTGGGGCTGGCAGCTCATCATCGTGTCGGCGGCGATCACGTATCCGCTCGGGATCACGCAGTCGCGCGAGTACGCCGAGCTGATTTGGCCGATCGACATCGCGGTCACGTTGATCTGGGTGGTGTTCGCGATCAACTTCTTCGGCACGATCGCGATCCGGAAGGTGAAGCACATATACGTTGCGATCTGGTTCTACATGTCATTCGTGATCACGATCGCGGTGCTTCACATCGTCAACAACCTGGCGATCCCGGCCACGTTTTTGCGCTCGTACCCGTTGTACTCGGGCATGACGGACGCCCTCGTCCAATGGTGGTATGGGCACAACGCGGTAGGCTTCTTCCTGACGACGCCGTTCCTTGGCCTCATGTACTACTTCCTCCCCAAAGCGGCTGAAAGGCCGATCTACAGCTACCGGCTGTCGATCGTCCACTTCTGGGGACTGATCTTCCTTTATATCTGGGCCGGACCGCACCACCTGCTTTACTCCGGTCTCCCGGATTGGGCGCAGACGCTAGGGATGGTGTTCAGCATTATGCTGCTCGCTCCCTCATGGGGTGGGATGCTCAATGGCCTGCTTACGCTGCGCGGCGTCTGGCACAAGCTTCGCACGGACCCGGTGCTCAAGTTCATGGTGGTGGGTATAAGCTTCTACGGCATGAGCACGTTCGAGGGCCCGATGATGTCGATCCGCGCCGTGAACGGTCTCGCCCACTTCACGAACTGGGTTGTGGGTCACGTGCACTCCGGAGCTCTCGGCTGGAACGGTATGATCACGTTCGCGTGTATGTACTGGCTGGTCCCCAGGCTGTGGAACCGACCGCTGGCCAAGCCGGCTATGGCAACTCAACACTTTTGGCTCGCCACGATCGGCATTGTGCTATATACGGTCTCCATGTGGGCCGCTGGCCTCATGGAAGGTTTGCAGTGGCGAGCCGTCGGCGAGACAGGCCTGCTGGCCAACCCGATCTTCATCGACATCGTGCACCGCCTCGAGCCGTTCTACTGGCTGCGCCTGCTGGGCGGGGGTCTGTACTTCGTCGGCGCGGTGATGGCGATGTACAACCTGTTCAAGACCATCCGGGGACCGGAGCCGGTCCCGACGGACGCCGCTGCGCCCGTTCCGGCCACCTGATCGCGAGGGACCGATGGCTGACCAAACGATGAACCAGGATTCCGAGAAGAGATACGGAAAGTTCCATCGCCGGGTCTTCGAGGCCAACGCGCTGAACTTCGCGGTGTGGGCAACGATCGCGATTCTCATCGGCGGCATCGTGGAGATCGTGCCGATGTTCACCCCGGCCGGGCCGGAGATGTCGCCGGACGTGACACCGTACACGGCGCTGGAGGTGGCCGGGCGCGACATTTACATCTCCGAGGGCTGCTACCTGTGTCATTCGCAATGGGCGCGCCCGATGCGCGCCGAGATCCTGCGCTACGGTCCGTGGTCCCGGGCTTGGGAGTACCAGTACGACCGGCCGTTCCAGCTCGGCTCGCGGCGGATCGGTCCGGACATTCACCGTGTCGGCAACAAGTACCCGGACGCGTGGCACTACGAGCACATGCGTGATCCGCGGAGTACTAGCCCGGGCAGCGTAATGCCGTCGTATTCGTGGCTGCACAACCGGACGTTCGACGCCGCCGATGTGCGAGCGTCCCTGGTGGCTCTGCGCAAGACCGGCATTCCCTACAGCGATGCGGATATCGCTGGGGTGGAGGAAAGTCTGGCCGCGCAGGGCAGTGGGATCGTCGGACGGCTGCAGGGTGCTGGGATCCAGACCGAACCCGACCGCAAGATCGTGGCTCTAATCGCCTACCTGCAGCGGCTCGGCGTGGACGGCCGCGCCGCCATGCAGCGGCAAGGGGTCGAATACTGATGAACCCGTTGATCGAGCAGGCCTCCGAGGCCATCGGTCTCGGTGTCATGGCCACGATCATGACGATTCTCTTCATGGCCGGCTTCTTCGGCTGGGTGTGGTACGCCTACAGGCCCGCCAACCGCAGGAAGTTCGAAGATGCCGCCAGGCTCCCGTTCGAGGAGGGAGGCGACCGTTGAGCAAGGACACGAATCGAATTCTCGGCCACGCGGATGAGTCCGATGGCATCGAGGAATACGACAACCCGCTCCCGGATTGGTGGGTGGGGCTGATGTGGATCACCATCGTGTGGGCCCTGGCCTACGGCGTTCATTACCATTTCATTGGGAACCGCTCCCAGGAGGGGCACCTCGCGGCCGAGATGCAGGCCGCGGAGTTGCGCTGGCCCGCGGAGGCTGCCGCAGCCACGACGTTCGCGATCACACCGGAGGCCGTCGCGGCGGGCGAGGCGATCTACGCACAGAACTGCGTGGTGTGCCACGGTGCCGAGCTCGAAGGAGGCATCGGCGTTCCTCTGAACGATGACGAGTGGGTCCACGGGAGCGACTCGGAGACCGTGATCCGGATCATCACTGATGGCGTCGTCGAGAAAGGTATGTTATCCTGGGGGCCGATTCTCGGGCCAGAAAAGATCAATCAGGTGGCGGCCTACGTACTGAGCAAGAACGCGGAATACGTCGGCGAGTAAGCCGAGGCCCCGGGGGATAGACGACCCGGGCTGAAGCTTTCCGCTGAAGGCTGGTATAAAGGTGCTGGGTTTCTCACAGACGCGGGAGTGGGTGTACCCGCAGTCCATCAAGGGCAAGTTCACGACGATCCGTCGCTGGACGTTCCTCGCCCTGCACCTGCTGTTGCTCGCGGCGCCCTGGATCACGATGAACGGCCATCCCGCCATCCTGATCGACCTCCCGGCGCGCCGTTTCTACCATTTCGGCCAGATTTTCACGCCGTCCGATAATCTCATCCTGCTCCTCATACTGTGTTTCTTGGCGTTCGCGCTCTTCTTCTTCACGGCCATCTTCGGGCGGATCTGGTGCGGCTACGCCTGCCCGCAGACCGTCTTCCTGGAGTCCTGGATCCGACCCATCGAGTTGTGGATCGAGGGCGACCGCCAGACCCGCAAGCGGCGCGACGCTAGGGGTTGGACGTTCGACCGAGTGTGGCGCAAGGGAGCCAAGTGGTCGCTGTTCCTCGCCGTGTCGGTCTTCCTGGCCATGGCCATGATGAGCATTTTCGCCGGCGCGCGGGAGCTGTGGACCGGCCAGGCCGGCCCCGTGGAGTACTCGCTCACGGCGATCATCGCCCTGTTCTGGTTCTGGGATTTCACGTGGTTCCGCGAACAGTTTTGCAGCTACCTGTGTCCCTACGCCCGCTTCCAAAGCGCCCTGGCGGACGACGAGTCGCTGATCATCACGTACGACACGAAGCGTGGAGAGCCGCGCGAGGCCGGAAAGAAGGCGGCGCAGGACGGCCGGTGCATCGAGTGCCAGAAGTGCGTGGTGGTGTGCCCGCAGGGAATCGACATACGCGATGGGTTCCAGCTCGAGTGCATCCAGTGTGCGCGGTGTATCGATGCGTGCGAGAGTGTGATGAGTCGGCTCGGCCACCGGACGCTCGTCGCCTACGGGTCGATAGCGGAGGAACAGGGCCGCTCACCGCGCCGCTGGCGCCCCCGTACGTTCGCGTACGGGGCACTGCTCCTGGCGATCATCGTCGCCGCAGGTGTACTCATTGCACAACGGGTCCCGTTCGAGGCATCGGTGAACCGGGCCCCAGGGTCGTTGTTTACGGTGGACTCGGACGGGTCCACGCGGAACACGTTCCTCCTGAAGATTGTCAACAAGGACCCCAGCGAGACGCCGGTCCGGTACGAGATCGGGGTCTCCGGACTGGAAGGTGCTGAGGTGCTGGTGAGCCCGGTCGAGATTCCGTCCACGGAGTCCCTGACGATTCCGTTGATCGTTCGGGTCCCGCCGACGTCGGAACTGGGCCGGACAACGCCTTTCGAGGTCAACGTCAGCGCTGGGGCAGACGAAGTGCTTCTCCAGCCCACGTTCAAGACCGGAGCGGCAATTGGAGAATGAGGTCAGGAAGTTCGATCGGCGCCTGTGGCCAACGATCATCGTCATCGGGTTGGTAATCGTAGTCTTGATGAACGCCGTGTTCATCTACATCGCCGTATCGGGGAAGGACGAAGTTGTATCGACTTACCACACGGAAGCCCGCTGACGGGGACAACGATCCCGTCCCCGGATCAACATCCTCCGGCGGCGACTCCGTGAGCGTGAATCGCGAGCGGTCGACCGAGCCGACTGCGGCCTCCCGCCACTTTTCCCGCTGTCCTCACTGCGGCACGCCCGTCGAGGGTCCCGAAGACACCTGGTGCTGCCACGGATGCGAGATGGCGGCTGCTATCATTCGCGACGCCGGGCTCGAACGCTACTACGAGGAGCGGGCCGAGTACGCACCCCGGCCCGGCCCGCTTCGCCCCGGGTGGGACGCCGTGCCTGTGCGCGTGTGCGAGGACGGAGCGGTCGAGGTGAACCTGGTGGTGGACGGCCTCCGCTGCGCCTCGTGTGTATGGGTCACCGAGCATCTTTTGCAGGGTACTCCCGGCGTACACGAGGCGAGCGTGAGCTACGCCACCGGTCGGGCAACCTTGCGGTGGGACCCGGAAGCGGTCGATCTGTCGACTCTGGCAGGGAAGGTGGCGACGCTCGGGTATAGGCCGCGTCTCCTGGGTGAAGAAAGTCAACCGGACCGGAGCCTGCTCGTGCGCCTCGGAGTGGCGACATTCGCCGCTCTCAACATCATGATGATGTCGGCCGCGCTGTACCTGGGTTGGGTGTCGGTCATGGAGGAGCGGTACGCGGCCCTGTTCCGCTGGGCTTCGCTCCTCCTCGCTACGCCTGTGGCCCTGTGGTGTGCCGAGCCGTTTTTCTCGGGAGCCATCCAGGGGCTTCGGAATCGGGTCCTGCACATGGACCTGCCGATCGCTCTGGCGATAGCCGTACTGTATGTGCACGGCCTCGTGGCCACAGTCATGCAGACTGACACGTATCTCGATTCCCTAGCCATGCTCGTCGCTCTTCTGCTCGCCGGGCGCATGCTCGAGGGTCGGGGCCGGCGCCGCGCGGCGGAAGCAGCCGTGTCGCTGGCGTCGACCGTTCCCACAACCGCTCGCCGCCGGGTCGGTGACCGGATCGAGACGGTCTCGGCGGACGAGCTAGTTGCGGGTGACCTGATCGACGTGGGTGCCGGCGAGGAGTTTGCCGCCGACGGCGTGGTGGCAGAAGGCGAGGCAACCGTTCGCATGGCCCTGATCACCGGTGAGGCCGAGCCCGTGTTCGTCACCAGTGGCGGAGAGGTCGTGTCGGGCGCGGTCGTCGTCGACGGTGCGCTCACCGTCCGGGTCGAGCGCGTGGGCGACGAGACTACGCTCCAGCGCATGGCGGCGGAGCTCAGGACGGCGGCGGACCGGCCGGTGCGGCTCACCACCGCGGACCGGATCGCTCCGTGGTTCACCGCCGGTACTCTCACCGCGGCCACGCTCACAACGACGGGATGGCTGCTTGCAGGCGATGGAGCGATGGCGCTCCGCGCCTGTGTCGCCGTGCTCGTCGTCGCCTGCCCCTGTGCACTCGCCCTTTCCCGGCCCCTTGCCGCGGCCGCGGGTCTGGGGGCGGCCGCTCGCCGGGGCCTGATGTTCCGTTCCGCGGATGGGCTGCTGGATTTGGTGGAGGTGGATACGATCGGGCTGGACAAAACGGGAACGGTGACGGAGGGCGATCTCAAGGTGGTCGCCGCGGACGATGCGATCCTGCGGGTCGCGGCCGGGCTCGAGCGCTTCAGCATGCATCCGATCGCGCGGGCCATCGTCAGCGAGGCGATCGAGCGGGGTATTCCGCTGCCGCGAGGCGAAGCGATAACGGAGGAGCCGGGGAAGGGCGTCAGGGGCCGGGTCGATGGGCGGGAGTGGCGGATCTCCACCGGCGGACCGGGCGAGATCGCCCTGTCGAACGAGGAGGGCGAGGTCGGGAGGATCCGCCTCGGGGACATGGTCCGCCGGGACTCTGCCGATGCTATCAACCTGTTCGTGAAACGCGGGCTGGACGTCGTACTCCTGTCGGGAGACCACGCCGACGTAGCCGAGCGGATCGCTGCCGAAGCCGGCGTCCCGAGAGTGTGGGCCGAGGTGGACCCAGAAGGTAAGGCGGTCTGGGTGAGGGAGGCGCAGTCGGCCGGTCGGCGAGTCGCGTTCGCGGGAGATGGCCTGAACGATGGACCCGCCTTGGCCGCAGCCGATGTGGGAATCGCCATGGGAACAGGAGCTGCGAGCAGCGTCCTGGTGGCGGACGGCGTGATCTCGACCTGGTCGCTCAAGCCGCTGGCCGAAGGGTTTCGCGTGGCGGACGCCTGCCGCACGGCCATCCGTTGGAACCAGCGGCGATCGATCGCCTACAACGTAGTAGCGGTGAGTGCAGCCGCGGCCGGCTTGATCAACCCGCTGGTGGCGGCTATCCTCATGCCGGCTTCGAGCGCGATGGTGATCTGGGGTTCTTCACGCGTCGAGGTATCGATGAGAAGGGAGCGAACGTGAACTCGATCTTCTTTCTCCTTCCAATCGCCCTTCTGCTTGGCGCGATCTTCGCGTTCTTGTTCGTGAAGGCGGTACGTGGCGGCCAGTTCGACGATCTGGATGATCCTCCGGAACGCATGCTGCACGACTAGAAACTCCTCCTGCGCGCGTTCTGCCTGATGTCCTACAAGCTGATCCAGTAGTTGATCTTCACCAGGAAGCTGTTAGCCATCGGGTCGCCGAATAGGCTGCCGAACTCGTCGAAGCCCCCGAAGTTGGGCTCGGTGGACGTGGCGGAGCGGTTGTGGTTCCAGACGAGGAAGATCGTCGAGCCGGGTGAGTACTCCCAGCGCAGCACAAGGTTGCTGCGGATCGACCGGAACGAAAAGTCGGGATTGAGGAAGCTGAAAGACTCGGCCGGGCCGGGCCCGTCGGGGTCGATGGTGTAGGTGTTCGATTCCGGGTCGAAGTCGACGGTCGAGGCCCCGTCGACGCCGTAACGGAAGAAGTCGAACGTGCTTGGCTGGGCCAGTTCTTTGTAGCCGAGGTAGCCGCCGCTGGTGGTGTACGGTTGTGCCCAGAGTTGGAGCGACAGGTTCGGGGTGATGGCCAGATCGGCTCGAACTGTGACGTCGAGGCCCTCCCGGATCAGCTGGCTGAAGACGTAGCGGCCGCCGTAGGTCGCTGTCGCAAGAGAATCTTGCCGCTGGGTGACGTAGAAGGCGATGGAATGCGACTTCGAGTAACTGGGCATGACCTGGAAGGTCAGCGCGCCGGCCGGTCGAAAGCCGAACCCGAGCCCGATGTTCGTACCCCAACCGTCGTAGGCGTTGCGAGCGTACCAGCTCTGGAGACTGACCGAGAAGGGTTTGCGACCGTCGCTGTGGATGGAACCGTTCAGGCTAAACTGCTGCGGGCTTTGCATCAAAGGGCCGCCGCGCGTCGACTTATCGCTCAGCGCGGTGAAGCTGTAGTTGGAACCTACGTTGAAGTCCCAGTAGTTCAGGAGCTGTCCCCCAAATCCGGCGTAGATTTGGCGGAACTGGTTGGCGCCGCCGAAGTTCCAGCCTTGCGCGAAGGTCGTGCTGGCCCAGAATCTTCGGAACACCTTGCCGGGGTTCAGCCAGCGCCGACTCAACCGCAGTCCCCAAAAGACGCGGTCGGCAACGTTCAGAAACCCGGCATCGTTAATCTCGAAGCCTGGCGAGTACGCGTAGAAGTCCGTGCCGTAGGTCCAGTTCCCGGCCACTTTTCCGAGCTGTATCGACCCGGCGTAGCCCGTCATGCTCGCCGCGGTCGTGTCTACGGAGACGTAGTTCTGGTCGGGGCGTTGGTAGAAGCGCGCCGACGACAGTTGCGCACCGGTAATGGCCAAAGGATCGCCGCGGATGCTCGAGGCGCTCATCGACCCGTTCAACGCGAACTGGTTGCCGCCAAAGCGGTGGAAGAAATCGACGCCGCCGGTGAAAGCAGATCTGCGCAAGTAACTGAAGACCGGATCCGACAGATCGCGAAGGACGCTGGTACCGAGGATCCCGATTCCGCTGCTGCCACCACGCAGGTCCCTTCGCAAGCTCACCACCGCGAAGTTGGTCAGCGGCTCCACTGGTTCGGAGGTTTGGGGGCCGTCAGAGTCTACTACGGTGGCGTACTCACGCGCTGTGAGCGCGTCCAGGACGCCGATGGACCAGCCGCCCGTTTTACCCGATAGTTTGGCCGCCCCGATGATGTTCGAATAGATGGGGTAATCGACGAAACCGTTCTCCACTGTGATGGGTCGGGTGGGTGCACGGCCGATACGACGAGAGTAGAAGAGCTCAGGTGCCCCGAACACGAACCCGCCACTGCCGGCGCCGAATCGGAAAAGGTCTGCTCCTTCGACGAAGAATGGGCGTCGCTCGGGAAACTGAATCTCGAACACGCTGAGGTTGACCACCGCGGGGTCGGCCTCGACCTGACCGAAATCGGGATTGATGGTGGCGTCGAGTGTCAGGCCGCTGGTCAGGCCGTACTTGAGGTCGAGGCCCACCGATGCGTCGTAGGCCCCGTTCTGCGTGAACGGGTTTCGCGGGTCACCTCCCTCCAAGTAGTCGAGGGTGCCCACGGTGTAGGGCAAAAGTTCTAGCCTTCGCGGTGCTGGGATCCCTCGCAAACCGGTCAGGTGTCCGAAATGTGAAGTGTAACCCTCCTCGGTGTTGGGGACCCAGCTCCATCGCGTGTGTTCATTCTTGCGGAATATCTGCCGAGCGAAGTTGATGCCCCACACTTGCTCATCGGCGCTCGAGAAGCGGAGCTGGGAGAACGGAATCCGCATTTCCGCGACCCAGCCCAGCGAGTCGATGCGCGTGGCGACATCCCATACCGGTTCCCAGGAACTGTCGCCGTGCGAATCGTCGTTCGTGGCGATCCCGTCGCCTCGCACGCCGGCCGGGTTCACGCTGAATCGGAAAGTGGTGCGATGATCGTGGTACGAGTCGATATTGACCCAGAACATGTCGCTGGACGTGTTGCTGTCTCGCCGGCCCATCCGCCTGGCGATGCCCTGCGGATCGCTGTCGAATAGACGTGCCCCGATGTAAAGAGCGCTGCGGTCGTAGACGATGAAGACCTCGGTAAGCTCGGTGGGCTCCGATCCGTCCTCGGGCTCGATCTGCCTGAAGCCCGTCGCTCGCATCGCATGGCGCCAGGCCTCGTCGTCGAGGCGCCCATCCAGCCTGGGCGCATCCGCTACGTAATTGGCGAGGAGATCGGGGGGCACCCGGCCGTCTGGATTCCTCATATTCGGAGAGACGTTGTCGACCAGAGTGTCCGCTGTCTGCGGTGATAGGACTTGGACTGCAAGTGCAAAGACGAAGCTTCGCAAGTCGATGTACTCCCGCGCCTGCGGTGCCATATATACAGACGCAATAAGGGGCGAAAAGGTTGCACTGGGATAGCGTGCGGGGGATCGGCGGTCCGCCGATCCCTCCGCGCCACCCGTACCACCTAGAACGGTTAGGTTTCGATTCGCTTCGCGTCAGCCTACTATTACGCTCTCTCGCCGTTCCAAAGCCTGGGAGATTCCCGTGCGTCTGAATCGATCGGCTGCTCTGTGTGCCTGCACGGCTGCGCTTGTGCTTCTTCCCTCGATTGCGTTTGGGCAATTGCGCGGCGGCGGTGGCGGCGAAACCGACCGGATCGAGGGTCGCTACAAGATCGTTCCTCTGCCTTTCATCAACTACAATCGTTCGATCGGGTTGTCGCTGGGCGCGCTTCCTATGGTGATGTTCAATCCGGTCGAGCGTGATACGCTCTCTCCCTCATCAGTTGCAGGGTTGCTCGCCATGTACTCCACGAATGGTTCGTGGTTCGGCCTCGTGTTCGGGCGCGTGCACCTCGCGGAGGATAAGTGGCGATTTACGGCCGCCGGTGGGTTGGGTTCGGTCAAATTCCAGTTTTACCTGGAAAATCCGATCAACTCATGGGTGCCGTATAACACACGGGGCGATTTCGTCTACGCAAAGGCAGAACGCCGTATCGTCAAAAACATCTATGGTGGTGTGAGTTACCTCTATATGAAGTTCCGCAACACCACCGATGTGTTCCCCGATACGCTAACGACCGCGCTGCACGGTGTCGGCCTCAGTGCGGCGATGGACAATCGTTCTCACGTTTACTATCCAAAAGATGGGTTCTTCACCAACGTTGAGTATTTCGCCTACCCCGATGCGTGGAACGACGTGGAGTCGAATACCGTCGACATCGATTACAATCACTATTGGCCGTCCAGGGGCAGGACCGACGTCATCGCCGCGCGAGCTTTCGCGGGGCTAGGTATCGGCGATCTCTCGTTCAACCAGCAGTACATCGTCGGCCAAAAAGACATACGCGGGTACACTCAAGGCGCTCATCGAGGAAATTACCTTCTTGCCGTTCAGGGGGAGTATCGATGGAATTTCTGGGGGCGGTGGGGGGCGGTCGGGTTCTTCGGTTTGGCTACGGTCTTCGAGTCGATCAATGAATCGGACGAGGGCAAGATATTGCCCGGCATAGGCGCCGGCATCCGTTTCACCGCGTTCAAAGACAATCACATGAATGTCGGCATCGATGTGGCCAAGGGTGACGGAGATTGGGGGATCTACTTCCGTATCGGCGAGGCGTTTTAGGTGTAGCGAGGAGGGATCGACGGACCGCTCGCTCCGGCCTCCCCGACGCTCAACAGCGTTGAGCGTCGGGTCACTAAAACCAGCTTCGCTCGTCGTTCCGTCGATCCCTCCTCGCCCCGGCGGAATTTCGGCAGTTACTAGTGCTTTACTGACTGGCCGCTACTGAAGTGTTATCGTTGAAGATCGCACGCCAGAGCTTGAAGGACCCATCGTCCTGGCGGCGGAATACGAACAGGTACTTCTGGTCGAGGACGATGGGGTCCCCTCCCGCTTTGGGAGTGACCTCGCCAACGCCGGCGCCCCGCTGAATCACCACATCGTCGAACGCGTGGGTCTCGATTTCCTCGTGCCTGACTGCGAAGCGGAAAGCTGCAAACAGGGGCTCGTGGTGTGCTCTGAGGGCTTGTTTCCCGATGAGGCTAGGCTCGTTCGGCGGCATGTCGACGAAATCGTCCGCCAGGAAGGACAGAAAGCCCTCCAAGTCGCCGGCAGCGATGCTCGCGTCGAGATCGACCATCAGCTGCTGAACGGCCTGTACGTCAGCCGCCGAAGTGTCCATGTCTCGCTGGGCACTGCACCCGGCAATAACGAGCGGTGCCATGACAGCGATGTAGCAGCGTGTGCTGAACATGTGCCGTCTCCTTTTCGGTGGGCCCCAACTGCAGGTCCTAAGCTTGCTAGCTTGTCTCTCCAGTCCTCGTGAACCCAACGACCAACAGACTGACGGCCACGAGGACCGCCAGAGAGCCGGTGCCCAGTCCAGCTGATACTAGGATCTCTTGCCACGCCGATCCCGAGTAGCCCTCGCCAGCGATTGGAGTTGCCCTGCTCGTGCCGAAGATCCCACCGAGCACCGTGGATATCCAAATGGCGTACGCAGAATACAAGAGAAGTCTTTGGGCGGTGAGTTCAGTCCGACGCGATAGCCGGGCGATTGGCCATGCCAGGGCTAGGACCATCAGGAGCAGTCCGGCTTGGAGGCCTACCAGGTGTGCGGATAGCCCCAGTCGGGGATTCGTGAACGCTGGGATGAGTAGGCCAACGATGAGGCCGAGAAGCACCAGTACCATCCCTGAAATCAAGAGTGTACGGTTGGCTTGAGCGGGCATAGTCACTCTACCGGTCGTCCATGAATAGAATGCAGCACGGCCAACTGGCGCTTAACTCTGGCGTCCAACGCTCAAGAAGTTCTTCGTTATCATGCCCGGGCTCCTTCACACGTAGTCCTGCGGTGCGAGCACCGGAGCGCATCTTCTCCACGATCTCCGCATGCTGGCACATCCCCAGCTCCTTGCATTCCGTGCAATCGTTTAGGTCCCTGCTCCTGGCGCAGGCGCGGATCTCGCAGTCGTCCCTGCCTCCGCCCCTCAAGCACCCCGGGCACAGCGGAATCCCATGAAGGGACTTCAAGCCTTTGGAGAACTCGAGGTGATCGAAATCTTCGGGTGCCCACCCCGGAAGCCCGTAGGCGTCCGTCAACTCCTCGTAGCGATGGGTCAGCTCTCGGAGGGTTCCGTTCCCGACCACGCAGCTCCCACACCAAATGCCGCAGTAGCCGATCTGGCTCCTGACGTTCTCGAAGCTGGCTGGGCTGTGCGCGGTCACGTGGCGTCCTCCTCGATGGGGAGGTAAAGCTCGAGCTCGATATCCTCCTGCGGCACTCCTGGATTCACCAGGCGCTCCAGTTCATGCGTGTGGCGCCAGTGGTGGCCGTGTTCCTCGCTCCACTCCAGAAGCTGCTGCCATACTTCCGGCATCGAGCCGTGGGGGTCGTCGTGCAGCCGACAAGTCGTAACGGCGTACCGCCCACCGTTGAATTCCTTTCGTTCGAGGCCGGGTGGCTTCGGCGTCGAGGAGTCGACTTCGATCCAGAATTCGTAGCCGTAGCCGGGTTGATCGGGCTCGGGAGGCGGGTTGTTGAAGCCGAATATCGGGTGCGCCGCTATTTCCTCGAGTAATCCCGCCGGCACAGCCCACGCGGCCAGCTTGCGCCACGCGTCGTCTTCTGGGTGCGGGCTGATGACCTGAGCGGCGACCACCGACATGGGTGGCAGGCGTTGGATGCGAACGTCGAGTGCGCTCATGATGATCCCTCCTGCGATATCGGATCACTTGCCCTCAAACCATTCGATCAGCTTCTCATCGAACAACTCCGGCTCCTCGAGCTGAGGGGTATGGCCGCTCTTCTCGAAGAGGTGGTACGAGACGTTCTCGAGTTTCTCCAGTTGGTCGTCCCAAAGGATGTGGGGGACTACGTAGTCATACGGCCCCATAGCCAGAAAGATCGGACT
>Ga0209536_100003533_pt1 | contig 25072 bp, 20 predicted proteins | sample DeeMarSeWOR28_12_FD_187461 | JGI IMG/M metagenome (GOLD analysis project Ga0209536, IMG submission 187461) | Marine sediment microbial communities from White Oak River estuary, North Carolina - WOR-2-8_12 (SPAdes) (version 2) | ecosystem: Environmental > Aquatic > Marine > Intertidal zone >...
ACTCTCCTGGCCTTGTCGGGCCAGCTCTATGGCATGACGCATCCAGTGCAGATCGTTTTCAGACATCAGTCAGTGCAGTTTTTAAGATTATTCCCACTCAATGGTTGCCGGCGGCTTGCTGGAAATATCGTAGGCGACGCGGGATACGCCTTTTACTTCGTTAATGATACGACGTGAAACGGTTTCCAGTAACTCCCAGGGCAGACGCGCGGCATGTGCCGTCATAAAGTCTACAGTTTCCACCGCGCGCAAGGAAACCACGTAATCGTAAGCGCGGCCATCTCCGGTCACACCTACTGACCTGACCGGCAAAAACACGGTAAAGGCCTGGCTGACTTTATGATACAAGTCGTGTTTGCGCAGTTCTTCAATATAAATGTGGTCCGCCTCGCGCAGAATGTCGGCGTATTCCTTTTTCACTTCACCCAGAATCCGCACCCCCAATCCAGGACCCGGGAAAGGATGGCGATACACCAGCTCGTGCGCCAACCCCAGTTCTTCACCAATGGCACGCACCTCATCCTTAAAGAGTTCTCGCAAGGGTTCCACCAGTTGCAGCCTCATGTCTTCCGGCAGGCCACCCACATTGTGGTGTGATTTAATAACATGAGCTTTACCGGTTTTGGCGCCCGCTGACTCAATCACATCCGGATAAATCGTGCCCTGTGCCAGCCATTTGGCATTTTTAAATTTGGCCGCCTCTTCTTCAAAGACTTTAATAAACATATTGCCAATAATTTTGCGTTTTTGCTCCGGGTCATTCACACCTTTAAGCGCATCCAGAAAACGCTGTTCCGCATTCACGCGGATCACTTTCACACCCATATGCTGTGCAAAGGTGGCCATCACCTGGTCGCCTTCATTTAAGCGCAATAAACCGTTATCCACAAATACACAGGTTAACTGATCGCCGATCGCTTTATGCAACAGCGCGGCAACGACCGACGAATCCACTCCACCGGACAAACCCAGGATCACTTCATCGGTACCCACCTGCTCTCGCACCCGCTCGATACTGTCTTCTACAATACTGGTAGGCTTCCATAACGTATCACAACCACAAATATCACAGACAAAGCGCTGCAGGATACGTTTACCCTGTAGGGTATGCGTTACTTCGGGATGGAACTGGATACCATAATAATGGCGCTCTTCGTCCGCCATGCCGGCTAACGGCGCGTTATCCGTACTGGCAATCTTGAAAAACCCTGGCGGCATTTCGTCAACACGATCGCCATGACTCATCCATACATCCAGCAAACCATAACCTTCAGGGCTGATTTCGTCCTCAATATCAGTTAATAATTTTGAATGGCCATGGGCTCTTACTTGTGCGTAACCAAATTCTCGATGGCCTTCGCTGGCAACCTGGCCACCTAATTGCGCCGCTATGGTTTGCATACCATAACAAATGCCCAGCAACGGTACTTTAAGCGTAAAGGCCACTTCAGGCGCGCGGGGTGGATTATCCACATTCACCGATTCGGGACCACCGGATAAAATTATCCCCTTTGGCTTAAACTCGGCGATCGCCGCTTCATCCGCATCATAGGCGTAAATCTCGCAATACACGCCGATCTCACGCACGCGTCGCGCAATCAATTGCGTGTACTGGGAGCCAAAATCCAGAATCAGGATGCGGTCAGCATGTATATTAAGATGGGTATCAGCGTGTGCGTTCAAGCTCAGATCCTTAATATTCTATTACTTAAAAAAAGGGGTTGTAAAAAATTAGCAGCCTGAAAAGCTGCTAATTTAGTGTTGTTTTGCGGTGACATGTTACTGTCGGTAGAACTTCCTACACCCGGTAGTTGGGAGCCTCTTTGATAATTTGCACATCATGCACATGGCTCTCACTCATGCCGGCGGAGGTTACCCGGATAAACTCCGGCTTGGTACGCATTTCATCAATGGTGTTACATCCGGTATAACCCATGCTAGAGCGCAATCCGCCCAGTAGTTGGTGAATAACCGGCTGCAGCGGTCCCTTGAATGGTACCCGGCCCTCGATGCCTTCCGGCACCAGTTTTTCCTTGTTACTGTCTTCCTGAAAATAACGATCACTGGAACCATTCTGACCAGACATCGCCCCCAATGATCCCATACCACGATAGGATTTATAGGAGCGCCCCTGATACAGTTCCACTTCACCCGGCGCTTCTTCAGTACCGGCAAACATGCTGCCCAGCATCACACAGTAACCACCGGCTACGATGGCCTTGGCAATATCACCGGAATAACGAATACCACCGTCGGCGATAAGCGGTATGTCGGTATTCTTCAGCGCTTCGGCGACATTGGAAATGGCGGTGATTTGCGGCACGCCGACACCGGCAATAATACGCGTGGTGCAAATGGAACCCGGCCCGATGCCCACCTTCACCGCATCGGCACCGGCATCCGCCAGAGCCCTGGCAGCATCAGCGGTGGCAATGTTGCCACCAATCACATCCACGCCCGGAAAGTGTTTCTTCACCCAGGCCACACGATCTAATACACCCTGCGAATGTCCATGGGCGGTATCCACAACGATGACGTCGACACCGGCATCAATCAAGGCTTCGACACGTTCTTCGGTACCTTCACCCACCCCCACTGCGGCGCCTACGCGCAAGCGGCCCTGGTCGTCCTTGCAGGCATTAGGAAATTCTTTGGCCTTTTGGATATCCTTAACAGTGACCAGACCACGTAATTGAAACTTGTCATCCACTACCAGCAATTTTTCGATGCGATGCTCGTGAAGTAATTTCAGGATTTCCTCTTTTTCCGCACCTTCCTTCACTGTCACCAGCTTCTCTTTTGGTGTCATGATATTGGAAACCGGACTGCTGTAGCGGGTTTCGAAACGCAAATCCCGGCCAGTAACAATGCCCACCAGTTCCTCACCTTGCACTACCGGCACACCGGAAATATTCCGCGCATGCGTCAGTTCCAGTACTTCCTGAATACTGGTATCGGGCGTCACGGTTATGGGCTCCTTGATGACGCCGCTTTCAAATTTCTTTACTGCTCGTACCTGGTAGGCCTGCTTTTCCGGTGTCATGTTTTTATGAACGATGCCCAGTCCACCCTCCTGCGCCATGCTGATCGCCAGCCGGGCCTCGGTCACGGTATCCATGGCCGCCGACACCAGCGGTATATTTAAATCGATATTTCTGCTGATTTTCGTCTTCAGCTGCACTCCCTTGGGCAAGACCGTGGAGTGGGCCGGAAGTAATAGAACATCATCAAAGGTGAGCGCTTCTTGAACAATTCGCATAGTGGGATTCCCTAAATGGGCTGTAAATACATGGAGCCGGCATTATAAAGATTGACGTTCACCGGGTAAACCTGTAGGTTTATTGAGGTCGCTAAATATAGATTCCCTATACTAATTGGTCTACATTTCCTGGTATTAGCCTGACTGGGCCAACTGGTTTTAACTAAAAAATACATACATCAGCGGAGGAGAATTGATGAAGAAACTAGCTATTGTCGTTGCGACGTTGTTCATTTTAGCGGGATGCGGTACTACACAGGAACAAGCTGGTGAAGCTGCCGGTGGTAGCGCCAGCCCTGAAGTGGAAGCCGCCATCAAAGAAGCAGAAGCTGCAATCAAGAAAGCAAACTCGGTGGGCGGAGAATGGCGCGATTCCAGCGGCAAAATCCTGAAAAAAGCCAAAGCAGCTGCCGCCAAGGGTGACAACAAAGCGGCGCTTAAATTAGCCAAGGAAGCCAAATTCCAGGGCGAAATGGGTTATCAGCAAGCCAAAGAACAGGAAAAAGCTGGACCCTGGTTGTTCTAAGCAAGCCACTTGAATCTCAAGCAATAGCAAAAAGCAGGAAGCGTAAGCGACCTGCTTTTTCTTTTTGTTGGACGTCAAAAACAGGATTTCGCATAACCCTTTTTTTCACAGGCTCACATGTCTCCTGGCAACCGCAACGGTATCGATCTTAACGAGATTTATAGTGTCTCGGAACTGAATAGCGAAGTTCGCGCCCTGATCGAAGAAAATTTTGCCTCAGTATGGGTAAAAGGCGAAATTTCCAACCTGGCACGTCCCGCATCCGGTCATATCTATTTCAGCCTCAAAGACGAAAGCGCCCAGGTACGTTGCGCCATGTTCCGCATGAGCAATCGCCTGCTGAAATTCAAACCGCAGGACGGCATGCAGGTGCTGGTCCGCGGCAGTGTCAGTCTTTACGAAACCCGTGGCGACTATCAGCTGATTGTCGATTACATGGAAGAATCCGGCTATGGTCTGTTGCAACGCAAATTCGAAGAACTCAAAGCCAGACTGGCGGAACAGGGCCTGTTTAGCGTTGAACACAAACAGGAAATTCCGGCATTCCCCTCTCGTATCGGTATCATCACCTCTCCCACGGGTGCTGCAATACGCGATGTGATCAGTGTATTAAAACGGCGTTTTCCCGCGATTCCCATTTTGGTCTATCCCATCCCGGTGCAGGGCGAGGACGCCCCACCGAAGATCGTCCGCATGGTCAAAAAAGCCTGCCAGCGACAGGATTGCGATGTATTGATACTCACACGCGGTGGCGGATCCCTGGAAGACTTGTGGGCATTTAATGATGAACACGTTGCGCGGGCCATCTTTGATTGCAGCATCCCTGTCGTCTGCGGTGTGGGGCACGAAGTGGATGTAACGATTGCCGATTTTGTAGCGGACGTGCGCGCCCCAACCCCTTCGGCGGCGGCAGAACTGGTCAGCCCCAACCGCGACGAATGGCAGTTGCGCGTTAATCGGATGCAAGCCCAATTGTTGAATGTGCAGAATCAACAGCTATTGCAGGCACATCAAAAACTGGCCTGGCTGATGAAACGTATCCAGCATCCGCAACAAAGAATCCAGCGCATCGCCCAACGCCTGGATGAAATGGAGCAACGTCTCATTCATGTTAACAAGATACAGTCCCACGCCCGCGGCAGCCGCTTGACGGCGCTCAATCACCGACTCCAGCAAACCAGCCCGCTGCAACGCCTGCAAAAACTGTCCTTTTCGCGGCAGGCATTGGAGCAGCGCCTGCACAACGCCATGAGCAAAAAACTCTCAGTCAGCAAACATCATTTTGTGACGTTATCCCGGGCGCTGGAAGCGGTCAGCCCCCTGGCCACCCTGGGTCGCGGCTATGCCATCGTGCGTAAAGCTGACGGATCCATCGTGCGCGACGCCAAGTTATTGAAAATTGGCGAAAATTTATCAACGCAATTGCAGCACGGCAACGTGCTGTCGACGGTGACGGAAACCCAGGATTCGTAAAACTGGCAACATTCCTGCAACAATTTCTGCATTACTCAGTCTCAAATGAATATGAAAATGACCATGCGATTACTTGTTACCCTGCTATTTGTCCTGACTTCTCAATCACTCATGGCGGTCACGCTGCCCAAAGCCGCGGCGGTTCCCGGCGGTATCGCCATTGTTCCCCTGGGCATCGAATCCGCTTCCGCACCGATCGTTAAATTCAACGACAAACGGGTGATGGTCGCTCCCGATCCGGAACAAAAAAATCACTGGCTCGCCATTGCCGGCATCCCCCTGTCGGCAGAGAAAGGCAAGCACCAATTGGTGGTGGAAACCAATCCCGCGCAAAAGCTGGTGAGTTTCGAGGTAAAGGATAAGAAATACAAAACCCAGCACATCACTATTAAAAACAAACGCAAGGTCAATCCCAATGAACAGGACCTGAAGCGCATCAAAGAGGAAAAACAGGAAATCGTTGCCTCGTTGGCACAATGGAGCGATTCAGACGCTCTCAACACCAAGTTTGTGATTCCGGTCAAGGGCCGCTTAAGCAGTCCGTTTGGCCTGCGCCGTTACTTCAACAAGCAGCCGCGCAAACCGCACAGCGGCATTGATATCGCCGCACCAGAAGGCACGCCCATCGTGTCCCCTGCCGATGGTGTTGTCATTACTACCGGCGAATACTTTTTCAACGGCAACACGGTATTCATTGACCATGGACAGGGCCTTGTCACCATGTATTGCCACATGTCCAAAATCAAGGTAAAACCCGGCGACCCGGTCAAACAAGGTCAATCCATTGGCGCCATCGGCAAAACCGGGCGGGTAACCGGTCCCCATCTGCATTGGGCGGTCAGCATGAACGACGTACGCGTTGATCCAGGCCTGTTTTTTGACAACCTGAAAAAAGTCGCCACCGCAAAGTAACCCCCAAAATCCCCCACAAATATTCCGCTTGCGCCGTTTCCCCGCAACCGGTATTTTTACGCGTCGTCCGTTTTGTTTATCAGTGAATCCTAATTATTTATGAAGCAGATTGCGCAACAGATCGTATCCAGAAAGGCTTTTGAATATTTCATCATTGGCTTGATCATAATAAATGGAGTGGCATTAGGGCTGGAAACCTCCCCCGATATTGTCGCCAATTTCGGTGATTATCTTGTCTGGATAAACAATTTCATCATTGCAGTATTCGTTGTCGAGGCGATCCTGAAGATTACGGCCGTGGCGCCACGCTTTAAACTGTACTTTGGTGATGGTTGGAACCTGTTTGATTTCACTGTCGTGGTTTTATCATTGCTGCCAACTACCGGCGAATTCGCCATGATCGCCCGCCTGGCGCGCCTGCTGCGGGTGGCGCGACTGATTTCCACCATTCCCGAGCTACGCCTGATTGTCAGCACTCTGGTACGTTCTATCCCGAGCATGGGGCATGTGCTACTGCTCATGAGCATTATTTTTTATATCTATGCCGTTGCCGGGTACCATATTTTCCACGCGCATGATCCCACCCACTGGAACAACCTGGGTTTATCGTTGTTAACGCTATTTCGCGTGGTAACGCTGGAGGACTGGACGGACGTGATGTATAAGGCGATGGAATTACATCCGTTAGCCTGGATGTATTTCGTGAGCTTCGTGATCGTGGGTACGTTCGTGGTGATTAACCTGTTTATCGCGGTGGTAATTAACAACCTGGAAGAAGCCAAGCACGAGAGACTCGAAGAACTCCAGGCGCCGACCACGCGCGACGAAATACTGCGCGAGCTAAAGCAAACCCAGGAAGCACTGGCCAGGCTGCAAAGCAAACTCTCGAAGATGTGACAATAGAATCTGATTGAGAGCCGACTTTACTGATTTGCGCCCAATTGTTGCGCACGTTCCCAACGGCGCTTTGCCTCATCTTGCTGTACTGCCAATTGGCTATTCCAACCCTGGCAATGTTGTTGAATGATCTCCAGTAATGCCTGGATATGATCAGCACGGTCATTCAAGGCGGGAATATAATGATATTCCTTGCCGCCAGCTTCCAGATAAGCATGGCGATTCTCCTCCTCGATTTCCTCCAACGTCTCCAGGCAATCGGCAGAAAATCCCGGGCAAATTACATCTACCGCATCAACACCCTGTTTGCCAAACTCCCGCAAGGTTTCGATAGTATACGGTTTTAACCATTCTTCGCGCCCGAAGATAGACTGAAACACCACCTGCCATTCGCCATCCTTGAGTTTCAGCTTCTCCGCAACCAGGCGTGCGGTTTTCTGACATTGGCAAAAGTAAGGATCACCGGTCATCAGAAAACGCTTCGGGGTACCGTGAAAAGAAAATAGAAGCTTTTTTGGTTTGGTGTGCTGCGACCATGCCTCTTCAATGGAATTGGCCAACGCCGTAATGTAATCGGCGTTATCATGATACTGGTTTACAAAGCGGAATTCAGGCACCCAGCGCCAGGATTGCACCGCCGCCGCTACTGCATCAAAAGTCGAAGCAGTGGTACTGGAAGAATATTGTGGATATAACGGCAAAACCAGAATTCTCTGTGCATTGGCCTGCTGTAATTTTTCCAGCGCCGAGGCAATGGAGGGATTGCCATATCGCATGCCAAGTTCAACAACCACGGGCATATCAAATTTATCTTTTAACACTGCGCGCAAGGCATCCGTTTGCCGACGCGCAATCACCAGCAACGGAGAACCATGCATTTCATCCCAGATTTTTTGATAGGCCTGGGCGGATTTAGCTGGTCGAATCAACAGGATTACCTGTAAAATACACCACCACAGTACTCGCGGTAGATCGACGATGCGGGGATCCCATAAAAACTCCCTGAGGTAACGACGCAACGCTGCTGGCGTCGGCGCATCGGGCGTACCCAGGTTGGTAATAAGAATTCCCAACACCGGTTCTTGAGCGTGTTTAAATTTTACGGAGTCTGAGTCAGGCATCGGCTTTAATTGATTAAGGTTGTAATCGTCCAGTTATTGGGGATTAATGATTCTTGATATAGCGCTCACTATCCTCGGCATACCACAGATATACCACGCATGTTATTTGATAAATCACCGAGGCTCCTAGTATACCGATAATATAGATAATATTTGAACCTTTAATTTCAGGATATATTCAGCATTCAATCCTTATGATTGCCAGCACGACAATACTATGAAAATAACTAAATTCCGATCTTTAAAAACAGGTTTCGCGTTACTGTTCGCCGTAGCTGTATTAACCAGTGCCGTGCTACTGAATCAGTCCGCCCAATCGGAGTCCATTCCGGAAGAATTGCGCGGATTACTAAATAAGCAGCCTGTTGCAGTACCGGAATTTAAACTGGTCGACCAGCAAAACAACCCCTTTACCGTAGAACGATTAAAAGGTGCATGGACTTTTCTGTTTTTCGGTTACACGCATTGCCCTGATGTTTGCCCCACCACCCTAACCGAACTGGACAATGCAGCAAGTCGACTGAATGAGTTGCAAACCCCACAGCGAAAAATCCAGTATGTTTTCATTAGTGTCGACCCGCAACGAGACACCCCGGAACTACTCCGGGATTATGTCAGCTATTTTGGCGTCAAGTTCCTTGCCGCTACCGGCGGGGAACAGGACCTGAAACAACTGGCAAAACCATTGGGTATCAAGTTTGAGCGCGGTATTGGTACCGAAACCGAGTACCTGGTTAATCACAGCAGCGCCATGCTGTTAATCGATCCACAAGCCAGGTATTACGCTAAGTTTCGTGCACCGCATTACTCAGAAGAAATTGTCGAAGGTTTTAAACAAATAATCACATACGCAGAGAGGTAACAATGTTGTTGAATAAAAAAATCGTATCCGCCATCCCCTTTTTATTAACTTGTTTGCTGGCATACAGTGCAAACGCACACAGTGATGGCAGCATCGCCATTAAAGATGCCTGGGTCCGGGAAGCACCACCCAACGCCAAGGTACTGGCAGCATATATGCGCATTGAAAACCACACCAAAAAGGAAAAGATTTTAGTTGATGTCACATCCACTGCGTTTAAAAAGATCGAGATACACAAAACCATCAACAAGGGTGGTATGGCTTCCATGGAACAGCAAAAGGAATTAGCCATTGCCGCCCAAGGTGAAGTAACGCTGGAACCAGGCGGTCTGCATCTCATGCTGTTCGATCCGGGTTCGGCACTTAAGGCAGGGGATGATATCACTTTTACATTGAAATTCGCTGATGGCGGCACCACTATAATCAATGCCACTGTGAAAAAAGCCACAGGTGGCAACGAACACCATCATCATGATGAACACAGCGGGCATAGTATGCATGAGCAGGAGAAAAAGGAAAGCAAACAGGATGAGGGACACCACCATAATCACTGATCTACAGGATAACCCTTGAACAGTCCTAACAACAAATTACCAAATTCACTGGTCGATAAAATAAAAGTCTGGCCACAGTATCTGTTGCCACATTATTTGTTAACTGACCTGATGTTCTTCCTGACGCGCAGTAAACTGCGCGTCTGGAAGAACAACTTCACTCGCTGGTTCGTCCACCAGTATCAGGTGGACATGTCGCTTGCCGTAGAAGAAGATCCAACGGCCTACGAAACTTTTAATGATTTCTTCACCCGGCCACTGAAACCTGAAGTCCGCCCGGTATGCACTGAAGCGGATTGCGTGGCCAGCCCAGTGGATGGCACCGTCAGCCAGGCCGGCACAATTAATAGTGAGTCTCTCTTTCAGGCCAAGGGACATGATTTTTCCTTAACCCAGTTGCTAGCCTCACAAAGCGAATGGATCGACAAATTTCGCAATGGCAATTACGCCACAATTTATTTATCCCCAAAAGATTACCATCGCATTCACATGCCAATAGATGGCGAATTGAAGCAAATGACTTATGTGCCGGGCAAGCTGTTCAGCGTGAGTCCGGCAACCACCCGTGAGATTCCGGGATTGTTTGCGCGTAATGAACGCGTGTTGTGCTTTTTTGACACCGAGTTCGGCCCGTTGGCCGTCGTATTGGTGGGTGCAATGATTGTTGGCGGCATCGAAACGGTCTGGCATGGCAGCATCACCCCACCCCACCAGAAACATCTTGGCCATTGGCATTATGACGCAACCAGTAGCGAAAAAAAATCACAACATGTTGTGCTGAACAAGGGCGATGAGTTGGGACGCTTTAATATGGGCTCTACAGTCATTCTGCTGTTTGAAAAAAACAAAATTAACTGGGAGGCGGCGATAACAGCTAACGAAACTACCGTGGTGGGACAGAAAATTGCCAGCCGCATCGTGTAACGCAGACAATCCCATCTGCATGCTGCCTGCTGATCGAATTCCGGGAAAGTCTTTTGTCGAATGAATGTTTTTATCGTGCCGGGAGGCGTTGCTCGCGGTAAGTAATTTAACAACGCATATCTGGTAACTGATCCTGAGTGTTATGGATAGGAGGATACACTTTTTAACAGATCAGTATTAACTTGGTTAGTGTATTTGTTCCAGATTTTTGTAGCTCATGATCTCCTGCAGTGAACGAAATACGCTGGTATCAAACTCGTGAAATTTCAATCCCACTCCTTCCTTTGTTACCCGCACGATGCGCGCGCGTAAGCTGTGTTTAACCTGTCGATCCCCTGACAATAAGTGAAATACCAGTTCGACATTATCATCCTGCCCAAAGGAATGAGCCGGTTCCAGATCCAGAAACGCACCACCAAGCCCGACATCTCTCGACTGACAAGAACAAAGTTTTTCTCCGTTGCGAAATACGTCGACATCTAATCGCAATTCTCTGCGATCACTCCAACGGTTTTCCATAATACCCCCTGGACGAGCTCCTGTTCGGATAAAAAAGGAACGATTGTCCTGAGTTAATATGACATCAACATTGCGTCCCAATAAGGTTGTTGTCACGTGGTTGAAATTAAGGCTGTGAAATTTTCGGCCAGGACAATACTACCTGGCGAACTGTTACTGCCTCCGTCTGACTGTTACCAAATCCCTGTAACCTGACTTTCGTTAAGGTGGGTACTCCGCGTCTTTCGACACAGTATTTACCAGCAATAACCAAGCCAATAGTTACCAGAGTTAAAACAAGACTCAGTAATCAATATGCTACAACACAGAATAGCGGCAACACGACACAAAAACCGCTGGTCACATCACAATCTGTTAACTATATCGACACCAAGAAAATTTTATATCCCGATAAATTCTGCTGAATACTGGATAAACATCAGCAAAGACTGAACTAGAGTTACTGCAAGATACGACTGCCAGATAGTTAGGCCTGAAAGACCTGTAGTTATTTAAGCACGATTGAAGGGAAACGCCAACACGTCATTTATCGATTTTTGGTTGCTTATAAATTGTATTAATCGATCCAGGCCCAGTGCGACGCCTGAACAATCCGGAAATCCGCCCGCCAAAGCGGCAATCAGATGCTGATCGATAGTCACCGGCGGCATCCCCGCTTGTGCTCGTCGCTCAAGTTCTGACCGAAAACGCTGCAACTGTTGCTCGGCATCGGCAAGCTCATGAAAACCGTTGGCCAGCTCTATGCCTTCAAGGAACAATTCAAATCGCTCAGCAATCTGATTATTGTCGCTTGCAATGCGGGCCAGGGCACACTGGGAGGCAGGATACTCATAAATAAACGTCAGTCGCCCATTGCCCAGTTGCGGCTGCACTTGCGTTGCCATCAGGTAATCAAGATACAAATCCTTGTCATCCTGACCGGCTGCCGGCAAGGTCAATCCCGCTTTCTGCGCCTGTTGGCGTAATTCTGTTAATGTGGCCGTCAGGGGATCAATACCCACATAACGCAAAAACGCTGCTTGATATGTGAGGTATTCAGGCTCCGTCAGCTCCACTGTTAACAATAGTGACACCAATTCTGCCACCTCTTTCATTAGCGAGTGGTAATCCATACCTATGCGATACCATTCCAGCATGGTAAATTCTGGGTTGTGTTGTGAACCCAGTTCCGCCTGGCGAAACACATGACAGATCTGGTAAATACAGCCACTGCCCGCTGCCAGCAATCGCTTCATGTGAAACTCCGGCGATGTGATCAAATACCTGTGCTGCTGTTGTTCCTCTCCGCCACCATGAAAATGCGTTTCAAAACTGTGTATATTGGGATCAGGGGTAGTCGCCACGGACAGACTGGGTGTATCCACTTCCAGCACCTTCCGCTGTTTGAAAAACTCGCGAATACTTTCATAGGCGCCGGCGCGCAGGCGCAGTTGCTCAAAGCTGGCGCTGGGTGGCCAGCTTTGATTTTCGAAGGAATCATGCATCAGGGAAAATAAACGCCGAACAATCGATCGATCTAATGATGAAAAATAAACTTATTCTTTGACACGACCCACGTATTCACCGGTACGCGTGTCAACTTTAATGACTTCGCCTTGTTCAACGAACAAAGGAACTTTCACCACCGCACCGGTTTCCAGGGTTGCGGGCTTACCGCCACCGCTAGCAGTATCACCGCGAACACCCGGATCGGTTTCGGTAATTTGCAGTTCCACAAAATTGGGAGGTACCACGGCAATGGGTTCGTTGTTCCATAAGGTCACTGTGCACATGTCCTGTTCCTTTAACCACTTGGCGGCTTCGGACACTACCGACTCGCCTGCGGCCAGCTGCTCGTAGCTTTCCGGGTGCATGAAATGCCAGTGCTCACCATCGCTGTACAGGTATTGCATTTCGGTGTCCATAACATCCGCGGACTCCACAGATTCACCGGTTTTGTAAGTGCGCTCCACAACCCGCCCGGTTAACAGGTTCCTGATTTTAACGCGAGCAAACGCCTGCCCTTTTCCCGGTTTTACAAAATCGACATCGACGACGTTGCAAGGCGAACCATCGATCATCAATTTCATGCCGGAACGTAATTCATTGGTGGTATATGTAGCCATTTAATCCTCGATTTGGGAACATAGTCATTAGTCAACAATTCTGGATGATTGCCGTTTCAAAAAGACGCCTATGATACAGCGAACCGCGCCAATTTTGCAGGGCTATGACTGGAAAAATCAGCTGGCCCGAGCCATACGAGACCCCGCCGAGCTGCTGCACTTGCTGGAATTACCCTCCAGCTTGTTACCGTTAGCGAAAAGCGCCGCAAAAACATTCCCATTGCGGGTACCACACAGTTACCTGCAGCGAATTAACAAGGGTGATCCCGACGATCCGTTATTACGGCAAATTTTACCACTCGGAGAAGAACTGAACGCCGTGGAAGATTTCCACGATGACCCGGTGGGTGATCTCGCCGCCCAGAAATCCCCCGGACTACTGCACAAATACCAGGGTCGCGCGTTACTCATTACCACGGGTGCTTGCGGAATTCATTGCCGCTATTGTTTCCGGCGTAATTATCCGTATGGGGACTCCAACCCCATGCAGGATAATCGTTCCCTGATTCTGAACTACCTGCGCCACGATGCCGAGATCCACGAAATCATCCTGAGCGGTGGCGACCCCTTGTCACTAAGCGATCAGCGACTGGCCAGTCTGGTCGCCGATCTGGAGTCGGTGCCGCACCTGGCGACATTGCGTATTCACACTCGGCTGCCTGTGGTGGTGCCCCAACGGGTAACCGAAGAATTGCTTCACGGGATCACAACCAGCCGCTTTAAGACCGTCATGGTGCTACATATTAATCACGCCAATGAAATCGACTCTGAGGTCATTTCGGCCATGGTGCATTTAAAAAAGGCGGGTATCACTCTGCTCAACCAGGCGGTGTTATTGAAAGGCGTCAATGACTCGGTCGAAGCGCTTAAAAAGTTAAGTCATGCGTTATTCAATGCTCATATCCTACCCTATTACCTGCATCAATTGGATCAGGTTAACGGCGCCGCCCATTTTGCGGTGACCGACACCAGGGCCATGGAGTTGTTGGCTGCGCTACGTCAACAACTGCCCGGCTATTTGCTGCCTCGACTGGTCAGAGAACATGCGGGTGCGTCCTCCAAGTTGCCGTTGCTTTGAGTTCCACGCCACACTTCCTATGACAACAAATCATAAGAGCCGTCACCAGCACGTGCGTGTTGCGACGCCACAGGTAATTTGTCACCATTCGACACCGCTCGGACGGCTATACTTAGTGTCGAAGCCATTGACAAATTGTGATTTTATTAAAGTTTATAATAAAAAGTGTCGAAATATCCGTAAGATACGGTGTGTTGCCGGTTACGCATTTCCCAGCAAGAAACAACGCTAATAGCATTGACGAATGCTTTGCCCAGCTGACGGAAAAACGTGCAAACCATCCCACAACCACATGTTTTTACAGAAAAAATACCTAAACAGTACAGGATAAAGACGACACCCAGGGTATCGGGCAACCGCAATAATGGATCCCGATTATGACAACAACAGGCAAAGGCAATACCAACTCGTGGACAGTACCCGACCAAAAGGCTTATTGAATATTCCAGAACTGGCAGAGCCTGCTCCGGACGCCTTTGACACCAGGCCGAAAAAAGTCGACGCCTGGTTGCAACAACTGCCGCTTGGCGACACCGGAGAATGCGCGCGACGCGTTTATCACGCCCTGAAGGAAATTAATCGTCTGGAAATCCCCGGGAAAGACCGCTGGCGCATACTGGAATTACTCACCCCCCGCATTCTGGATCTTATTACCAGTCTGGCCCGACATTACACTAACCAGATGCTACCCATTCCGGAAAAGGATCAAAAAGTCGCCGCGCTGTGCATCGAACTCTACGGTGAACTCGCGCTGGGTTATAAGATTCTGATAGACCAGAGCTGGACCAAACCACTGAACTTCCTGAACACCAAACCCATGGCAGGCATGATTTACCGTACCCTGTATCATCTGTACCAGGTACTATTAACCGCCTACGAAATCTACATTGATCCTCCGCGTAACACCTGGATCCATATCCACCAGCTCTACCTGTATGCGGAGGAAAACCGGCTGACACACATCGTGCCCCGCGATGTCGACCCAAAAGGCCCCATACCCCGCGCCACAATCGGCGACATTTATATCCAGATCGTGCTATTGGGTTTGCTGTCTCCATTTCGCTTGCGGCAAACGGATACTAAGAAGGTGGTGAAGGCGCTCAGAGATTGGAGCAAACATTGCAAGATTTTTCCTGCGGACCAGTATGAAGAGAAAACTGGACACGTTTTAATCAAGCAAAACAGTGATTATGCACCGGGATATTATTTCGTGGACAATACTATTAATCACGTTTACACACGCACCCTGGATACTACAGCGCTGGTTGAACATATCAGCGATGAAGTGGTGAGCCATCCCTCCCGCGTGGAGCAGAATACCAGTATCTATGATCTTCCTGCTGACGTGATTCGTTTACTCATTATCACCTGGGGCGGTAAATCCAGGCGCCTGTTTTCCCGTACTACCAAAGATAACGACTTAACCGTGAGTGTCGGTATTAGCGCAACGCACTTTATGATCTCCAATATGCAAAAACTGCATACCACATTAGAGGAGAAAGGTACCTACGCGGAATTACTCCAGTCCCACGCTGCGGACCAGTTATCGAAATACTCTGATTTGCTGGACAAAGACGAATTACGATTTGATTCCGGCGCCCATTTTGATGTTGCACCGCTCTTCGGGGTGAGCAGCATCGACAGTGACTCCAGTGATATATGGGATAAAGATTTCGGCAGTAAAGAAATAGGCTATAGCTATAATTTAAAACTCTGGCAACAAGGGAAAATCAAAACTCCTTCCTCCCCTTACCAGACAGTACATTGGGAAAATCTCAATGAAAGCGCCAACGGCTATTGCCTGTTCAGCAATCTGAAAGAAGGCGCCCATCCGACCAAGGTGCAGATCGGTGAATTGATCGGTATTCGTAACGACAAAGTAAAAAAAGAAGAAGCCATTGATATCGGCATCATTCGGCGCCTCAAGAGTACCGATAAAGGTATCGAACTGGGTATCCAAAAGCTGTCACCGTCGGCAGATGCGGTTGCTGTTTGCATGTTTCACCAGCGTAATATTCAGGGCAAATACCAGAGGGCACTACTATTACCTGCCATGAAGCCGCGTCATCTCTCGATGACACTGGTTGCCAGCAAAATATTTAAAGTGGGTGACGATGTACTCCTTAACAAGCATGGTTTCCTAACCAAAATTCATCTAACAAGGATTGTCGAAACCACCGGCGAATTTAACCAGTTTGAATTTAGTGTTCAAAAAGTCATCGGTCTGGAGACTGCGCAAACTGCAGAACAGGCCAAAAATTTTGATTCAGTATGGACACTCATATAACCTTGTGTTGATTAATCATGCTGCCGAGCAATCAAGCTATGCTGGTAAAGCTATTGAATAAGCAATAACGAAACGCATTATCAGGAGTAAATTTTGGATAAAGAGAAGATCATCCACCTTATCATTCTCGTCGAATCATCCCATGATGCAGAAGTGCTGGCCAGTTCGTTCCGTAACGTCGGTTATGCGGTACGTTCCAAGCACATTGAAGACGAAGAGGATTTGTTGGCCGCCATTCAGGAAAAAGGCTGGGATTTGTTAATTACCGCGCCTCAGGTGGGTGACTATACATCGATAAACGCCATGGAGTGCATCAAGGCGGCAGGCAAGGATATCCCCTGCATCGTATTCGGTCCGCTGTCAGATAAAAAAGTTATCCTGGATAACATGCGTGCTGGTGCAGCGTATTGCGTGCCGGCGGAAGATCAGGAGTTGTTTCAGATCACCGTAGAACGGGAGTTTAACAACCTGCGTGCACGCCGCAGCCACCGCGAAACCAAGACCATGCTGGTGGAAAGCGAAAAGCGCAATCGCGCACTCATTGAAAGTTCCAAAGACGCTATCGCCTATATCCATGAAGGCATGCATATCTACGCTAACCAGAGTTATCTTGAATTGTTTGGTTACGATGACATGGAAGAAGTGGAAGTTATTCCCATCATGGATATGATCGCTTCAGACCATCAACAGGCGTTTAAGGAACTGCTGCGCACTCTCAGCAAGGGGGACACCCCTAACGAACAATTTGAATTTAACGCGCAACGTGCCGGTGGCGAACAATTCATGGCGACCATGTCGTTCTCGCCCGCCAGTATTGAAGGAGAACCCTGCACCCAGGTGATCATTCACCAGCAGGGCGACAATCGCGAACTCGAGGCGCAACTCGAGCAAATGAAAAAGCAGGATCTGTTAACCGGTTTATATAACGGTCCGTTTTTCATGGAAGAACTCAATGACGCCTTAACCAACGCTTCCAAAGGCCAGGGCGATTCGGTGCTGGTGTCATTGGAGCCGGATGATTTCAAGAAAATCAAGGACAGCCTGGGCATTGCCGGCAGCGATATTGTTATTACCGACATGGCCAACCTGTTAAAGGAAAACCTGGGCAGTTATGCCATTATCGCCCGTTTTGCCGATACGGTGTTCACTGCACTGTTCTCCCAGTTGCCCGCGGAACAGATCCAGAAAACCATGGAGAAAGTACGCAAGATTTTCGAACAACACATCTTCGAAGTGGAAGGCAAGACGGTAACCACCACCTGCAGTATAGGCATTAATCCGGTCACTGAAACATCGCCCGATGCAAAGACACTCATGAACCAGGTAGAGGGCGCGTGCGCAATGGCCAAAAGCCAGGGCGGTAACCAGATTCACGTGCATACCATTGCTGATCAGCTGGCGAGCCTGGAAGAGGACCGCGCCTGGGTGGAGCGCCTCAAGCTGGCCATCAAGAACAACGATTTTGTGCTCCACTATCAACCCATTGTCAGCCTGCATGCTGAACCCGGCGAACGTTACGAAGTGTTGCTGCGCATGAAAGGCAGTGATGGGCAGCTGATCGAACCCGCTGAATTTATAGCACCGGCAGAAAACGCCAAGTTAATGAGCGAAGTGGACAAATGGGTAATGAAAAATACCGCGAAAGCGGCGCTGGAAAAACGCCGCGATGGCAAGCAAATTCAGTTTTTCATCAAACTGTCCACAGAAAGTGTGATGGATATGACGCTGCTGACCTGGATCAGCAAATTGCTCACTGCTTCAAGGTTGCACGGTAATAGCTTTGTCTTTGAAATCACCGAAAGCACCATGCTTAATAATCTCAAATCCACCAAGGCATTGGTGCAGGGATTAAAACAATTGCATTGCCTGGTAGCGCTAACCCATGTTAGCAACGATGCCAACGCCAATAAGCATATTCCGGGATTGATACTGGACTACATCAAAATTTCGGGTGAACACATTCAGTCGCTGACTACCAGCGACAGCGCGCAGGAAGCAGTGAAGGCCATTGCGGAAATTGCCCAGGGCACTAATACACATACCATTGCTGAACACGTACAGGACCCCACATGCCTGGCCGTTTTATGGCAACACGGCGTCAACTTTATCCAGGGTCATTATCTGCAAAAGCCGGATGAAACCATGAGCTATGATTTCACCGCTGAAGATTAATTAAGGTGTTATTACTGCCCACCCAAAAAAAAACCGGGTTCACACCCGGTTTTTATTACTGTTTTAAACTGGAAGCCAGCTGTTTATGAGATGGATTGCTTCAATGCTGCAATGCGCTCATCCAGCGGCGGATGCGACATAAACAGCCGTTTGATACCGGAGCCCAAACCACCGTTGATACCAAACGCGGCTAGCTGATCCGGCAGATGCGGTTGATTAACCGAACCTTTTAAGCGTTCCAGAGCGGCAATCATTTTTTCCCTGCCGGCGAGATGCGCGCCACCTGAGTCAGCACGGAATTCCCGCTGACGGCTGAACCACATAACGATGATGCTGGCGAGAATTCCCAGAATAATTTCCGCGATGATCGCGGTAATCCAGAACGCAGGACCGTGCCCCCGTTCCACTTTAAATACCACCCTGTCCACAACGTGGCCAATCACGCGCGACAGGAAAATCACAAATGTATTCACCACGCCCTGAATAAGCGCCAGCGTCACCATATCACCATTGGCTACATGGCTCACTTCATGCGCCAATACCGCTTCTGCTTCATCCTGCGTCATCGCGTTCAATAAACCGGTACTCACGGCAACCAGCGCGTTATTGCGCGACATGCCAGTAGCAAATGCGTTCACATCCGGTGCGTCATAGATAGCCACCTCCGGCATACCAATACCGGCCAGTTGCGCCTGGCGCTGGACGGTAGTCACCAGCCATTGTTCGGTGGAATTTCTCGGCGTCTCGATAACCTGCGCCCCGGTAAAACGTTTCGCGGTCCATTTTGATATAGCCAGGGAGATAAATGAGCCGCCAAAACCAAACACGGCAGCAAACACCAACAGGCTGTTAATATCCAGGTCGATACCTTGCTGATCGAGAATGCCTTCAAAGCCCAGCAGTCTTAATGAAATACCTAACACCAACACAATGGCGATATTGGTTGCTAAAAACAAAACGACACGTTTCATCGTTGACTCCGTTACTTCTTAATTGTTGTTGACTAATTCATGCAGCGTGTTTAAGAACAACTCAAGAGAGCTCTTTAAACAAACACTGCATGACATAATAGTGGATATAAGAAATTCTATCGTGACACAAGCATAGATTGGGGCGCGCATGAATAGTTCAAGATCCATGCGATTGCCTGGCAGCAAAAATAATTACTCTCTAACTTATTCAGATTTCAGCCTTTTCTTCTGCAATGGGCACTATGTAATCGACTTTTTGCAATCCACGCGGCAGCTTGTTACCCCGGCGACCGCGCTCCCCATAGTAGTGCTCGAGATCTTCACCCTTGATGTTGACATGACGCTTACCAGCGTAAACGGTAATACCACCACCGGCGGGTATGCAAAGCATAGCCGCCACGAATTCTTCACGATTTGCCACACGCGCCGAAGGTATACCTATAATCTTGATACCCTTGCCTTTACCCAACACTGGCAACTCCGCGGCCGGTATCACCAGCATGCGACCCTGGTTAGTGATTGATACCACCAGATCGGTCTCCAGGTTAGCCACCGGTGCCGGTGCCATTACCCGCGCACCTTTGGGTAATTTCAATACCGCTTTGCCGGCCTTGTTTTTGGTAAACATGTCTTCCAGCTTGGCAATGAATCCGTAACCCGCATCACTGGCAATCAAATACTGGTCTTCATTGTTACCCATCATGACGCCACAAAAGGTTGCACCTTGCGGCGGTTTGAACCTGCCGGCGACTGGTTCACCCTGCCCTCGGGCCGATGGCAAGGCGTGGGCCTGCACCGAATAAGCCCGTCCGGTGGAGTCCATAAACATCGCGAACTGCACGCTCTTGCCGCGCGCTGCAGACAGAAATTTATCTCCGGACTTATAACTCAGTGCATTCGGGTCCACATCATGGCCTTTCGCTGCGCGCACCCAGCCTTTTTGCGACAACACCACAGTGACCGGTTCGGAACTGATAAGACTGGTTGCATCTATCGCTTTAGCAGCATCCCTGGCAACGATTTGTGAGCGCCGCTCGTCACCAAACTTTTCCGCATCGGCAATAATTTCGGTTTTGATCAGCGTCTTCATGCGCGAACGTGAATCCAGGGTCTTTTGCAGCATGTCACGTTCTTCGGCGAGTTCCTTCTGCTCGGTCTTGATCTTCATCTCTTCGAGCTTGGCGAGATGACGTAACTTTAATTCAAGAATCGCTTCCGCCTGGATATCCGTCAGCTTGAAGCGCTTCATTAATACCGGCTTGGGTTTTTCTTCCGTGCGAATAATCCTGATCACTTCATCAATATTCAGATAAGCAATCAACAGACCGTCGAGGATATGCAAACGCGCCAGCACTTTATCCAGACGGTACTGTAAACGCCGACGTACGGTTTCGGTCCGAAAGTCCAGCCACTCTTTGAGCATGGTGCGCAAGTCTTTCACTTGCGGACGGCCATTGAGACCAATCATATTCAGGTTAACGCGATAGGTGCGCTCCAGATCGGTGGTGGCAAACAGATGGGACATTAGCTCGCCTTTATCCACCCGATTCGAACGCGGCACAATCACCAGGCGCGTGGGGTTTTCATGATCCGATTCATCCCGCAAATCCTCCACCATCGGCAGCTTCTTGGCCTGCATTTGTTGCGCGATCTGTTCCAGCAACTTGGCGCCAGACACCTGGTAGGGCAACTCGGTCACCACGATCTCACCACCTTCGGCTTCCCACTTGGCGCGCATGCGGATACTGCCATTGCCGGTTTCGTACATGTTGAGCATTTCTTCCCGGCTGCTGATGATTTCCGCGCCGGAGGGATAATCAGGGCCTTTAATGTGTTCGCATAACTCTTTGACGGTGGCCTTGGGTTCTTCCAGCAAACGAATACAGGCCGCCGCCACTTCATTGAGATTGTGCGGTGGAATGTCGGTAGCCATGCCTACGGCGATACCCGTGGTGCCATTAAGCAATATATGGGGAAGGCGAGCCGGTAAAATCGAGGGCTCTTCCAGGGTGCCATCGAAATTAGGCACCCAATCCACGGTACCCTGCGCCACCTCCGACAATAATATTTGCGCGATCGCGGACAGACGCGATTCGGTATAACGCATCGCGGCAAAGGATTTGGGATCATCGATAGAGCCAAAGTTGCCCTGGCCGTCGATTAACGGATAACGATAACTGAAAGGTTGCGCCATCAACACCATGGCTTCGTAACAGGCCGAATCACCATGCGGATGAAACTTGCCGAGCACATCACCGACGGTACGCGCTGACTTTTTATATTTTGCCGTCGCGGTCAGGCCCAGCTCCGACATAGCATAAACAATGCGCCGTTGCACCGGCTTTAAACCGTCACCGATGTATGGCAAGGCACGGTCGAGAATAACGTACATGGAATAGTCCAGATACGCTTTCTCGGTAAAATCCTTGAGCGGTAACTTTTCGATGCCTTCGTAGTTAATTTCGACAGTTTCGGCCATGTTGTCTTCAATCCATTATTTAACTTTTATCAGTTGGCTTTTACTATTTTACTTCCGCCATATCACCTTTCTTCTCTAACCATTTTTTACGGTCAGAGGCGCGCTTCTTGCCCAACAACATATCCATCATCTGGTTGGTATTGTCTTTTGCATCAATGGTGAGTTGCACCAGGCGCCGGGTATCAGGAGCGAGCGTGGTTTCCCGTAGCTGCAAGGGATTCATTTCACCCAGACCTTTAAAACGTTGCACGTTAACCTTGCCGCGCATTTTCTCCGCGGCAATACGATCCAGCACGCCCTGTTTTTCCGCTTCATCCAGTGCATAAAAGACTTCCTTGCCCACATCAATACGATATAACGGAGGCATGGCAATAAAAATATGCCCCGCGGCCACCAGCGGTTTGAAATGACGCAGGAACAATGCGCATAACAGCGTGGCGATGTGCGCGCCGTCAGAATCCGCGTCGGCCAGTACGCAAATTTTGCCATAGCGCAAACCATCCAGATTGCTGGAACCGGGATCCACGCCTACCGCCACCGAGATATCGTGCACTTCCTGGGATGCCAGCACCTGTGAAGGATCCACCTCCCAGGTATTCAGAATCTTGCCGCGCAACGGCATGATGGCCTGGAATTCTTTATCGCGCGCCTGTTTTGCAGAACCACCCGCGGAATCACCCTCGACCAGAAACAATTCAGTTTTGGATAAATCCTGCGAGGTACAGTCTGCCAGTTTGCCGGGTAATGCCGGGCCCTGGGTGACTTTTTTGCGCGCGACAGTTTTGCTGGCTTTTTGCCGGCGCTGCGCGCTGGAGATTGCGATGTCAGCAATCTGTTCCCCCCACTCGATATGCTGGTTCAACCACAGTGAGAAGGCATCTTTGGTGACTCCAGCAACGAAGGTGGCACACTCGCGGGAACTCAGGCGTTCCTTGGTTTGCCCCGAAAATTGTGGATCCGCCAATTTAACGGATAATACAAAACTGACTTTTTCCCACACATCTTCCGGTGACAGCTTGACACCGCGCGGCAGTAAATTGCGAAACTCGCAAAACTCGCGGATCGCTTCGGTCAAGCCGGTGCGCAATCCATTGACATGAGTACCCCCTTGCGGTGTGGGAATCAAATTCACGTAGCCTTCAGTAACGGCTTCACCGCCTTCCGGCAACCAAACCACCGCCCAGTCTGCCGCTTCCGCGTGACCTTCCATGCTGCCACTGAAAGGTTCGGCAGGGATTAAATCCCAGCCTTTGAGTTCATCCAGCAAGTAGGCTGGCAAGCCTGCTTCGTAAAGCCATTCTTCGGTTTCTTTGGTTTTTTCATCCTTGAATGTCACCGTCAGGCCGGGACACAACACCGCCTTGGCGCGCAATACATGTTTAAGTTTGGGTATGGAAAATTTTACGGAATCAAAATATTTGGGATTCGGCCAGAAACGTATCGTGGTGCCGGTGTTGCGCTTGCCCACCGTCCCCACTTCTTCCAGTTCGGATTTCACATCGCCATTGGCAAAGGAAATATTGTATTCCTTGCCACCCCGCTTCACCCACACGTCCAGTTGCTTGGACAAAGCGTTCACCACGGACACACCCACACCGTGCAAGCCACCTGAGAATTGGTAATTCTTGTTGGAAAATTTGCCGCCAGCATGTAGACGCGTCAGTATCAGTTCCACACCGGTAATTCCCTCTTCAGGGTGAATATCCACCGGCATGCCACGCCCATCGTCAGCCACCGAGACCGAACCGTCCTTATGCAGGATGACTTCAACCTTCGACGCGAAACCGGCAATGGCTTCATCGACACTGTTATCGACAACTTCCTGGGCGAGATGGTTGGGGCGGTCGGTCTGGGTGTACATCCCCGGACGTTTTTTGACTGGCTCGAGGCCACTAAGTACTTCTATGGAAGCAGCATCATAATTACTCATTGTAAAAGCTCATGCGTGTCCCGATGTTTCCTTGTTGTTTTCAAGCAAGCGTGTTCTGGCAGACGCTATTCTAACAGATTAAAAGTAGTTGAAAATCACTTACAGAGCAGCAAAATCAATAGAATTCGTAACGATAGTAAGAAAGCATCGATATTTTCACTGCTTTAGTCCTTAACCCGTGACAATGGTTAATAGAAGCAAGCACTCATCACATACAGAAAAATTTTCCTGCGCAAATAAAAACACACAAACCGCGCTTCAGAAATCAAAACCTAACGCGATTTGTGTGTTGAGTCTTTAGTGAAAATAAAAACTATCTGTAATCAATTAAGCGTCCAGATTGTCCAATGCTTTCTGGAAACGATTGGCATGCGAACGTTCGGCTTTTGCCAGGGTTTCAAACCAGTCAGCAATTTCATCAAAACCTTCGTCGCGCGCGGCCTTCGCCATGCCGGGATACATATCGGTGTATTCATGAGTTTCGCCGGCGATTGATGCTTTCAGGTTATCGCTGGTGCTGCCGATGGGTAGACCTGTGGCCGGATCACCGGATTGCTCCAGATATTCCAGATGGCCATGGGCATGGCCAGTTTCGCCTTCCGCCGTAGAGCGGAACACGGTGGCGACATCATTGTAACCTTCAACATCGGCTTTAGCTGCGAAATACAGGTAACGCCGGTTAGCCTGAGACTCACCGGCGAATGCGGCTTTTAAATTCTCTTCAGTTTTACTACCTTTCAATTCCATATATTCCCTCCAGTAGTGAGATTAGTTGATTACTTCCATAACTATTCAACTTACGGCGCAATCCGCAGCTGATGGGACTATAAAGCAAATCTATTAATTTGTCTGTAAAATGACACCCACTGCGATTATTAGACTTTGTCCAAGACGTGAACTTTAACAGCACACCCCTGATTGTCAATAATTCGGTTAAATCTGGTTCAATACTCCCTGTGGGGGCATATTTGACCACTCGGCTTCGCTGGGGTAACTTACTCGC
>Ga0209536_100003534_pt1 | contig 25070 bp, 21 predicted proteins | sample DeeMarSeWOR28_12_FD_187461 | JGI IMG/M metagenome (GOLD analysis project Ga0209536, IMG submission 187461) | Marine sediment microbial communities from White Oak River estuary, North Carolina - WOR-2-8_12 (SPAdes) (version 2) | ecosystem: Environmental > Aquatic > Marine > Intertidal zone >...
CCGTTCGGCCGTTTCTTCGGACAGGGTGCCTTCATATACCAACATGCGGTAGCGCAGCCTATAAACTCGACCGGGGATCAGTTCCCAATCATTTTCTTTTACCGGGCAAAAATTAAAGAATACATCGCCCCTGCCACCATTGGCATCTTCCGGCCAGATCCGCATGGGTTCAGGAAAATCCCGGTTCTCAGGATGTCCCATAAACAATATCCCGGAAATTCCCGAATCGGTTTCTCCGTATACCAGGCACCATTTACCCCTGGTACCTTCAGCTGTTGAACGCTCATGTCCCTCCGAAGTCCGTATCCAGCTATTCTGATTGGTCCAGGATTCACGAGCACGAAATCCAAATCCTGCATACGGGGAATGCTCCAGTGTAATAGAACTGTGAGTGCCACATTGCAATTCTGATATATAATCAATCAACCACACATGATTGGCGCTGTCAGAAAACAGCCAGGCTCCGACCTGTAATTTTTCAATCAAGGCCGTTTTATTACCACCGGGTGCTGTTTTATCGATATGATCCAGATGGGCCTGAAATCCTCCATAAACCGGACCACTTTCGATCCATTTAAATGTTGTATGGACAACCGTTCCCTCATTTTTATTAAGATTCCAGAAGTCGACGGTGCGGCCTTCATAGAGTGTTTTTGACCAGGGATTCCAGATACCATAATGGTGGTAGTGATCGGGTGGCTGGATCCGGGTGAGAATATGTCCGCCCGGCGACCAGAGCGGATGGATAAAACCACTTCTTTTATAAACCGTATCAATACCCTCTGGAGGATATTTCGTGGCATAATAATACTGTAATACCGGTTGCTTTTTGCAATAAATGGTTAATGCCTGTCCGTCCAATTCAGACACGATAAGATCCTGTGGTTCCTGCTCCATCCGAAACAGTTGATACGATCGTTGTTGTCCGGGAAACAAGGTGTCCTGTAAAGTAAAGAATAATGTTTGGTCTTCGACCGGTTGAATCTGGCATGGGATAATACGATTGCCTGGTATTTCCATTAAAATATAGCTGACATCTGGTTTAAAAGAGATGTTCCTGATATGCATTTGTACCGGTGTATTGATTCGCATCTGATCGCCGGCCTCAATTGTAATTTCTGCCAATGGCTTTTGGGCTTTCATTGGTATACTGGGCAATAAAATGAAGAAAACCGGGAGAATAAAAAACACCCGTATGGAATATTGATTGGGCATACCAGTAGATTAACATCAAGAGTATTTAAAGATAGGAAAGTATGGGCCGAGATAAAAATAAACATGGATGCTTTTGAGGCATACCGATACGGAGAGTCATGCCCGGGTGATATCAATCCAGGATCCATTCGAAACCTGTCTTGTAGGTGCCCTTTTTTATTTCTTCATGGATATACTGCATGGTCCTGAAAGGGCTTTCGGCAATGAACATATTGAAAAATGCAGGCGGGATCCCTTTCCCGGGATCGTTTAAATACGTAAATTCAATATCCACCCAATTCTCAGACGCAGAAGAAATGACCCACTGCCCATGACCAACCGGAATCCTTACAAAGTTCTTGTTCGGAGGCAGATATTCAGGACGTGCTGTTAATGTGATGGTGACGGTTCTGGTTTTCGGGTCCTGGGTAATTTTCATTTCCTGTACAAGGTCCCGGTCCGCTATCAGAAATGGTGCGTCGATGAACATATGGTAGATGAAATGACCGCGTGCCATTGTGTCAAGAATTTGTACGGAATCGCAGTTTTTGAACCACCGGCTGCGATTTTCAATATCGGCAACAATGGTTGTAAATAATGAAAGCGACGTATGAAACCGGGCCGTGGTTTTAACCTCCTTCACCCGGACCGAATCCACATCACGCGTATGAACAACGATGCCATCCTTCTCACGGGCTTTGGTCCATTCATTTTCTTCCGGTATGGTGGCTGAAAATGCGCTCAGCAGCAGGACCAGGACAGATATTCCAAGATATGTGTTTTTCCCCTGCCATGTATACCGTATAACCATAGAGCAAAATCCGGATTTACTTACCTAATAGCTTAATATGCAAGCTTATATATGGGTTGTCATAGATTGGATGTTAAATATAACAGATAAATAGTTACAATAGGTCAATATGTATATTTTGTAGTTTTTTTTTGTGATTTGGAAGAATACTTCTAATTTTCGTCCACGTTAACCAATAAATTAAACTATGAAAAGAATTGTAATTGTCTTATTATCAGCACTTTTTGTGGCACCTACGCTATTTGCTGGTGGTATCGTCACCAATACCAACCAGAGTGCTGCATGGGCCCGGTATTTTTCCCGGTATGCGTCCACCGAAATTGATGCTGTTTACTTTAACCCGGCCGGATTGGGCCAATTATCCAATGGATTCCATTTTTCCATAAATAATCAATCCATATGGCAAACTCAAACCATTGGCAACAATTTCCCAATGCTTCAGCAAAGTGAATATGTCGGCGATGTGAAAGCACCACTCTTCCCAAGTATATACGGTGCATTTAAAACTGGGAAATGGACCTTTTCAGTAGGATTTAACCCCATTGGCGGGGGCGGAGGAGCCAAATTTGATAATGGTGTTCCATCGTTTGAATTCTTATCTGGTGTTCAGCTGGTGGGGGCGTTAAATGACCTTTTCCCACCAACCACAGCTTACAGTGTGGATTTGTTTTTTGAAGGGACCTCTGTTTATTATGGCATACAGGCCGGTGTGACGTATGACATACTGGATAATCTTTCCGTCGCTGTGGGAGGCCGTTATGTGATAGCCAATGATGTGTATAAGGGCAGCTTGCAGAATCTGAGTGCCAATCCGACGATGGATCCCATTAATCCGGATGGTGATATGATTTCAGCCTATACCTTTTTTACCAGCCTGGCCAATATGGCAACACAGGTTGCAACAGCAGCCAATGGTTATTACCAGGTGGTAGAGCCTCTGCCTCCGGCTGATCCTCTGACGGATCCGGCCACCATTGCGTTTTTAACCAGCCTTGGCGTATACAGTCCGGGGATGAATAATGGAACGGCTGCCGCTTTCCTGAACGCCATCGAATTGGATGCCACAGGCCAGGCCCAGCAAGCCACTGTCAATTCCACACTGGTGGATGACCAGGAGGTGGATATGAAAAAAACCGGTTCGGGGTTTGCACCCTTAGTAAGTGTCCATTTTTCTCCGGTGTCATTCCTGGACATTGCTTTGAAATATGAATTCAAGACCAAACTGCAATTAACCTATGAAACCACCAAGGACTTTCTGATGGGATATGAGCCGGATGGTACACCCATTACCATGTTCCCGGATGGAACGGTAGAGAATGCAGACATTCCAGCCCTGCTTTCCGGTGGTGTGAATGTGCGTCCATTGCCTGGTTTGCAGGTATCCGGCGGATTCGAATATTATTTCGACAAGAATGTGAATTGGGATGGCTGGGAAGAATATATTGAGGCCAATTCATATTCGATTAACTTTTCTGCCCAGTATACATTTGGCCGGTTTCTTATCAGTGGCTCCTATGGATTGGATAAACGCAGTGTGATGGAAGACTACCAGGATGACCTGGATTACTCACTGTCATCCTCATCATGGTCGTTTGGAGGTGCCTGGGATATCATGGAAAACGTCCGGTTGAATGCAGGTTATGTCATGGTGAACTACGATAATCAAAGTATCGATAATTTCTATGTGGATGGTGATACCCAGACATTTAAAAAAGATACCAAATTGTTCGCTGTGGGCGTGGATTTTAGTTTTTAGTAAAAGACATACTGGTTGAAAAAAGAAAGGCTGCCATTGGCAGCCTTTTTTTTTTCAAGAAATTAAAATCATAAAAGAGTATATCACGCCCCTTCAGGATATGGGGCATTTTATGTGTTCTTAATGGCAATGAATTGAAAATCCATGTCCACCATCTGGGCAATTTCTTCACCGACATCCAGCATATCCTCATCATCCTCATCGAAATACCAGTATACTTTAATAGGAATATTCAGATTGTGCACATTTCTCAATTCCTCGAAAATGTCAAAAATAAACTTGGCTGAAGACGAGTTGAAATAATGTAATTTTGCCGTAAATGTTAAGGGATTTTCTTCTGAGAACAGTGACGCTCCATCACGGGTTAGGTATTCCTTGAATTTATTAAACCAATCCAGTACCGGGTAAAAGAATTCCCTCACATCTTCAGGCCTGGATGAACCCATGATCTCGAATACATTTTTTTCCGGATTAAATTCGATGGATGGAGTGGTATTGGTTTGTTCACGAATAAATGCTTCCATAGTATGTTTCAGGATCAAAAATGAAGCAGCAATTTAAGAAAAGATATAAGTATTAACAAGCCTTCGGATCTTCTGGGATTACATTTAAGATTATATCACTATGCATTATTATTCATACCGTAGTGTATTGGCCGGATTGGAAGAGGCGGCTCGATATGCCTGAAGTCCGGTAGTGAATATGGCAATGATGAGTGTGAATACAGACGCCGCAAGGAATACAAGGATGCCCAGATTAACAGAGAAGGCAAAATTTTGCAGCCAGTTTTTCATGAAGAGGTAGGACAGGGGCCAAGCAATGACAGAAGAAATGATCACCAACCAGATCACTTCTCTTGAAAGCAATCGCATAATGAGTGGTACGGATGCACCGACCACTTTCCTGATACCGATTTCCTTGGTCCTTTGTTCGGCTGTAAATGACGCCAGTCCCAGCAAACCTAGCGAGGAAACAAAAATCGCCAACATGGCAAACAAAGCATACAGGATGCCTGAATTGCGGTCGTCTTTGTAGTTTGTGCTTATGGTATCATCCAGAAAATTATATTCAATGGGCTGTTCGGGAACGATATTGGTCCATTTTTCTTCGATAAAAGCAATGGCATTCTGGAAATTCTCAGGATGGATCCTGGCCACGAAATAATTAGCAAAGCGGTCCCTGTTGAATTCGATGATCAGTGGTTTGATGGTCTGATGCAACGACTCATAATTGAAATCCTTTACCACTCCGATGATATTGAGCTTCAGGTCAGTACTATCCGCATTGCCCCCCACCCGCATAATGCTCTTACCCACCGGGTTTTCCAGGCCATAGGCTTTCACAGCCGCTTCATTCAATACGATGGCTGTGGAATCACTGGGTGTTTCATTTGAAAACCACCGGCCTTCCACCAGTTCAATATCCAAAGTTTTCTGGAAGTTCTCATCCGCAAAGTATAAGTTAGTGGCCCGGATCTCATCGGGACCCGCACCTTCCGGTCGGTAAGCGGTGTTCCCATGAATATAAGAAGGCAGGTTATTGGTCTGACTGACCATTTCAATGGCCGGATTGGTCATCAGCTCATTTTTGAATGCAGTTCTCTGATCCTGAAGGGCGTAAGCCCGTTCGATAACCAGTAAGTTTTCTTTGGTGTAACCCAGGTCCTTGTTCTGAACAAACTGAAGTTGCCTGTAAACAACAATGGTGCTGATTATAAGGAAGATGGCAATCGTAAACTGAAAAATAACCAGAATGCTTCGCAGCCGCCCTCCTTTCATGCCCGTTTGAATGGATCCTTTCAAAACCTTCACTGGCCGGAATGAGGCCAGGTAAAAGGCGGGGTAACTGCCAGCCAATAGGCCCACGAAAAGCCCCAATCCGATAATATATGGTAAAAAAGACCATTCACCATCCCGGAATAAGGCCAACTGGCGTCCTGTGAAGTTATTGAAATTGGGCAGCAAAAGTTCCACAAGGAGCAGGGCCACAGCCAGCGAAATAAAGCTTAATAATATGGATTCGAAGAGGAATTGCCGAATCAGTTGGGATTTAAAGGAACCCACCACTTTCTTTATACCCACCTCCCGGGCACGGCCTGCGGAGCGGGCCGTTGCCAGATTCATGAAATTGATCGATGCAATCAGAATCAGGAAAAGCGCAATAACAGAGAAAATATAAATCGTCGTAATGTTTCCCTGTGGCTCGATTTCATACTCCAGGTCGGAGCGGAGATGGATATCCTTCAAAGGTTGAAGTTTATAGCCATATTTATTTCCCCCCTCAATGAATTCATCCCATGTGGCATTGCTGAACATTTGGAGTTGCGGTCCGGCATAGGTCTCAACCATTTCCGGCATTTTTGCTTCCAGGTCTTGGTACGGGAAATCTTCTTGTAACAGGATGTATGTGTAATTGTTATTAGAAACCCAGAACGTGCTGTTGGCCAGCTGCGGTATGGTTATAAATGAACCCAGGATATTAAAACTAAAATGGGAATTATTCGGGAAACTTTTAACCACACCCGTAATCTCATAATCGGTTCCATCGTTTCCCACTTTAAGACTTTTTCCCAGAGGATCATCCTGACCAAAAAGGCGTTGAGCCACATCTTCAGTCAGCACCAATGTATTGGCTCTGTTGAGTGCCTTCTGGGGTTCTCCCCTCAAAAATTCAACCGTGAATACATCAAAAAATGTAGAATCGACATAATAAAATTCATCAATGACAAAATTCTTGTCCTCATAACGGATAATGGGATCGCCGCCAAATGTAAATATCCGTGTATAATTGATCACCTCAGGATAATCTTTTACCATGGTAGCACCAATGGGTGCACATGAAATGGCCCCGATGATTTCATCACCGGCAATTTTACCATCAATATAGATGCGATGGATCTGGTCGGCTTTCTCATGAAATTTATCATAACTGAGTTCCTCCTGAACATACAACAGGATCATGAGCGCACTGGCCACACCTATCGCCAGGCCACTAATATTAATAAGAGAATAACCTTTTTGCTTGATTAGATTTCGAATCGTGGTAATAATGTTGTTTTTAAACATGGTAATAAGATTTAATAATTTCCTGATTAAGCACGAAACCGGAACGACAGTTTAATTAGAAATACATTGTGTGGAACGATCCGGAACATGTCCTGGAAATCCCGGTTTAGGAAGAATCGCCCGTCTGGGTCGACGCCATGACGGCTTTGTGACCACACGACATATAAAGTGGAGCCAGGAATATACTCCCACCGCATCACAAGGTTCGATAAAAACTCCTTAAAATTAAAATCCGGCTTGTCAAAGGCATAATCAAAGGAGCCATCCAGGTTTTCATCGATGAAGTAAACCTCATCATCGTCAATATACGTGATTTGATCTGAAGTATACGTTTGAAACCGGTCATGGAATTGTTTGGCCTGGGGCTGCGTGATCCGCTTGAAGTTGGAGTACCCTCCGCTGGCAATAAACGGTTGTCCCCAGTATTGAATGGACAAATCGGGTGTGATGCTCAGGTTGATCCGGAAATCAAAACTGACAACGTTCTGTTCGATATGCCCAAACAGGTATCGTGGATCCCCATTAAAACTGGATTCATCAATGTATTGAAGCTCTCTGCGGCTCATGCTGATTGATGGGTCCAGTGAAAACTGCAGGGTATTGGTGGGCCGGTAATTAATCTCCAGCGCATAATTTTGCCTGCGGGAGGATTTATCCCATCCCCAGCCATTGGATCCCATAATTTCAAATACCAGTTTTTTCCGGTCATCTGTGCTGACAAAGAAAAAATGGTTTGACGAACCCGGTGACTTGAACATGGGTCCCCCCCTCAACATATTACTTGATAAGGCGTTGCCTTCTAGGTTAAAGCCCGTTTCGAACCTGAAATAATTTTTAAATTGCATTCCCACATTCAAATTACCACCGGTCACAATATTCACACCTCCAAAATCCCAGGCATGCCATTGTGCTGCGTTAAAGTTCAGATTTCTGAAAATACTGAAGGGCTCCCATATCCTGTAACCGGCATACAATATTTGCAGGATTTCATCGGTGCTTCTTAAAAATCCCACATCATTGGTTTCCAGGCCCGGAGATTTCCAGGTCAGGATGGCCCCGTAATTGAAATGTCCGCCACCCTGTTTGCCAATCGACAAACGACCACCGTATCCGGATAATGAGGTTCTGGAGGAGTCCAGTTCCAAGTGTTTGGCATCGGGCCGTTGAAAATAACGTGCTGAAGATTCCTGAGTGTTGATCAGGGCCTCTTCTGAACCTTTTACATGGCTAAATACATTATTCAGCGAAAAATAGTAGTTCTTGTCTTTCCAGGTGGTTGTAAAATTGATACCACCGGTTGTGGCTTCGGTATGCAAAAAGTTCAGGTTCGAATCGTTGATAAATCGTTTGGTATGTGTAACAATCCCACCCAAAATGGTTTTCCCTTTTCCGAAGTCCTGCTGGAGTCTTCCCACCAGGTAGTTGGTCAGGGGTTCCACGGTTTCATGTCTGCGATCACCCTCATAATCAATCTCTGTTTTTTCCTCCGCGGTAACGCTTTCCAAAATGCCGAAAGATAAACCTTTTTTGGTTTTCCCGGTGACCTTGGCCGCTCCAAGAATGTTTGTGAATTCGGGTAGATTGGCATATTCATCATCCAGAAGGTCGGGATCGCCCTGTGGCCTGCGACCGATTCTCCGCGAATAAAATAATCCCTCTGCTGACATATCTGAATCGCCCACATCCACGATGGCATAACTGAAGAGGCTTTTTCCTTCGATAAAAAAGGGTCTTTTTTCTTCAAAATAGGATTCAAATGCCGTCAGGTTCACCTCCGACGGATCGGCTTCAACCTGTCCAAAATCAGGATTTACGGTAAAATCCAGTATCATGTTATTGGTGATCCCGACTTTTCCGTCCAAACCAATTTTGTAGTTCAGGTCCTTTCCATCTTGAAAAGGATTACCATCTTCTGCCTGGTAGGTATCATAACCCAGTACCCCATAGGGTGCGATCTCAATCTGCCGTTTGGGTTTGATACCCCCCATTCCATTGAGTTCCCCGAAAAGATGCACCCAGCCTGGGGCATCCCGTGCAATGGGCTGCCATAAAGACACTTCCTGCAAACGATAAATAAACCGTGCCGCCTGCATGCCCCATATACTGGATGAATCGCGGTCGAAACGGAGCTGGCTCAGGGGTATCTTCATTTCAGCGTTCCACCCATCCGCGTCGACTTTGGTCTTCACATACCAGATGGGGTCCCAGCTTTCATCTTCATTTTCCCCATCATTCGACATGAGGAAATCCAATTTGACCCCACCTGCGGAAACCAGAAATGAGAATGCCGTGAGTTTGTCATAATAGCTGTCAAACTGAACGCCCATCAGGTCACCATCCATATTATCGCGTCTATTCAAACGGGTTTCAATGCTATCCGGTGCGGTGTCAAAAGCCTTCATCGCTACATATATGTTGTTTTCATCAAACAGGATTTTGAAAGCAGAATTCTGGGAGGGTGCAATGCCTTCATGGGGTTCATGCTGCGTAAAATCCCGTGCCCATGGAACGGTTTCCCAAACAGGTTCATTAAATGTACCATCAATCACAGGAGGTGTTTCTGTGGCCATCATTTTGCGGGTGGTATACTGATGCCGTGATGGGACTTCCTGTCCATTGGTGACCCGGGTCATACCAATAAAAAAGCACAGAACGAAAGCGATTCGTAGCATAAAGAAAGGTTTATACAGGGTGTCCTGAAAAATACCAAATCTTATGCCAATCACGATAAAATAAACATATTCAGTTGTTTAAAAATAGCATTTGAATTTAATAATGAATGGATTGCCCACTTTTGAACAATGTTTGTTCATATTCGGACAGGGTTTTGGTGTCCTTTGATGGATATCCAGATGCAATCATGTTCCGGGTGTTTCATCTTTTTTATTCTTTCCATGCGGGCTGAAAATTCAAATTACCGGCATTGATCCGATGCATTGTTCTGAAGTGGATATCTTTGTAACACGGTGAAATGTTCAACTTTCAGGAGAATTCACGGTCATTGAAATCTTAAAAAATACGTATTTAACTCAGTATTTAAATACGTATTTTATTGAGGGTTTTTGATTTTCATTTTGAAGGTGATCAGTATGGGTATCTGAACATGGGCCGTCAATTAGAATTCCTCAACAGTTTTAATAAAGATGTGTAAATTTTCGTTTGATACATCCTGCGGCATGCCTCCGCCAACCGACCACAGGATCCGTTTCGGATCACCAACAGTTTGCCTGGCATGACGGAGGCAATCCCTGACATCTCCGGGTGCGCCTTGAGCCAACACATCGCGGGGTGGTATATTGCCCATCAATATGATGGCATCACCACCGGCTGCCTGCATCTCTGCGAGGCCGTGTTCAAAACTGAAATTAAATATATGACATCCCATTTCTTTAAGATGGGGTGCACATACCAAACCATGCGCATCGTTATGGAAAAGATTAATACGGGAGGGAAATGCTGAAAATAGTTCCTTGAAACGGGGCAGGGCCAGTTCATGAAAATCTAATTCACCGACAAAACCAACCAGGTCATCCAGTATCATAATGCCCTCAATGGAATCGATCATGTCTTTTTGGTAACGAAGCCAATCCATTGTGAAATCCGTGATTAGATCCAGCAATTGGATCACTTTTTCCCTATCGGTGATCAGGGCGGTCATCAGCTCTGTTGTACCCATTAGGAACGAAGCAATATTCAGTGGTCCACGGGATACAGCGAATTTGATATGATGTCCGAGATCCTCAACGAGCTTCCGGTGGTATAGTAATCGGTGGATCATGAATGGCAATAAACCATCCGAGCGGACATTGGGTTTTTTCAATTGATCTATGGTCTCAATCGTATGAATGACCTTATCTGCGTGTGGGAGACTATCCCGGGTCCAGATCAATCTGGCCCCAAATGCAGAAGGCTCAGTGCACATGCCATATTCAGACCAGAATCCAGGGAAAAAAATCGTCTGGGGAAATAGTTCAACCGCCTTTTTGTTGGCTTCAAACCAGATGGCATCGTGTGTATAATAATTGATGGTTGGAGTCCCAAACCAACCAGGCAGCCAGGGGCTGTCAATGATGAATCCGGATTGTGGTGTTTCCGGTGTTTGGCCGTGAACCATCCGGATTAATAGGTCCCATTGATCAATTCGCATGTGTAATCTGGCTTACGAGAACGAAACATACTAATTATATTTCAAAAATACAGTCAAAGCTGTTATGGGCTGTCTTTTTTACCTCTGAATTATCCACATAGATCAATTTATGGGTGCTACTTTGAATCATTTTATCACTTTTTAACATAAATTAACAACATGTAAAGCATCGATCGGGGTGGGATGACACATTGCCGTTATTGGGAGTACGATTTGAGTCGGAGGCAAAAGAATTTCTAAACTCTGGAATGAGGACAGGGATTCAGATCGGGGTGATCGACCAGGGGTGGCGCATTTCATTCCAGAATTGGTTTCCTTCAATCCATATGGATATACGTCAGTGGATTCATTAAAAATGTCAATTATTTTAATCGATGCGATCATAAACCGGCAGAAACAAATTCAGGCATTGAATCTGGAAATCGGTAAACACAAGGATAAATACAAGGCAAACCGTACCAAATATCCAGGGATTTCTCAGAAGATAATGTGTTCAAAGGAACCGAGGTGAGGAATATCATCCTTAGTATGAGAGAAATATAGGATTTTATAGATATCTTTGATATGAATATTATTACATGCATGAATTAACAGGTATCTTTACCCCAGGTAAAAAAAAAATTGTAACTTGAGATCGTAATCTATTGTGTATGAAACATCTTTACCCCATGAAACGGATTATCATAACCTTTGTTTTTATCATATCCACACTATCCCTCTCAGCTCAGGTGCAACTTTTAAATTCGGTTATAGGTACCGCCGGGCAGTTTTTTACCAGCGGTTCCATTAGTTTATCCTGGACTCTGGGCGAAGTGGCCGTCAAAACCCTTTCCAACGCCACTCTCATTCTGAACCAGGGCTTTCAACAACCCTGGGAACTCATTTTAGATGGTAGCACAACCATTCAGGAACCGGAAATAAACTGGTCGGTAAAAGCGTACCCCAATCCCGTTCGTGAGAACCTGAATGTACAGTTCACCCTGGAGAATTCAGAGCGTTTTTCAATGGAGATCCTGGATATTACCGGCAAAAAGATCTATCAACAGGAGGCGGAGACCATCATGCCCGACCAGGTGGTACGGTTGGATTTTTCTACCTATAAAGAGGGCATTTATATTCTCCGGGTGGTATCGGAAGATCAAAAAGTACAAAAGATCTATAAAATCAGAAAGAATTAATTCCAACCATCAGGTCCAGAGCGATTTAAATTCATGTTAAATCGTTCTGGATATTGCAATATCATGGCGTGGCCAGGATCCATTCTATTCCCATGATTTACAACCAAACCATTCCGATTCATTTGTGATTCATAGTTTCTTAACATGAATTTTGGGTCGGTTCACGTAGTGTGGTTTTGCACCCTGAATGATGCTGGGAGCTGAGTCGGTCGTACTCTGGTGGACGGTAAGATAATACACACATTCGTCATCCTTAAGCAATCTGAATCCAATGGGGTGCCATATCGGTGGTTGGTAAATGGCCAAGGATATCTCATGCCAGAGGTCAAGAATTTAAAAACAACCAAACACCATCGCCACGCGGAGCGGTTTTTTATCCATAACCGGCTAAAAGAAAATGCTATTCCAGTTAAATCAATCAAATAATCCGTCATTATGGACCTCATATCCCGGATCTTCTCTTAAATGGGATTGCATTGAAGCATCCACAGCCAGCCGATCACAACGCTCATTTTCCGGAATGTTGGCATGACCTTTAACCCACACAAACTGAACCTGGTGTTGATGATACACTTGCAGGAACCGTTTCCAGAGATCGGGATTCTTTTTCTTCTTAAACCCTTTTCGCTCCCACTCAAATACCCAGCCTTTTTCAACGGCATCGGCTACATACCGGGAATCAGTAAAGATTTTGACCCGGCTGTTTTGCTTCCGGAGAGCTTCCAGCCCCATGATCACCGCCAATAATTCCATCCGGTTGTTGGTTGTGTTCTTAAATCCTCCGGACAGTTCCTTGCGGTGTTTTCCAGAGATTAATACAACACCATATCCCCCGGGTCCCGGATTCCCCCGTGCAGCGCCATCTGTATATATGATGATGGGTTCGTTCATGTTATATTTCAATACCGGTATTTGTGATAAACAGTTTAATGGCAATGGCCAGCAGGATGATACCGAATACCTTTTTCAATAAATGAAGTCCGGTCTGACCAAGAATTTTTTCCACAAGCCGGGTCGTCTTCAGGACGAAATATACAATAATCATATTGGCTACCAGGGCAATAGATATGTTTATGGTGGCATATTCCGCTTTTAAAGAAAGTAAACTCGTTATGGATCCGGCACCTGCAATTAGAGGAAATGCGATCGGCACAATGGATCCCCCACCCGGTGAATCCTGTTTGAAGAATTCAATTCCCAGTATCATCTCCAATGCCAGGAATAACAGAATAAACGATCCGGCGATGGCAAACGATGAAATATCAACTCCGAAAATACCCAGCAGAGGCTCTCCAATCAGTAAAAAGGCCAGCATGATGAAAAAGGCCACAATGGTTGCTTTGCCTGCAAATATTTCTCCGGTTTTATTTTTTATCTCCAGGATCAAAGGGATGGATCCGAAAATATCGATAACGGCAAACAACACCATAAATGCGGCAACAATTTCAAGGAAATTAATATTCATTTTTTACTGGTTTCGGACCGCAAATATAGATCAAATATGTTCAAAAATACATCAGGTTTCTACAAGAAAGAACCGCAGGAGGTTATCATTTTTCTCCTGCGGTCCTTTTTTGATGTATCTCAAATGACCACGAATTACCAAACCACATCCATCTCATCGACCAGGTGTTTGGCCCCCGCAAATTTGTCCATAATGAATAAAACATACCGAATATCCACGGCAATGCACCTTTGGAGATCCGGTTCAAATGCGATATCGCCACTCATGGCTTCCCAGTTCCCGTCAAAGGCCAATCCTATGAGTTCTCCGCGTCCATTGATGACCGGGCTCCCTGAATTGCCTCCGGTGATATCGGTATTGGTGAGGAAACATACCGGCATATACCCATCTTTCCCATAATTACCATAATCTTTATTTTGATATAACTCTTTCAGTTTATCTTCGACCACAAACTCAAAATTATCAGGGTCTTCCTTCTCCATAACCCCATCCAGGGTCGTATAATATTTATAGTGGACCGCATCTTTGGGATCATAACCGCCAACGGTGCCATACGTGAGCCGCATGGTAAAATTGGCATCGGGATATTGTACCAATGATGGATCCATTTCACGCAAACCGGCTACAAATAAACGGTGACCCAGGTTAAACTTCTCCTGAGAGGCATTCCTTTTCTCTCGGAGTTCATTATTTTTTTCAAAGCTGGAACGGGCCGCTATGAATGCAAGATCCTTATCCAGAACTTTCTTGCTTGGAGCCTCCAGGAAAGCGAGCAAACGGTCTTCACTGACAAATACGGATTTTTCAAACATATCGTCCACATACTTGTTATAATCACCTTTATATTTACTCTGAATGGTTTCAATAAAGTCTGGTTGATAGGCCACAGGCACATCCTCGGCAAACATTTTTAACATGGCTTTGATCACTTTCCGATCGGTTGGGGCATTATAATCTTTATAAAAATCGGAGGTGCGTCCTTTAATAAATTCAGCCGCTCTCTGGATGTTTTCTTCATTGCCTTCCTCGAGTGCTTCATAGAGCCTGATGGCGCCACTTGATGCAGCGATGAGCTCGCTACCACGGAGAATGCATTCGGAAAGATATTGGGCCGCATGTACATATTCAGCCCGCTCATTCACGGCTGTCTGGATCATTTCAAGCGCCTTACCGTATTTTTCTTTTCTGTCCGGACTGGCTGCCACCCACGATGTAAATTCATCTTCGATCATCATCTTGGTATTTTTGACCTTGAGCCGTTTTAATACCTGGCTCTGGCCGATAGAGAATTTCCAGTAATTACTGGATCCGGAATATTTCGACGCGTATTGGATCTGTACTTTTTCATCGGCCAGCATATCAGCCAGCATGATCTCCTGACGGGCGCCGCGGATCTTGATCCGGTTTGGATGGGTGATCTTGAGGACTTCATCAATCTCCCAGGAGGTCATATAGCGCTGTGTACCACCCGGATAACCAAGGATCATGGCAAAGTCTCCAGGCTCCACACCCTGGGCAGAAACGGGCAGGTAATGCCGGGGCTTGAGTGGAATGTTTTCCTCGGCATACGGTGCCGGTTTGCCATCGGGTGACATGTACACCCTGAAAACACTGAAATCGCCAGTATGACGCGGCCATTCCCAGTTATCGGTGTCACCGCCATATTTTCCTATCGATGAGGGTGGCGCACCAACAAAACGAACATCACGGTAAGTCTCATACACCAGGAGGTAAAAATTGTTGCCTCCAAAAAACGACTGAACCCGGGCTGAGTAATGATTACCTTCGGTCGCCTTATTCTGAATCTCCGCGGAAATTTCATTGATCTTTTCCATCCGTTCTTCCTCAGTCATTTCATCATTAAGCTGTGAATTGATCGGATCAGAAACATCTTCAATCCGCACCAGGAAAGTCACAGAAAGTCGTTGATTAACCAGTTCATCTTCTTTTGTTTGTGCCCAGAATCCATCTTCAAGGTAATTGTGTTCGGTGGAACTGTGGGATTGGATGATCCCATATCCACAATGGTGATTGGTTAATAGCAAGCCCTGGTCCGATACAATTTCAGCGGTACATCCACCACCGAAGATCACGATCGCATCCTTCAAACTCGAATTATTGATGCTATAAATTTCTTCTGCAGTGAGTTCCAAACCCAATTCGGTCATTTTCCCCATGTTTAATTTTTCGAGAAGAGGTAATAACCACATGCCTTCATCAGCTCTCAGGCTAAAATTAAATACCAGGAGGAAAGCTGCTAACCACAAACTAATTTTTTTCATAACAAGCGTTTTTATAAATATTACAAATGGTAAAAATGTTTGAGCATTCAAATATAGAGGTTATAATCAATTTATTTGATGGTATGATGCCTGTTGTTCAATATGTTTTTGATCCATAAAATGGAATTTTCCTTTGCCGGTCAATCAGCTGGAATGATTTCCTGTGGTAAGGCGATATGCCCAGCTGGGCCAATGCTTCGCGGTGTTGTTGCGTGGCATAACCCTTATTTTTATTCCAGTGGTAACCCGGCTGTTGTTTATGTAGGGTTTCCATCATATCATCTCTATACGTTTTTGCAAGTATGGAAGCAGCCGCAATGGATAGATATTTTGTATCGCCTTTTACAATGCACACATGTGGAACGGCAGAATGATTGAGAAATCGATTGCCATCGATTAATAATAATGTGGGTTTCAAAGAAAGTGTGTCGATGGCGGCATGCATGGCCATGTAGGTGGCATTTAATATATTCACCCGGTCAATTTCTTCATTTGAAATATACCCAACACTCCAGGCAATGGCATGTTTTTGAATGATATCCCGAAGTTGATAGCGCATTTTCTCAGTCAGCTTTTTAGAATCGTTTAGCTGGGGGTACTCCAGGTCCGGAGGCCAGACGACGGAGGCAGCAAAAACCGGCCCGGCAAGGCAACCGCGACCCGCTTCATCCACACCTGCTTCGATCTCTCCATATTTGAAAACGGGCCTCAGGCCTACATTCTCAGGTTGATCGGTGGCACCATTATCTTCCGACATGACAGGGTTTGGTATCTGCAGTTTTGTTGATGCTTTCACAAAGCAACTGGGCCGTCCGATCCCAGGTAAATAGATCCTTCCTCATTTGGCCTTTCTTTACCAGTTCCTTTTGAAGTTCAGGGTGATTAACCAATCGGATCATGCCCTCGGAAATGGATTCCGGCGAATAGGGATCGACGTACAATGCGGCATCTCCTCCAACCTCGGGAAGGGATGTTCTGTTGCCGGCGATCACCGGAGTATCACATCGGAATCCCTCCAGCAGAGGTATGCCAAATCCCTCATATAGAGGCACATAAATCAAGGCCAGGGCGGAACCAAGTATTTTGCTGATCTCAGGGCGTTCCATTCTTCCGAGAAATATGACCTCCTCTTTATGGGTCATCCTGGCGTGTACTTGTCTCATTTTCTTTGTTTTAAAAAACCTGGCTCCAACCATGATGAGTTTGTGGCTAAGACCGGTTCTTTTTTTAAACAAATCAAATGCTTCAAGTGTACGACACATATTTTTTCGGGGATGAAGTGAACTAATAAAAACAAAAAACTCACTTCCGGAACAGTAATAATCCCTAACTGCTTTTTGCTCTTCCGGATTCAGGGGCTTGAACATCGGATCAGAGCCATTATAAACAACATCAATTTTTTCTGCTGATAGACCATAACTCTCTACCAGGTCTTTTTTGGAATAATTGGAAACGGTGGCAATACGATCGGCTTTCATGGCAAATTTCGGAAAAAAATGCTGGTAATATTTTAAGACCATCACCGGTAGGTTGCCTGAAATATAATGAAAATTAATATCGTGAATAACGGCCAGGGTGGGTGTCCTTGTTTTCAGGGGAAGATACCCATCGGGACTTATAAACAGGTCGGGTTTAACTTTTCTCAGAAAACGTGCAACACTCCATTCAAACCAGATGTACCAGAGAATTGGGTGCCGTGCAGGTGGAAACAGAACAATGGGGGTTACATTTTTTGCGAAAACAAAATCCGGATGGGGGGGGCGGTCGAACAGAAAATAAAAATGATGCTCCGGATGTTGTTGCGTAATTCGCTTCATGGTTTGTAACGTAAACCAGGCCATGCCTCCGAGTTGCCCTTTGATAAGCAGGCGCGTATTTACTGCAATTTCCATCCGGTAGATTTAATTATCTATAAACAGATAATCCCATAAAATATTATGATCAAAAAAGAAACAAATGTACATTACAACCGTTAACAAAATGTGAAAGTTAAAACAATTCAACTGAATTGAAAAAGAAGTTTGTAACAAACCTGGTTTTACTACTTTTCCTGAATGTTTTGGTTAAGCCATTCTGGGTTTTCGGCATTGACAGGACCGTTCAAAATGTGGTAGGGGCTGCAGATTATGGTATCTATTTCAGTCTTTTTAATTTTTCTATTCTTTTAAACATTCTTCTCGATTTTGGGATCACCAGCTATAATAACCGTGAAATCTCCAGGCATCCTGATTCCATCAAATCGACTTTTTCAAATATGGTGGGTTTAAAATTTTTACTGGCGATATTTTACGCCATGGTCTGTCTTTTGGTGGGATGGATCATTGGATATGACCAACAACAATTCCATTTACTATGGTTCCTGATATTAAATCAGTTCCTGGCCTCCTTCATATTGTATTTTCGATCCAATATCAGCGGCTTACATCTCTTCGGAACGGATAGTCTGCTTTCGGTACTGGACAAATCACTCATGATAGTGATATGCAGTTTCCTTCTTTGGGGCCGGGTTGCAAATGAAGCATTTCAGATCGAATGGTTTGTCTATGCCCAGACGGCCTCCTATATCGTTGCAGCAATGGTTGCATTCATACTGGTGTACATTCGGGCCGGTCATTTCATTTCCCTGCCGAATCCACGGTTGTTCATAAAAATCATCAAAAACAGTTACCCATTTGCTGTGCTCACCATTCTTATGGCAGTATACTATCGTGTCGACTCCGTCATGTTGGAGCGGATGTTGACCGAGGGAGCGGTTCAGGCTGGCATTTATGCCCAGGCATTCAGAATCCTGGATGCCTTTACTATGTACGCTTTTCTGTTTGCCACTTTACTTTTGCCCATGTTCTCCAGAATGATTAAACAGAATAAAAAAGTGGAGGAACTTGCGATATTTTCCTTGATGCTTCTGCTCGTACCGGTCATTGCCGTGTCGATTATCCTGGTATTTTATCGACTTGAGTTCATGGATCTCTTATATCATGAACATACCGCATCGTCAGCGGATGTCCTGGCATTGTTAATGCTGGCCCATATATTTGTTTCGGCCACATACATATTTGGTACGCTTCTGACGGCTGGAGGATTCCTGAAGGCATTGAATATTACGGCATTCACCGGTTTGATACTGAATGTGGGTTTAAATATTATTCTCATTCCTGGATACCAGGCATTTGGATCCGCTCTGGCCAGCCTCGTGACCCAGATTATTTTGCTGATCATCCAGGTGATTCTGGTATTCAGGATATATCAATTTCGGTATGATATCAGTCTATTAATCCGGTTTGGTTTTTTTATCATGTTTCTCTGCAGTGCAAGCTGGAGCAGTACATTTATGGATATTCACTGGATGGTAAAAGTGGGTGGCATTCTGTTTTTCACAATTGGACTGGCCCTTCTAACCGGTCTGGTGAAACTCCAGGTCATGGTACAAATGTTTACGTCCGAAGATTAATTCTGCCAGGTCTCAGGAATCCTCTTTAAGCAACCGGTGTAAGAAATGATATGCTTTTTGATAGATGCCTGGATCGTTTGATTCCCGGGGTCCGGCCACGTTCAGTCTGCATATCTTATATGTTTCCAACCATTGCATAACCGTATCATGAACTGTATTTTCGTTTTCCTCAAGATGAACCAATAAATAAGGTTTGTTGTGAAACCGAACCAGTTTCAGAGTGGTTTTGGTACCGGAATCAGAAATGGGTTTGCGGATCAGAACCAGGGTGCCATCTGAATCTAAAATATTTTTCTCGGTGCGTTCATTCAAACGGGATGATGCTGATTCTGTGAGGGGATAGCGTTCATCAATAGGACCATCTTCGGCCCACCTGTCTTTTGGACACCAACCTGTGGATGGTATATTTAAATCCATGGCCACATCCAGTGCAGCCCGGTCAACACCTGTTTGGCCACCGGAAACAATGACGAGGTTCATGCTTTAGGTTGGTGCGAAGAGGCCGGTGCCATTCGCTCTTTTTTGAACTTGAAGATAAAGAAAAAGGCCATCGCTATGCCGGTTATGACCCCGAAAAAATTAAACATCAGATCGTACGGGTTAAATCTGCGGCCCGGGATCAGCAATTGGTGCGTTTCATCGATCGTGGCTATGATGAACCCCAGGAACAAAGCAAACAGACCCATCCGTATGGATAATCTATCTGTATCCCAGCTCCGCCAAAGCATAAAAAGTCCAATCAATATGGCATATTCTGCCCAGTGGATGATGTAATCGGTCCGAATAAGCGTATTCCCAAGTTCCAGGTTGGGATTGGGAAGTCCCGGAATGGATGAGATGACCAATATGATGATCAGCCATGCATAAAATAAATAACGAAATACGCGGTTATGGAGTTTCATAATAACCATGGCTTTTCTTTGTAAGAAAGCAAAAATAGGAATTTAATTCACATGGTGTTCCCAACAATTGATCCCGGGAATACACAAATCAAATACAGCAATTTTTATTATTTTTAAATAAATTTTCTTAAATGTTAAAACGATTTCTGATCCCTGGACTCCTGTTGATCTTTTTACAATCCCTCCATTCCCAGGATGATCGTGTTTTCAGATCCTTGTATAAAGAAGCCGAATCCATCCTGCTGTATCTCAATGAGGATGAAGAAGCCCTTGAACGATTCCTGCTGCTTGAAGAAATGGATCCGGACAATGCACATATTCAGTATAAGATTGGGATATGCTATTTACACATTCCCGGAAAAAAACACATGGCCATTTCTCCCCTGGAGTATGCTGTTCAGAACATTTCCCACACGTATGAGGCCCATTATAAGGAACGGAATGCCCCTCGTGATGCCTATTTTTACCTGGGTATGGCCTACCACTACAACAATCAGCTTGATAAGGCCATTGAAACCTATAATCAATTCCTGGATGTCGCAGATGCGGAAGATTATTATAATATTGAATACGTTAAAACTCAGATTCAGGGATGCCAGTTGGCCAAGGAATATCGAAATGATCCATTGAATCTGCAGGATATCATGCTGGGAAGCAGTATCAACCGGTATACGGAAAATTTTAATCCCGCGGTGTCAGGAAATGGAATGGTGATCGTTTTTACGGCCCTGGACAATGATCGCTATCGCATTATGTATACTGAAAAAGTCAATGGAACCTGGACGATTGCAAAAGATATCACCAGAGAGTTAAATGCCCGCGGGGAAGGGATCAGCTCCTCTCTTTCATTCGATGGTAAAACACTTTTTGTATATATGGATGATAATGGATTGGGGAACTTGTATATGAGTCAACACGACGGAAGGCGATGGCAGCCCCTGGAACGATTGAACAGGAATATTAACACCAAATACTGGGAGTCGGCATGCTGCCTGTCACCCGAGGGGAACATCCTGTATTTTACCAGCAATCGGAAAGGTGGGTATGGACGGATGGATATCTACAAATCGGAGCGGGATGCATCAGGCGAATGGGGCCCTGCCAAAAATTTAGGACCGACCATAAACAGTCCATTTTCAGAGGATGTACCCTATCTTAATTCTGATGGGACACTCCTGTTCTTCAGTTCGCAGGGCCATACCAGCCTGGGCGGTTTTGATCATTTTTATTCCAAACGGATTGACAGCACGGAATGGTCTGTTCCGGTAAATCTGGGATTTCCTGTGAATACCACCGATGATGATGTATTCATGGCGCCAATGGGCTCTGGTGATACGGTTCTGTATGATCGTTATGTTGGGGGAACAGATATGAAGCATGCGATTCACATGATGGTATTGCGGGCAGATGATCCGGTGTCTGAAATTACTTTGAAAGGCACCATGCAACTGTCCGGGCAGGATGAGATTCAGGACCAGGAACTGAGTGTAAAGATCATTGATGCCGTAACAGGCAAGACGGTTTCCTCAACAAAGGCGGATACAGCATCCGGAGCCTATGAGGTCAAACTGGCACCGGGACAGTATCAACTTGTATATGAGGCTGAAGGATTTGAGTCGAAAGAGCAAACCCTTTCCATTTCGAGGGAAATACCAGTCAGCCGGATCAACCATGAGATCAAGCTGGCACAGAAAGAGCTGACCGCAGGAAAATACCTTTTATTTGAAAATATTTACTTTGATTTCAATTCATTTGCACTGGATAAAGAATCTGAAACCAAACTCCATAAAATTTCGGCCCTGATGATTGAATATCAGGGTCTGAAATTTGAAGTGATCGGCCATGCCGACACAGTAGGAAGTAAAGCATACAATATCCGGTTGTCGAATTTACGCGCCTCCAATGTGGCACAATTCCTGTTTGATAAAGGCATATCCCAATCGCGCCTGGTTTCAAAAGGTGTCGGGGAGATACGTGCGGTGCAAATTCCCAGGGATGCAGAGAAACTGGCGGATGATATACAACGCTATAACCGGCGTGTTGAGATCCGGGTATTGAAAGCGAACCCGGATCAGAAAATTGTTGAAGAGATGGCTGTGCCTGACTTTATCCGGGGTAAAAACGATTTAAATTATACCATCATTGTATTGAAGGTGCCGAACCGATTACCTCCGGGATACTTTGATAAATACGGTATTGAAGAATTAAGTTACGTTCGGGAGCAGGAAATTTCTGATGGTTATTTGTATACCCTGGGTGGATTTGCACAAAAACCGCCCGCAGTTCAAATGCTGGGTAAACTTCAGAAAGCAGGACTGACCGAATCAAGAATCGTGGACCAGCATGAACTTTCAGAAGAAACTGAAAAAGAGGATGCTTTTGAAGGGTATTTAGCAGCTCCCGATAAAATTGATGACATTCCCTATTACACTATCCAGATCTTTGCATTGAAAAAACCACCCCATCCGAGTGCCTTCCGTGGGCGGGATGATATACAGGCATACCCATGCAATGATGGTTTTATCCGCTATTGCATCGGGAAATACCATGGATATTCAAAAGCCTTGCTCGATCTGCCGGAAATAAAAAAGGAATGGTATAAAGATGCATTTATACAGGAATTAGACCGTATGGAAAAAGGCCTGGCCCCGGAACCCTATATCGAATAATTGATCCATGGATATATTGTTTAACAGGGCATTTGTGCAGCACAATTTGGGCAGTATAGTTGAAGGTGATTACCGGGTTTCGGACTTTGTTGGCGCATTTGAGGATACCATTCGAGATGGGACTAAGTATGTTTCATTGATTCATACAGAAGCATATATCCGGTTTGTAAAAGAAATGGCTGATAAGGGGACCATCCTTGCCGAAGTGACTATACTGCCCCCGAGTTATGTTGCTGCAATGATGGCGGTTGGATTGGCCATTCAGGCATCGGAACAAAATGCCTTTGCGGTAATCCGGCCTCCGGGGCATCATGCGAAACGCGACCGGGCGGATGGTTTTTGCCTTTTCAATAATATCGCCATTGCTACTCAGAAACAGGTCAATGAAGGTAAAAAAGTATTTATTTTCGATTTTGACGGGCATCACGGTGATGGCACCCAATCCATATTTTATGAAAGCAATGAGGTGTTTTACTGTTCAGTTCACCAGAGTCCGGCCTATCCTGGAACCGGTTCTGCTGATGAAACTGGCCGGGGAGCAGGAAAGGGATATACACTCAACATACCACTTCCCCCGGGCAGCGGGGATAATGAATTGCTGGAAGCCTTGAATCATGCCCTGGAGAAGGCAGCATGGTTTAAACCGGATGTCATTGCGGTATCGGCTGGTTTTGACGGGTATGAAGAAGATCTACTTCTGAACCTCAATTACACACTTAAAGGTTATTATGAAGTTGGTTATCGGTTGAGTCGTACATATCGAAATATTTTTGCGGTTCTTGAGGGAGGGTATCATTATGATATCAAAGCCTGCGTTGAACAGTTTGTTCAGGGAATCAATGACTAAAATTGCCAGCAATTATGTTGCAATACCCGGTAAAATTGCGTCTGCACTCGCTGATCAGCCCATCCGCTCAAAGGGTTTGAGCGATCCATAACATTTCATTGTCGAAAATCTGTAGAAGACAGAGTGCCGTTTAGCGTCTTTTTATTTCAATACCTATTCCATACCAGTTTCATATCCTGAAAAAAATGTAACGTATAAATACGTCATTATATAATATGTCGTATATTTACGTCAAATTAAACATGACATCATGAGCTTTGCAAAACGGGAGTTATTTGATCGGGAACTCCAGGATGCTTCAGATTTTTTTAAAGTACTGTCTCATCCGGCCAGACTGGCCATATTGAAATACCTGGCCGGCACAAAAACTTGCATTACCGGTGCGCTTTCTGATGAATTACCATTAAGCCGCACCACGGTAAATCAGCATCTGAGAGAATTAAGTAGACTGGGACTTGTTCAGGGAACCATCAGCGGGGTGAAAACAAATTATTGTTTGAATCCGACCCGGATTGAGGCCATGAAGAACCGTATTGAAATGTTTTTAAACGGATTGGAGAGTGCTACGAATTTAAAATGTGAATCATGAGGGTATTGATACTGTGCACAGGAAATTCCTGTCGTAGTCAGATGGCAGAAGGATTTTTGCGCTCATTTGATCCTTCACTCAATGTCTTTAGTGCGGGCACCCGTCCCGCCAGCCAGGTTCATCCCATGGCCATTACCGTTATGCGGGAAGCAGGCCTGGATATCCATGACCATGTCCCCCGGAATGTCGATCAATTCATTGACCAGCCGTTCGATTATCTCATAACCGTGTGTGGCGGGGCCAAGGAGCGTTGTCCGGCATTCTCAGGTCGGGTACAGCACAGAATTCATATAGGCTTTGATGATCCGGCTGAGGCAACGGGAACCGATGTTGAGAAATTAAAAGAATTCCGACGGGTTCGGGATGAAATCGAAGAAAGATTTTTTGAATTTTATAATAAGAAATTGCGTAAATGAAAATCGTATTCAAATGGGAAACAGGAAAAATTTAGAAATGAAGCGCCTGGTGCGGGATAAGTACACTCAAATAGCACGTCAGTCCACGGATATGTGTGGATGTGGCTGCGCCACAACAAAGCATACTGAATACTCCGTTTTTAATGAGGATTATAAAAACATACCTGGGTATTTTGAGGATGCAGACATGAGCCTGGGGTGTGGATTACCAGTTCAATGTCGCCACCGTAACGGCGGAACAATCGCTCCATCTCATAGGCATCGCGAATGTCGGCGTGCACGTGCCGATAGCGACCTT
>Ga0209536_100003535_pt1 | contig 25064 bp, 27 predicted proteins | sample DeeMarSeWOR28_12_FD_187461 | JGI IMG/M metagenome (GOLD analysis project Ga0209536, IMG submission 187461) | Marine sediment microbial communities from White Oak River estuary, North Carolina - WOR-2-8_12 (SPAdes) (version 2) | ecosystem: Environmental > Aquatic > Marine > Intertidal zone >...
GGGGTAAATTTCTCAGTTTACCAGAAAAAGGTCTGTCGCAATTCTGACAGTTAATAAAATTCGTTGACGTTGAAAAAAATATATATAGGCTCTGAAAATCCAGTTAAAATTGAATGTACAAGAAAAGGTTTTAGAGATGTATTTAAAGATATTTCAGCCTATGAATTCATTGGTAAATCTGCTCTTTCGCAGGTAAGAGATCAACCGATGACCAACAAAGAAACACTTCTTGGTGCTGAACATCGAGCCAAATATCTAAAAGCAAAATATCCCGACGGCGAGTTCTATGTTGGAATTGAAGGCGGGATTCAATCCAATGGAATGGATATGGAAGCCTTTGCTTGGATCGTGATATATGATAAAAATAATTTAGTTGGTAAAGCGCAAACGTCCACATTTCAGCTTCCCCCAGGAATAGTCGAATTAATTCATCAGGGTGTTGAGCTTGGTCACGCTGACGATATCATATTTAACAGGAAGAACTCCAAACAAGGAAACGGAGCGGTTGGAATTCTGACAAATAATGTCATCGACCGTATCGAATATTATCGACATGCAATCATACTTGCCTTAATTCCTTTTATCAATACAGAACTTTATCAAGTGAGCAATGGCTAAGCAGAAAACTGCATTTTTTTGTCAAAATTGTGGCACACAATCTCCTAAATGGCTGGGAAAATGTCCGGGTTGCGGAGAATGGAATACGTTTGTAGAAGAGGTAGTAGGAGCTTCTGCAGACCAGGCCTGGGATGACAATAAAGGTATAAATCTTCCCAAAGCGAAGCCCGTATCAATAGGTGAAATTGAAGCAGGAAATGACTTGAGGATCAAAACCAATGATCAGGAACTCGACCGCGTATTGGGAGGAGGACTTGTAAACGGTTCTTTGGTCCTTATTGGAGGAGAACCAGGAATAGGTAAATCTACCCTGATGTTACAAATTGCTTTGCACTTGCCTTCAAAAAAGATTTTGTAAGTATCAGGTGAAGAAAGTGAAAAGCAGATTAAAATGCGTGCAGAGCGCATTGGAAATGATCAATCTCCAAATTTATTTGTCTTAACGGAAACAAACCTGAATTTGATCTTTGATCAGATAAAAACGTTAAAACCATCCATTTTGATCATTGATTCGATTCAAACGATTTTTACAGATAAAGTTGAAGCTGCTTCCGGAAGTATTTCCCAGGTGCGACAATGCACAGGTGAACTCATGAAATACGCAAAAATAACGCATACTCCGGTATTTCTGATTGGTCACATCACAAAGGAAGGTTCACTTGCCGGTCCTAAAGTCCTTGAACATATGGTGGATACTGTGGTCCAGTTTGAAGGAGACAGGCATTTAAGCTATAGAATTTTACGAACGACAAAAAACAGGTTTGGATCAACTTCAGAACTTGGTATCTATGAAATGCAAAATAATGGATTAAGACAAGTATCAAATCCCTCAGAAATCCTGATTTCACAGCGCGAGGATGGATTTAGTGGTATTTCTATCGGGGCTTCACTAGAAGGTAATCGTCCATTATTGATTGAAATCCAATCATTAGTGACTCCGGCAGCATATGGTACTCCACAAAGAAGCTCAAACGGATTTGACAGTAAACGGATGAACATGTTATTGGCAGTACTTGAAAAACGGGGTGGTTTCCGGCTAGGGATGCATGATGTTTTTCTGAATATTACAGGAGGATTGAGGATTGATGACCCAGCTATCGATTTAGCTGTAGCAGTTTCTGTTATTTCCTCGTTAGAGGAAGTTCCGGTTCCAAAGAAATGTTGCTTTGCAGCGGAGGTAGGATTGGGTGGTGAGATCAGGGCAGTGAACCGAATTGAAAGCAGGATACTGGAAGCGGAAAAGCTAGGTTTTGAGCAAATATTCATTTCTGATTATAACTTGAAAGGATTGAACCTTAAGAAAAAAAACATTGAGATCAGCGCTTATTCAAGACTGGACTCAGTGCTTTCAAAGATCATAAATTAATTTTATTATGAAGCTAAAAGTTCCCCATACACTTGTACTTCTCTTCAGCATGATGGTTTTCGCTTTATTATTAACATATGTACTACCACAGGGGAGTTTTGAAACCGTTGAAAATGAGCATGGCAGATCTGTCGTGGTACCAAATAGTTATGAAAAATTTACCGAAAAATCATTATTGAGTTTCTGGAGTTTGTTTGCGGTTTTGCCGCGAGCATTTGCGGACAGTCAGGGGATAATATTTTTTGTTTTTATTATAGGTGGAGCTCTGGCTGTTATCAAATCAACAGGCACTATTGATGCTTTTCTTGGCAAAATGCTCGAAAAATTTGGATCCAGACCGCAGGTACTTATCGTGTTTTCTATGCTTGTTTTTTCCATTGGATCCAGCACACTTGGTATGGCTGAAGAATATTTGCCATTTATTTCAGTATTAATAGCACTTTGCCTTGGGATGAAAATGGATGCTGTATCTGCAGTTGGGATAATGGTAGTTGGTTATGGAGTGGGTTATGGAGTAGCCGCAATAAATCCTTTCACGGTTATGATTGCCCAGGAAATTGCGGAAATTCCACCAACTTCCGGAATGTGGTACAGATTGATTTTGCTTATTCCTTTTTTTCTGGTGGGGTGGCATCATGTCCAGAGATATGCGATAGGTGTTCAGAAAAATCCTTCCAGTGGTTTGATGTTTAATATAGATAATCATATGCAACATAAAGAAACAACATACCCAAAATTAACCAGAATGCATGTATTGAATCTTGGATTAACTGTTTTCGCATTGGTATTAATCGTATATGGCATTTCAAATTGGCATTGGTATCTGGTAGAATTGGGTGCAGTATTTTTTGGATTGGCAGTTTTGATAGTAATAGTTAACAGGTTAAATCCTAGCGATGCTGCTAAAGCTTTTGGTATTGGGGCAAGCGAATTGACCATGACAGCCCTGTTAATAGGTTTTGCACGATCAATTGCATTATTACTGGAAGATGGTCAGGTATTACATACCATAGTGAACGCACTATCAATACCGTTACAAAAAACTGGACCAGAGCTTGCATCTGTTGGCATGTATATGTTTCAAAGTATGTTGAATTTTTTTATTCCTTCTGGTAGCGGACAAGCTTTTGTAACCATGCCACTTATGGCACCTATCGCAGATCTCACAGGTGTTCACCGACAAATTGCCGTATTGGCCTACCAGTTTGGCGATGGATTTACAAATATGTTGGTCCCAACCAATGCAGTTTTAATGGGAATTATTGGAATAGCCGGAATACCTTTTGATAAGTGGTTTAAATTTATCATACCATTAATGGTCAAATTTTGGATAATTGGATCATTGGCACTAGTGCTAGCCGTTTGGATTGGGTATAATTAATGGTATTGAATGATTGGTTTAATCGAATTAGGTATTCAAAAGTCCATAGAATTGCCTAATTATTAAATCTATTCATTAAATTTTGCCTGTTAAATAGCTTTTGGCTTTAAATAGTACAATTTTTCATTTGGTATTTGTGAAAATATTTATGTACTTTCGAGTAATTCAAAAATTAATGTTAAAAAAAACGACTGAAATGAAAAACCTCGTATTGACTCTAGCAATAATCTTTTGTGTATCAGCCGTAAATGTAGCCACAGCCCAACTCACAAAACAGGAAAAGAAAGAATGGAAGAAGAAACTTAAAAAGACTTCTCCCGAGCAATTTAAAAGGATGTATGATGAAAATGCCTCTTTAAAATCAGAAGTTAGTAGTATGCAGGGGCAACTTTCAAGTGTGCAGGCATCTATGGGTGAAAAAGATGCCAAAATTGCAGAACTCACGGAAGAAAACAGGAAAATGGAAGCCCAGGTAAATGCAGCAAAAAAAGCAATAGCTAAAGCTAAACAGGATGCAGAAGCTCAACCGGTAAGTACTGGTGGTATAGGAGATGACGGTGTAGTATTTAAGGTCCAGATTGGGGCTTTTAGGAATAAGGATCTCTCCAAATATTTCGAGAATAATGAAAATTTTGGAGGAGAAACCGACGCAGATGGCGTTCAAAAAATAACACTTGGGAAGTTTAGAGATTACTGGGAAGCTGATACCTTTAAAAAATATTTACGTGAGATGGGTGTGAATGACGCCTGGATTGTACCTTATAAAGATGGTACACGTGTAGCAATGAAGGATGTACTCGAGGGTGTAGTTCAATAATCATATCGACATATAAACTAAAAAAAGGGTCTTTAAAGACCCTTTTTTTATGATTTAATATTTAGTGAATACCAGGATTATCTCTTTACCATTTCAATTAATTCGTCCTCAATATTCCAGTCTTTGGCAAGCTTTAACATCGCGGTTGCCTCCATTTCCGTGATATATCCTTTTTGATTATTGGCGCGCCATACCATATCTAAATAACTCAAACGCTTATCTTTATCAAGTCTACCAATGACCTTATTGAGGTATTCCCTGGCGCGTTCAAATGCAGAAATATAATCGTTAGCAATGAACTCATTTGCCCATTTCAATTCCTCTTCAGCATCATATTTTTTCGCTGTTTCGTCAAGGATTTTTTGTTCGTCCTCATCCAACCCATGGTAATGGAATATTACTGATTTTAAGAGTAAAAATGCCTTTTTTTCCTCACTTGTCATTGGGCAAAATGTTAAACAATACAAATATATAAGAAATTGACTTTTATAAACTATTTTATTAAAAGTTCTTGATTTTATTAAAATTAATTACAGGAAATTCCAATTCAATGATTAGTTCGGTTTCTTGCGATAAGTTTCTATTGTTCAATATTTTATCGCTATATTAATTTAAATTTTATGAATTAAACAGACGAATAATTTTATCTTTCGCTTATAAATATTAACATGGTAATATTCATAGAATGTAGCGTTGTAAACTTTTGAAATTATAGTCCCCGATCTATTTCACTAATTTTATTGTATTGCTAACTGCTTGAATATTATTTTTTTAATTTCACGATTTATTGAATTGTTATCTTTTCGATGATTTTAAGGTAGTATAATAGATTAATGTAAAATTTAAGTGAATGAAGCATTGCATATCAGTTCTGGTCATAATTCTTTTTAATATAGTTGAAAATCAAACTGTTAAATGTCAGAATATTGAGTCTCCTTCCAGTTTTCTGGGTTATCCTTTAGGATCAAAATTTACATATCATCATAAAGTAATAAATTATTTCGAATATATAGCCGAACTATCTGATAGGGTACAACTATTCCAGTATGGGCAAACCTATGAGCGAAGAGAATTGATAGTTGCATATATTTCATCACCTGAAAATATTAAAAATATTGAGGAAATCAGGAAAAATAATCTTAGGAAAGCAGGATTGGTAGATGGTAAGCCTCAAGATACGGATATAGGTATTGTTTGGTTGAGTTATAATGTCCATGGCAATGAAGCAAATTCTACAGAAACAGCTATGAAAGTCTTGTACGAATTGGCTTTTGGAGAAGATAAAAGATATGAAGAGTGGTTGGAAAAACTTGTAATTATTTTAGATCCATGTTTAAATCCTGATGGAAGAGACCGATATACCAACTGGTATAACCAGGTGTCAGGTACAATTCCTAATCCGAATATCAATACCCTGGAACATCACGAAAATTGGCCCCATGGACGATCCAATCATTATTTATTTGATCTAAACAGAGACTGGGTTTGGCAGACACAACTTGAGTCTGAACGAAGGTTAAAATTGTACAATGATTGGATGCCTCAGGTGCATGTCGATTTTCATGAACAAGGCTTTGATGATAAATACTATTTTGCCCCTGCAGCTCAACCGATGCATGAATTGATAACTGACTGGCAAAGGGAATTTCAGGAAATTATTGGTAATAACAATGCAAGGTATTTTGATGAAAAAGGCTGGTTGTATTTTACCCGTGAACGATTTGATTTGTTGTATCCCGGATATGGTGATACGTATCCCACCTATAATGGTGCAATTGGCATGACCTATGAAATGGCGGGGCATTCACTTGCAGGGCTGGCAATAAAAACAGAGAAGGGAGATACGCTTACTTTGACTGACAGAATAAATCAGCATTTTTCAACTTCGATTTCCACTATTGAAGCTAGCTATAAAAATAGGGTAAGACTTTTAAATGAATTCTTGAACTATTTCAGGCCACTTGGCAACGACTATTATGTTCTCAAGTCCTCGAGATTAGACCGATTGATATTTTTAGTTGATTTGATGGATAAGAATCGTATTAGGTATGGAACCCCATTTGATAAAACATCAGTCAAGGCAATTTCATATGACGATGATAAAGCTGTCAACCTGGATATTGATCCCGGCGATTTGGTTATCCCGCTCAATCAACCCAAATCTTCCCTTGTGAAAGTTTTATTTGAGAAAAATACCAGACTGGTCGATTCGCTTACTTATGATATAACGGCCTGGTCACTTCCATTTGTTTATGGATTGCAGGGTTATCACACTTCCCAGAAATTATCACTAACCGATTTTAAGAGAAATAAGGTGGAGTTTCCTCAAAATGACAAAATCCCATATGCCTATTTACTTAACTGGACAAGCTTAAAAGATGCTGAATTTCTGTCCAGGATACTTTCACGGGGAATAAAGGTGAATTATTTTACTAAAAGTTTTTCATATCATGGTGAGCAATTTAGTGAAGGATCCCTGGTGATTAACCGCATTGACAATGAGCATATTCGTGATTTCCAAAATACCATTATTGCGATTGCAGCAGAATTAAATCGTAAATTATGGCCTATTTACAGTGGGTCCGCCATCAATTCGATAGATTTGGGTTCTTTAAAGGTTCATTTTTTGAAAAATCCTAAAATTGCCATCCTTGCCGGTGAGGGGATATCCTCCCTTGATTTTGGAGAACTTTGGTATTTTTTTGAACAGGAGCTCAAGATGCCGCTTGATATCTTGAGTGTGAATTCTGTATTACAAATTGACCTCACAGATTATGATGTACTTATCCTTGCTTCGGGACGATATGGAAAATTAAGTGGTGAGGAAGGATTTAAAAAGTTGGATGAATGGGTAAAGAAAGGAGGGAAACTTGTACTTCTTGAACATGCCGTCGATGGTTTCATTGGCGAGGGTAAATTTGCATTGGAAAAATTAAAGGAAGAAAATGAGGACAATAGTACGGATAAGCCAGTGCTCTATCCGTATGCTGAAAATGAGCGGGAGACTCTTAAAAATTATATTCAGGGAGGTATCATTAAGGTAGAAATTGATCATACTCATCCACTGGCCTATGGGTATGACGATCATTATTATACCATTAAGAATAATCCTAATTCCTATAAATATCTAAAGGAAGGTTGGAATATAGGATATATTGCGTCAGATGGTGAGACTGTTGCAGGATTTGTTGGTGCTGATACTAAAGAGAAATTAAATAAAAACCTCGTGTTTGGTGTGGAGGAAAGAGGTCGGGGCAAAGTAGTATATTTTATTGATGATCCTATGTTCAGGTCATTCTGGCAAAATGGAAAACTCTTTATGGCAAATACAGTATTTTTTGATAATTAGCAAATATGGAAAGCTATTCTTGCCCTTTTATACATACGGCAAAAAAAAGGTGGCTTTAATGCCACCTTGTGATTGATCTATCAATTTTTTCCGTTTGTTTATAATGAAAATCAAGTATCTCCAATAAGGATAATGTTTCGTTAAATTCATAATAATTAAATCCTGATGAAAACACTTGAATGTTACAGCATTCAAGTGTTTTCATCAAATTGTCCTTTTCTAATGACGATTTAGGATTAAAAAAATCCTTTTCTAATGGGTGTGGAAATAGGCCTTTTCAAATTCTGCAACTGTGGTCCTTAAATTTTCTACAAACGTGAGATCGGTCGTCTGTTTGCATTTCATGGCATAAACCTGCATTTTATGCAAAAGTTGTAGGTGTTTCTGGTATTTTTCATACGCTTCTCCTTGGTTTTCTTCCACAATTTTTATGCGCTGATGTAAAAAATACTGACTAACTATTTCCTGTATTTTTTCGGCATGTTCATCTTTATTCATCACCCAACGGACCAGTTGGTTATAATCAGGTTTTTCGCTTTTTGAGAGTTCCGTGATTTGATTCATGGATTTTTCAATGGTAGTAATATCTTCCAATATCATAGAAATTCGCATAGAATCAGCATAAATGCCACATGGAATCTCACAATGGGCCCGTGATTCCTGATAATTCATGCCAATAAGTGTAACTGCAAATAAGAGCGTCAAAGACGTTTTTAATTTTTTTGTTTTCATTTTGTTAGTTTTTAAAGTTATAGAGAATATGTTTGAGATATCCATTTGTAAAGAATCCAATTCTTACTATTTATTTCAAATAAATTGCTGCTGAGTGCTAAAAATAATTAAAACAAATTCATTTTCATATTTTGATTGTTTATCCAAAAAATATATTCGCAATCAATATTTTTTATAAATTCAATCTGTAGTAGAACTTTATAGGATAAACCATATTTTTTCCGCATAGTTTAGATTCATTGGTAAAGCGTATAAGATATTTCATTTTTTTACGGGATGTATTCATCATTTCGATCGGAGCCTATGGAGGACCTTCAGCACATTTAGCCATGTTGTTGAAAAAAATGGTAAGTGAGCGGGCTTACCTGACTGAGGAAGAATTAATGGAGCTCAATGCACTTTGCCAGATCCTGCCCGGGCCAACCTCTACACAGACAATTACAGCCATTGGATTTAAAATTGGTGGCCCGATTTTGGCCTACCTTACCTTGATGGTGTGGTTGATTCCTGCTTTTTGCATTATGACCACAGTGGGAGTACTGATGTCACATTTTGATGAAATGAATACTTCAGTTGAATTCACCAAATTTATTCAACCGATGGCAGTAGGGTTTGTTGCTTATGCGGCTTATATGATTAGTACTAAAATTGTAAAAACGTATGAAGCCGGGGCAATCATGATTATATCTGCGATATTGTCATTCATGCTGAAATCTCCATATGTATTTCCTTTTTTACTTCTGGGCAGCGGAGCACTCACAGCTATAAAATTTAAAGAGCAACCCATCGAACCGCGGAAGAAACTCAAGGTAAACTGGTCAAATTTCATTCTTTGGGCAGTGGTATTCCTGCTTATTGCTGCTGCGGGTCATTTTACTGGATTATTGCCTATAAGATTACTGGAAAACTTTTATCGAAATGGTAGTCTGATCTTTGGAGGAGGTCAGGTACTGATCCCATTATTGTATACAGAGTTTGTGGAGTTTAAGCATTATTTAAGCTCTGAGGAATTCCTTACCGGATATGCAGCGGTTCAGGCTGTTCCTGGTCCTGTATTTTCATTTACATCATATATAGGTGCGCTATCGATGAGGGAATACGGTATTGGAGGAGAAATTTTGGGAAGTGTACTGGCAACCATTGGCATATTTCTTCCAGGAACGTTTTTTATATTTTTTGTGATCAAATTCTGGGAGCAGCTAAAAAAATTCAGGATTGTAAGAGCATCTATTGAAGGAATAAATGCCGCCAGTTCGGGAATGGTGATTGCTGCGGCATTTTTACTATTTCAGCCACTGGAACCAAATTTCATTAATATGGCCATGATCATTGCTACATTTCTAACCTTGATGTTTACCAAAATTCCCCCACCATTTATCATTCTTGTCGGATTGGCAGGTGGATTTTTAATCACCTATATTTAATACAGAACCTAAATCGTTGACTTCTAAATACACTTCCATTCCAACAGGAACAGCATAATTTTCCTTAATATGGCCTATGGGGAAATTAAAGGCTACAGGATAATTGTACCCCTCTACGTGAGCATGAATAATTTCGTTGGCATTGAATCCAAAGGACTCTCCGTCATCTTCCATTTCGGTGAATTGGCAAACGATTAATCCCGCAAGATTTTTCAAAAAACCGGCCCGGTTCAATTGTATCATCATACGATCGAGATGATAGAGTTTTTCACCAACATCTTCAATGAAAAGTATATTTCCATTTGTCTCGATTTCAGAAAGCGTTCCTATTGTATGGCAAATCAAAGATAAATTGCCTCCAATAAGTTTTGCACTCACCTGGCCTGGTTTATTTAGCGCATGATGATCAATTGACAATTTTTTATGCTCGCCAAAAATGAGCTCCCGAAGCCAATGGAGTTGTTTTTTTTTCATGGAATAAAAAAAGGAAGGCATAGGGGAGTGGATACCACATATCCCTAATTTATTCAGATGCAGATGAATGGCCGTGATATCACTAAAACCGCAAATCCATTTTGGATTTTCCTTTAATGGACCGAAATCGATTTGATCTATTATTCTTGTGGAACCATAACCACCTCGTGCTGCGAAAATGGCTTTGATTTCAGGATCATTGATCATTTCCTGGAAATCTGCTATTCTTTCTGCATCAGTTCCTGCAAATTGGTGATAGGAATTAAATATATTTTTACCTAATACCACATTTAATTTCCAGGATTTCAGAATCTCGATTCCTTTGAGTGTATTTTCCCTGTTAACCTTTTTTGCGGTGGCGACAACGGCAACATTATCACCAGGTTTGAGGAAATCTGGAATGATCATAAGCTTAAAATTAAAAAACCTCTATGAATTACATAGAGGTTTTTAACCCGTATTTAAAATTCTATAAATTAATTTTCCTCTGCCGATGGAGGAGGTGGCTCTATTCCCAATTGCTTAAGTACCAGGTTGGAAATATTGTCTTCTTCCCTGGCATAAAGTAAAATATTCAAGCCCATTTCCGGCTGGCCAGAGTTCAGAACATGTGTATAACCATTTGCTTTTGCCACCTCATCAATCGCTTTTTGGATTTTATCAAATGCTGGCTGTAGCAATTCTGCTTGTTTCCTTTGCAATGATGTTTGGGCATCCTGTTGGAATTTTTGAATTGACTGCTGCAAATTTTGTAATTCCTGTTCTTTATCTGCTCTTACCTCAGGTATCATATTTTCAGCTGTTCGTTGATAATCCTGCACTTTAGTCTGAAAATCTTTTGATTTTGCTTCAAGCTGGGCGCTCAATTGCTGTTCGTGAACCTGTAGCTCTGATTCAATTTGTTTTGCTTCCGGCATATTACTTAAAATGTACTCAGCATTCGTGTATCCTATTTTCAGGCCGGAATCTTGCGCTTTAGCGACAACAGCCGCCACTAAAAATGCAAGAGTAAAAATAAATCTAGTTTTCATATGTTTAAAAATTGGTTAATTACTTATTTATTTTATTGTATCATTCTCATCACCATATCCTAGTTCCTCCAACACATAATCTGTATAATCATGTATAGGATCCGTATACAGCATGACCATATCAGCAGCTTTGTCAAACATAATTTGTAATCTATGTGCCTTACATACTTTTTCAATAGCTTCAAAAACACTTTCCAATACTGGTTTCATCAGCTCTTTTTTCTTTAAAAAAAACAAACCTTCATAGCCAAATACTTGATTATTATATTCTTTGACTTCTTCCTCTTTGGTTTTAATTTCAGCAAGCCTTTCATCCTTCATCTCCTGGGTTAAAAGTACCTCTTCAGCTTGCAGCTCACTATACATACTTTCAATTTCCTTGTACATCTGGTGTATTTCACTTTGCCATGTTTTTGACAGTTGATCTATTTCCGCCTCGGCCTCTTTGTATTCCGGCATTTGTGCCAAAATATAATCAGTATCAACATACCCAAATTTTTGTGCTACAACAATCTGGCCAAAACTAAAAACAAACAGCAAAAGTAAAAATAATTTTTTCATTCTTAACTATTACCTGAATTGTTGACCAATTGAGAAGTGGAACTGGCCACCGCTTGGTTTGTTGGTATATGGCAGGGTATCAAATCCATATCCCCAGTCAATTCCAAGCAATCCGAATGCTGGCATAAATATTCTCGCTCCAAAACCAATCGCTCTGTAATTATTGAAAGGATCAAAGTCTTTTAACGTATGAAAATTGTTGCCGGCTTCAGCAAATCCGAGAACAAAGATTGTAGATGCCTGAGACATCGTCAAGGGATATCTCAATTCGAATACAAACTTGTCGTACGCTACGCCACCATTCAATCCAAACTCTGGCCCCAAATATCTACCAAATCCCGGAGGTGTTACCTTATTGTCTTCATATCCCCGAAGTGCAATTAAATCATATCCGACAATCCAGTTATTTGCTCCGGATAGTCCGCTACCTCCCATCTGGAACCGGTCAAATGGTCCTGTTGGCGCATAGTCTGAATATGTATCGATAAAACCTAAATGAGCCCTTGCACTGAAAACAAGGTTTCCTATCAGTTTTTGATAATAACTTGCATCAAACATCCATTTATGATATTCTACCCATCCATAAAGTTTCTCAGGTGAAGCATCTTCGTAATAGGATGGATCCCGGAACAAGGAATATGGAGGGGTAAAATCCACACTTAAGGATAAGGATGAACCAGCACGGGGGAACATTGGATTATCTACACTGTTTCTGGCAATAGTAAGGTTATATTTCAGATTTCGTGCCGTTCCCGTATTGAAACCAATCTGGTTATTTCCGCTGGACTGAAAATCATCGAAAATATAGTGTGTATATGATAAGGTATTTGACATAGTAAAGTAGTCGTCCGGCCATTTAAGACGTTTACCAAGTCCGGCACTAATCGTATTCATGACCATTGATCCATATTCCTGCCTGGTATAGTAATTGGAATTTCGAATAACTGACCTGTTCGCACCTATCGTAAGAGAGTTTGGCTTTTTCCCTCCCAGCCACGGTTCAGTAAATGTCAGCGAATAATTTTGATAAATTCTGCCATTAGCCTGCACTCTAAGTGATAATCGTTGTCCATCACCGACAGGCAATGGTTTCCAGGCTTTGAAATTGGTAATATTTCGCAATGAGAAATTATTAAATACCAATCCCACAGTACCGACAAATCCGTAATAACCTCCCCAGCCTCCGGATAATTCCACCTGGTCTGAAGGTCTTTCCACAAGTGCATATTCGATATCTACGGTCCCATCAGCTGGATTTGGTAGTGGATTTATACCAATTTGTTCCGGATCGAAATATCCAAGCTGGGATAGTTCGCGTTGTGTTCTGATTAACAAGGATCTGTTAAAGAATTGTCCGGGCAAGGTTCTGATCTCACGGCGTATCACATGGTCACTTGTCCGGTCATTTCCTGTGATGATGATTTTATTTATTCGAGCCTGGTCTCCTTCATAGACTCTCATTTCAACGTCAATGGAATCATTATTGATCTTTACTTCTACCGGATTGACCTGGAAAAACAGGTAACCATAATCCATGTACAGGGAACTGATATCCTCTCCATTCGGATTAAAGGTGAGCTTTTTCTGGATTAATTCCATATCATAAACATCACCTCTTTTTATTCCGAGTACTCTGTTGAGAATGTCGTCATTATACACAAAGTTTCCACTCCATATGATGTCTCCAAAATAATATTTATTCCCTTCTTCAATATTGATTTTAATATTGATTTCGTTTGCGGCGGCATCATATATTGAATCAGAAATTATACGGGCATCGCGATAGCCTTTTGAATTATAATAGGTAATGAGTTTGTTCTTATCCTCCTTAAATTCATCCTTTTTGAATTTAGAGGTTTTGAAAAAATTAACATTTACACTTTCACCAAAATATTCCTTTATATCCTCTCCTGTAACCTCGTGTGATTTTGTAAGAAATTCCCAGGCACTTTTTGGAGTTGTATTTTTAATCATCCTAAATCCGTCCTTGAATACATCAAACCTTAATTTCTCATTGGTTTTTTTAAATTTGGACCTGAGCTTATCATCAGATATATCCTGATTTCCATTAAAAGCGATTCGATTGATCCGGACTTTTGATTTTTTATCTACGTGAATATTTAAAAGTACCCCATTGGTAATGATGGTATCCTTCATTTGCTCGATTCTCACTTCAGTATTTAAAAATCCTTTGTCAAGAAAATAATCTTTAACGGTAAGTTCAGCATTTTTTAACACTGCATCCGAGACGATTTTTCCTTTGATCAGATCGAGGTTTTCCTTAATATCTGTCTCCTGTGTTTTATTAACCCCCTTTAAAAAAATACGCGTAAGTCGGGGCCTTTCGGTGAGTTCCAATACGAGATAAGCCTTGTCACCTTCTACTTTGCTTATATATAAGGCTACATTTCCGATGATACCTCTGTCCCAGAGTTTTTTGATGGCATTACTTGTTGTCTGGCTAGGTATCCTGATTTTATCGCCAACTTTCAATCCGGATAAAGAAATTAATGCATTTTTATCAATAGTTTCGAGTCCGGTTACTTCAATTTCAGCAATTTCATATTCCCGCGGATTGGCGTAACTAAGCGCGATTTTATCTTCATCAGCAGTTTGGGCATTGGTATTGGCTCCAAGGCCTAATTTTATTTGGGCATGAACATTTTGGCCAATTAGCAGCAAGACTAGCCAGAAGGTTAAAAGCTCCCTAAATAATCTATATTTCTTGTTCAATAACTTTTCCAAACCTTCTTTCTCTTTTTTGATATGCCGCTATTGCTTCATATAAGTGTTCTTTTCTGAAGTCAGGCCACAAAATATCTGTTATATATAATTCAGTATAGGCAATTTGCCAAAGAAGAAAATTACTGATCCGCATTTCTCCACTTGTCCTAATCAAAAGTTCCGGATCAGGGATGTTTTTTGTACAAAGATAATCGGAAAATATGTCATAATTGATATCTTCAATACCTATTGTATCATTTTTAACATCTTTTAACAAATCCCTAATAGCTTTAATGATTTCCCATCTTCCGCTATAACTAAGGGCCAAAATTAAATTTAACCCGGTATTATTTTTTGTAATTTCCATGCTTTCTGCCAACTCTTTTTGGCAATTCTTAGGCAAGGTCGAAGTATCACCAATTGATGTTAGTTTAACATTTTGTTTCATCAACGTGGCCGTTTCTTTTTTGATGGTTGTTACCAAAAGTTCCATCAACCCTTGCACTTCAGATTTTGGCCGATTCCAGTTTTCAGTTGAAAAAGCATATAATGTTAAGTGCTTAATTCCCAATTCGACGCATGCCTCAGTAGTTTGCTTGACAGCTTCAACAGCATTTCTATGCCCAAAAATTCTCTTGGCACCCTGTTTTTTTGCCCAACGCCCGTTACCGTCCATTATAACGGCAATGTGTTGAGGCAAATTGTTTATATCTATCAGACTCTTCAATTTCATTGGTAAATAACCAAGGCTTAAAAATGGAGTGCAAAGTTGGTGGTTTTTTTTCGTATTGTAAAGGTTTTATTTACAACACTTTAATAAAAGTCATAAGGGCAAGGGATATCCCAGATAAGGTAACTGACTGAAAATCCAATGAAATTATACCAATCCTGGTCATATTTATTGCCATACTGATAGTTTTTGTTTGTTACATCACCATCGGAGTATCCATCTAAACGATCAAAAAAGAGCTTGCGAATGCCAATTTCCAGGTTCAGCGTAATGTTTGGATTTATGGCATATTTAAATCCCCCACCAAATGGAATAGCAAGCTGAACCGTGCTGCTTCCATTGAGGTCCTGATCACCACCAAAGAAAGTAAAACCACTAATTCCCAAAAACAGGTATGGAGACCAGCGAATTTGCACATGCTCTGCTTTATAATCAAGAAAATTGTACTCCATCATTCCAGCTGCCTCAATAATAAAGGATTGAAAAGAGGCATTTCTATTTTGTCCAAAAGGATCAATTGGATTACGATCAGTTCCACTTATCATTCCACCTGTGAGGCTCCCTCGCACACTGAAAATATTATCGAGGTTTCGTTTGTAATAGCCCAATATACCTGGTTTTACGTTTTCCAAGTGATATCCACGCATTAAATCTCCGGCATAATTAAATCCACCCACACCAAGTCCAAATTCATTTTTTTGAGCTAAAACCAGGGTAGTAAAAAACATTAAAGATAAAAGAAAAATGCCTCTCAATAGTAAAAATTTAGAATTGTAGAATACATCAGAAACGTAAAATATGCAATTTAATTTGTAAAGATATAAGAAATTTTGATTGAGCCGATACTTACCAGGTCGTGCCTGTCTCCCCCTCTTTTGGCGCCCTCGTGTCCAAAACCTTGAAATACAATGTACGTTTCACCATCATATTTTGATACATATTCATAGTTTGTGGTATTATCTTCAATAATTATCTGATCTCTAAGCTCATCCTTGATCACTGCTTTTTCTTCTCGTGAGCGATCAGATAATGCTTTCCCCAACTCACTTTCAATTGCTCCCAAGTCTACATAAGAATTGTCTATGTCGTCAATGTAATCGGATAAAATATAGGTTATTGAACCTTCTATATTAAGATCCAGTCTATGGGCCAGCCTGATTCTAATACCTAAACCAAAAGGGATGCCTAATTGTATTGGGCTATATTTTTTCCCAAAATCCGGGTGATTTTGACCTTCAGTACCTAATGGTCGCAATGCCACCCAATCCCCGGCATTTTCAAAAGGTTCAGGGACTTTGGCTTTTGGGTTGCTATAGAATAGTGTTATTCCAGCCAGCAAATACACATTGTAATCCCTTCTCTTGAAATATTCAAATGGATCATGCAATAAATTCATATATCCTTGAAAAGATAAACCAACAAGATCGTTTCTGAAGCTAAGGTTACGCACATATTTTCTGATTGAGCTGCCTTCTTTAAATGGTGAAGTATTGAAATCGTCACCTGTTATCCGGCCATAAAATAGATCGCCTTTTACTCCAAACAAATTGGAAAAGTGATAATTGGCAAAAATTGATATACCGGGCCGAGTGACTTTTAGGGTATTTTTTAGGAACTTCTCTCGTGGGGTAAGGTCACCAAAATAAGTAAGCAGATTAATACCTGCTCCTCCTGCAAAATACCTGGATCCTTTCGTGGTATTCCAATACCATGAATCGCTGGAGTGATTCTTTTTTTTATATTTAAAATCAGAATATTGAGGGAAGGCTATATTAAATCCTAATAATAAGATTATCAGCAGTATTAATTTTCTAATGCTCACTGGACTTTGATTTCTTCAATATATAGGAAATTTTAAAGCTAGTTACCAGATAGGTATCTTTGCTTGGGCCACCTCTTAGCGCACCTTCCTGCCCATATCCTTTAAAAACCGTATATCTATTTCCATCATACCTGGAAATATAGCTATAAAATTCAGTATTCGATAAAATATGCTCATCATCCCTTTCTTTACCAGTTATCATGGAATATTCTTCCTTTGATCTATCTGAAAAGGATTTAGCCATATCGTTATCCAACGCTCCCAAATCAACATATTTCCCACTAACGTCATCAATGTAATCGGTGAGTAATATGCGATAATTTATTTCAAATGTGAAATCCAGCTGGTCTGCCAATTTAAAAACAAAGCCGCCACCAAATGGAACGGAGAACTGAATGTTGCTATATGGCTTATTGTCATAATATTCGCTGAATTGCCCTTCTGTCCCTAAAGGCCGTAAAGCCACCCAATCTCCCGAATTTGGGAATCGCTCCCCGGATATTTTAAAATCTGGTACTTTTCCTTTTGGATTGTGATAAAATATGCTGAAACCACCATTGATGTACAAATTAAAAAATTTTCGTTGTCCGTAATCCAGGTAGTTTTTAAACAGGTAAAATTGGGACATTAAGGAAAGGTCAAGGAGATCATTCCTGAAACTTAGATTTCTGATATACCTGCTAAGCGCCTGTGGATCTGAAGGATTGGCAGAGGTAAAATCATCTCCGGTAAGTCTCCCATATAGCAATTCGGCTTTCAGACTTATCCTTGGCGCATAGCGATATTGCAAATGTGCGCTTATGCCAGGTTTTATCTGGCTAAATTCGGTACTCATGAAATTGTTGACTGGCGCCAGGTCACCAAAATAGGTTAAAAAATTAATAGCCCCACCGGCAGTAACATACCGGAACTTTTTAAAATCTTTTTTTTTCACCCGAAATCTTTCCATGCGGGTGCCGTAGCCTTCTTTTTTTTTTGGAGCTTCATTTTGCCCCATTGTCAAAAGCGGCAGCAAGACCATAAAAATGAAATGATATTTGAAAAGTTTAAAAGGCATTAGGGAAAGTAGGTATTTAGTTTCTCACATCAAGGCCCCAGTTCAATTTTTTCCGTAAGGTATTAACGAAACTATATCCGTCAAATTTTATAAGTTTTGCGTTGAAGTCTTCTTTTTTGATTTGAAGTTTCAATCCGGATTTAATAATAATTGATCTTGAATCAAGAGAAACCATAAAATAATTGCTTCTGCTTTCCACCTCCAAGGAGATCGTACAGGAGTCGGAGACAACTAATGGCCTTACGTTTAAATTATGAGGGCTGACTGGAGTTAAGATTAAATTATTGGAATGGGGCATCACCACAGGTCCTCCACAACTCAGTGAATAACCGGTTGATCCTGTGGGCGTAGCTATGATCAAACCATCCGCCCAATAAGAATTCAAAAATTCATCATCGATGGAAGCATGCACCGTAATCATCGATGCAGTATCCTGTTTCAGGACGGTTACTTCATTTAATCCAAAATTCAGATCGTTAAAAATTGGATCCAAGGTATCTACCTTAAGTAACATTCGAGAATCGATTTCAAATTCTTTATTTTCAATGTAATCTAATGCTTCCAAAATCATTTCTTTATTGGTCGTGGCAAGAAAGCCAAGGCGGCCAATGTTAACACCGAGGATTGGCGTTTCATACCTCCCGACGTGTGTTATTGTTTCAAGGAGTGTGCCATCTCCCCCAAGACTTATCACAAAATCATATGATTCAAAACTTGAGCCGGGTTTATATATTTCACAATTTGGTAGCTCAACGCCATGTTCAAGCACCTGATCGTAAAATGAGTTGGAAAGAGAAAACGTAAATTTTTTTTTCCTTAAGAGTTTGATGGTGTGTTCGATAATATGAATGGTATTATCAGGGAAAACCTTACCATGAATAGCTAATTTCATTATAATATGAAAAAGTTTGACCTAATTTAAGAAAATGATTCTTAAAGGGATTAGATGTTCAGAAAATTTAAAAGATTATCTAAACGTTCACGTTCAGTATCGACATTAATGCTATCATGGAATTTGGCAATAATTTTATAATTAAATCGCTCAAGAGTAGCAATCACCGTCGTCAGATCTTCTTTACTTATTTTCATGGTTAGATACACATAACTTGGATCCTGATGATCCTGGCTCAAATAAGATCCAAGTATTTTTGCGTCATCGGATTCTATCAGTCTGCTTATTTCGGCCATTGAATAGTCCATGTACCTCATTTCCATGACTAAAATTCCACCCCTTCCCTGAACTGCCAGTGTATTGGCAAAAGCTTTCATGGTATCTTCATGGCGGGATACACCCAGAAATTCGCCATTATCAGCAATGATTGCAACTAGTTCTGAATCGCATTCTTGTGCTAAGCGGATAATATCAAAAAGATGTTGATTCTCATTGACGTAGCAATGTTCCGAAATAAGCTTATATTCACTGATCTTTCGGTTCAGGTCATTGCTTTCAAGAATGATATCTTCCGAAATCAATCCTTTAAACTTTCGGTTATCAATCACAGGTAATTGATTGGTCTTGAGCTCCTCCATCCAAATAATTGCCTTTTCAGCATTATCAGTAAGTTTTAAGGCGGGGATCATCTGATTTATTAGTTCTTCTGCTATCATGCCATCACTTTTTCATCCATAAGAAAATCATTCAAAATATCATTAAACTTTTCAGGCTGTTCCATCATAGGTGCATGACAACATTTATCAATAAATTTCAATGTGGAATTTGGTATCAGCCGGTTAAAGTCATGGGCCACCATTGGTGGAGTAATCGTATCATTCAATCCCCAGATCAATAACGTAGGTACTTTAATATCAGGGATTTCGTTGGCCATATTATGCCGTTGGGCAGATTTGGCAATGGCCACAATATTTAGGCACTTCGGAATACTCTTTGTCGTTTCAAAGATATCTTGTATATAATCTTCAGATATACTTTTTGGATCAAAAAAGGTATATTCGGCACGTTCTTTTACATATTCATAACTGCCACGTTTTGGAAACGAACCCCCCATGGCGTTTTCAAAAAGTCCTGAACTACCTGTCAATATTAACTTTTTAATAGTTTCCTGACGTCTTAGCGTATAAATAAGTGCAACATGGCCTCCCAGCGAATTTCCCATAAGGTTGATATTATCAAGTTTTTGCAAATCTATAAAACCTTCAAGGTAATCCACCAGTGCATCCAGACCCACTTTGCGGAAAGGAAGATCATAAATGGGCAGCATGGGAATGATGATCTTGAACTTGTCCCTGAACCTATTGATCACCATATCCCAATTACTTAATGCACCAAATAATCCATGCAATAGTACCAGGTTGTCACCGGATCCCTCTTCAATATATTTGTATTTACCAACTTGCTTGATTTCGAACGGCATTATATCTTAATATCCAAACGTTTCGCGTGAAAAATAATCTTATTTTACTAATAATTCAATTTCATAAGGAATTTATATTCTTCCAGTTTCTCAAAATTTCCAATCCATATTGCGTTAATACGGCCTCCGGATGAAATTGTAATCCGTAAATAGGTAAAATTCTGTGCTTTAATGCCATGATCTCTCCATCATGTGTTCTTGCTAACATTTCCAAATCAACCGGAAGATTGTTACATACCAACGAATGATACCTAACAACGTTTAATTCGGTGGGGATATTTTTGAATAAAGGGTCATTGGTGTGATAAATTTTTGATATTTTTCCATGCATGGGTTTTTGCGCTTTTACAATCTTGCTGCCGAAAAATTCTCCAATAGCCTGGTGGCCGAGGCAAATCCCTAAAATCGGCAATTTTCGATAATAGTATTCGATAATGCACAATAGATTTCCTGCATTTTTTGGTACACCGGGTCCAGGGGATAGTAAAATGCCATCGAACTTACTATGTAGAATATTTTTAAGTGATTCATTATTTCTTACTACAGCTACCTCCAGGTCAAGTTGATTTAAATAATCTACAAGGTTATAGGTGAAGGAATCAAAATTATCAATTACTAATATCAAGGAGCAAAGCTTTCAAAGAGTTCTTCCAATGCTTTTATGAAATTTTCAAAGGATGGGAAAATGGTTGCAATAAAATGACTGACATCGCCGGCAAATCCGGTTATTATGGGAAGAATTTTAGAATTCTTGGTGAGAAATTCAGGTAGGTTGATACTTAAACTACTCATGACCCAATGTAAAATGCTTAGCAATAAAGCCCATTTTACTACACCAACTACTGCACCGGCAAAATTATCCAAAACACCAAAGGGCGTCCAATCGATGATCTTTTTTAGGATATTGCCCGCCATATTCACGACGATCAAAATCAATATAAAAAGTACGAGGAAAGCTACGAATGGAAGAAAATTGCCAAATCCATCGTAAGCTTTTGACACATATTCCATCCCGATGTGCAGCAATTTGAAACCACCAATAATGGCCAGTATAAATGCTAAAATAGCAATTACCTCAAGAATTAATCCCTTCTTATAACCGCTGTAGGCCCCTAGTACAAGAATTAAAAGAATAATAATGTCGGCTGTGCTCACCTTTATGAAAGAAGTTTCTTGACTACCTGCGAGATTGCTTTCCCGTCTGCTTTTCCTGCGAGTTCTTTTGTTGCCATTCCCATTACTTTACCCATGTCCTGCATGGAAGATGCGCCCGCATTTTTAATTATTTCACCTACCCTGGCTTCTAATTCTACTTCTGATAATTGCTCTGGCAAGTATCTTTTGATCACCTCCAATTCTGTTAGCTCAATATCGGCGAGGTCATCCCTTTTTTGTTCCCGGTAAATTTCAATGCTATCCATTCTTTGTTTTACAGCTTTCTGTAGAATTTTCATTTCTGCATCCTGGCTGAGATTATCTCCGGCACCTTTCTCAGTCTGAGCAAGCAATATCATGGATTTTATTGCCCTGAGAGCTCGTAATTCATCTTTATCCTTAGCAAGCATTGCTTTTTTTATGTCTGCTTCGATTAGTTCTTTTAAACTCATGATTAATATCCTTATCTTGTCCCAAAGTTATTGATTTTCCTTTAAACCTATGACCAAGTTAAGTGTAAATATCAATAAGATTGCTACCTTAAGAAATGCGCGGGGAGGCAGCATGCCAAACGTAGTGCAAATGGCCATCGATTGTGAAAATTTTGGCGCTGATGGTATTACCGTCCATCCAAGACCGGACGAACGACATATCAAATATCAGGATGTGTTGGATTTGAAAATGGTAGTCACTACAGAGTTTAATATAGAAGGATATCCTGATGGTCGTTATATGGAATTAGTTAAAAAAGTGAAACCGGCACAGGCGACACTGGTTCCTGATCCACCAGACGCATTAACCTCTAATGCAGGATGGGATACAATCAAAAATGTAGACCTTCTCAACGATATTATTGCAGAATTGCATCAAGAAGGGATAAGAACTTCAATTTTTGTTGAGCCTCGAATTGAAATTATTGAAGCTGCTAAAGAGATTGGGACCAATCGGATCGAATTGTACACTGAACCATATGCAGCTAATTATAAGAAGGATAGAGCAAAAGCTATTCGTGATTTTGTTGTGGCAGCTAACAGAGCTAAAGAATTAGGTGTTGGTATAAACGCTGGTCATGATCTTAATCTTGAAAATCTCCATTATCTTAAAGAATGCATTCCTTTTTTGGATGAGGTATCCATCGGCCATGCCTTGATTTGTGATGCACTTTATTATGGTATTCAAAACACCATTCAGATGTATAAAAGAAAACTGGTTCTGAATTAATTTTTTTTATGAATAAATCTATGACAGGGTACGGGCAAGCCCGTTTTGAAGATGAACATTACTCCATCAGTGCAGAAGTAAAATCGCTAAATTCCAAATTTTTAGATGTTACTATACGGATGCCGAAATCCTTCAATGATAAGGAAATCCTTATCAGGAATCTCATAAGTGAAAAACTTGAACGGGGTAAAGTGAGTCTGGTACTCGAATTTTCCAACAAACTGGATTCCGTTGCAAAAGTCAGTATAAACGAACGTTTGTTTCACGCGTATTATGACAAACTAAAAAAGCTTTCAGATGGTGTTGAATCAAATAGTGCGGATCTGTTTAAAATGGCTGTCATGTTCCCGGAGGTCATTGAAACAACTGAAGACGATTCACACCGGGAGGAGGAATGGGCACTGATATATCCTGTGATAGAAAAAGCAATTGAAAATTGTAATAATTTCAGGGAGAAAGAAGGGACCGTTTTAGCGGAAAATTTAGCTGGATATATCAAGGAAATCGAAAAAAATCTTCAAGAGATCAAAATCCTGGACCCTCTTCGAGTTGAGCGGATAAAATCAAGGCTCAATGAAAATTTAAAAGAGTTTGCCCAGCGTGAGGAGCTGGATGTAAATAGACTGGAACAGGAATTGATATATTATATTGAAAAATTGGATATAAGTGAGGAGAAGGTAAGGTTGGCCAGTCATTTAGACTATTTTTCTGAAATATTGCACAATAAGAAATCGATGGGTAAAAAGATGAATTTTATTTCCCAGGAAATTGGCCGCGAAATAAATACCATCGGGTCCAAATCAAACGATGCTGCTATGCAAAAAATGGTAGTAAACATGAAAGAGGAGCTGGAGAAAATTAAAGAACAAGTACTCAATATTTTATGAGGAAAATCGAAAAGTTGAAATAAAAAAGCCGGCAGTAGGCCGGCTTTCCTGTACTTGAATTGTTAATTTCTAGGTTGCCATGGAAGCTTCTGAACCTGTTCCTTTAAGCTTGGCAATTCTGAATGCTTTTCTTTCCTTATACCCGCAATAATCGCACTTGTAAAATTTCATCAATTCACCTTCTTCAATTTCAGTTGGTGATTCCAAAATTTCCTCTTTTACGACTTTCAAGGTCTGATAATTACATTCAGGGCATTGAAGTGCAATTAAATGACCGGCATATTTTTCAATTTTCGTATATCCAGTTTCTTCATCAATCCAAACATCATAGTCAACAGAGAAAACGTTTTCTTCAGCCTGCATCCCTTCGTCAAGGTAAACATCCTCTTCATCTTCACTGAGTAATTTCATTGCTTTTCCTGTCTTTGGTGATACCCTTGGTGTGTATCGTAATTTTTTAAGTCTTTTTTCCACATAAAATGGATAGTAAAATTTAAGAATGTTGGAAATTATTACACCGACGATCAATCCCATCATGATGGTTACAAATATTTGAACCAATACCCATATCAACTCTCCTTCGGATCTTAAGGTATTAATGTATATTCCTATTGCAAATAAAAGCACAACTGAAGAATACCAAAGATTGTTAATCTCATGTTTGTTGATAAAGTCGTATCTCTTCTTATAATCCCTGTTTGACAATAAACTTAAAAAATGGTAAAGAAGAATAATTACGGCAACTCCGGCCAAACCATAGGCAATTAATTTACCCCATTTATTCCACGTTTCTAGGTATAGGTATGCGTTCATAGTAAAATGTTTTAAGTAATTTCTAGGCTTCGAACTTTAACATACTGACAAATAATAATTTAAATAAAAGTGAATTATTTGTAAATAATGCCAAAGTAAGACATATTTTTTTCAATTTCTTATTTTAAAACTATTGTTTATTCAATAATACTTACAAAAGTAATCTATGATTTAAAAATTTTTATAATTATAAATTTTCCAATATAAAATTCGTCATCATTGTGTAAAGATGCAAGCGGGTATTACCTCCATAAATGCTATGATTTCTATTGGGGTAATAAAAAGAATCGAACTGTTTGTTTGCCTTGATTAAAGCATTTTGAAATTCAATAGAATTTTGAAAATGTACGTTATCATCTCCGGTTCCGTGCACTATCAATAAGGCACCTTTTAATTTATCAGCATGGGTTTGTGGTGAGTAATCATCGTATCCGGCTGGATTATCCTGGGGTTTTTGAAGATATCGTTCAGTATAGATAGTATCGTAATACCTCCAATTTGTAACAGGTGCTACTGCAATTGCAGCTTTG
>Ga0209536_100003536_pt1 | contig 25056 bp, 17 predicted proteins | sample DeeMarSeWOR28_12_FD_187461 | JGI IMG/M metagenome (GOLD analysis project Ga0209536, IMG submission 187461) | Marine sediment microbial communities from White Oak River estuary, North Carolina - WOR-2-8_12 (SPAdes) (version 2) | ecosystem: Environmental > Aquatic > Marine > Intertidal zone >...
ACCTCGGTCGGCGCCATGATCGCCGCCTGGTGGCCCGAGCCGATCGCCACGAGCGCCGCATGGAGCGCCACGAGCGTCTTTCCCGAGCCGACGTCGCCCTGCAACAGCAGGTTCATCGGACGGGGAGGGGCCATCGCGGTGCCGACCTCGGCCATCGCACGGCGTTGGGCGTCGGTGGGCTCGAACGGAATCGTCGCCAGGAGCCGATCGACGAGCGGGCCGTCCGGCAGATCGGTCTCATCGATCAAGCGACCCCGGATGAGCTCGATGCCGAGCGCCTGAAACGACCCATAACCCACCGTGACCCCGCCCCCGGTGCAGCAGAACTCACCCGCAGCGGCACCCTCTCTGCCTTCTATGTGGAACCGCCCGTCTACGTCGTTGCGCAACAGCGGCGGGTCGCTGACGATGGCAGCGTTCGCTACATCGGGCAGGATTTTCACCCGTTCCGTGAGGTCGGAAAAGAAACGCACGGCCTCGCTCGGGGAGTAGCTGCGCGACGGCAGGGAGAAGCGCACCGCCAGCAGGTTCTCGCTCCTGAAGCCCGGCTCGACCCGAAGCAGACGCCAGAAGCTCTTGGTCATGAGACCCGCACCGATCACCAGTAGAATCGCGACGGCGACTTCGGACGCGAGCAGAAACCCGCGGAACCGGAGCCGCTTCCTGCCGGCCGTCACGGTGGCAGCGACATCTCGAAATACCTCATAGAGGCTGGTTGCACCCGCCCTCGAGGCCGGCACCAGCCCGAACACGAGCGTCGTGACCAGCACGACGACACCCGTGAACAGCAGAACTCGACCGTCCAACCCGATCAGCTGGGCCCGCGGAACCGTGCCTCCCTCGAGCGCGAGCAGCACTCTGACACCGACCAGCGAGAGCAGGATTCCGAGCGCACCTCCCGCGACCGAGAGCAGCGCGCTTTCAGTGAGGAGCTGCTGCACCAGTCGGCCGCGGCCGGCCCCCAAAGCCTTGCGGACTCCCAGCTCCCGCCGCCTTCCCTCGCTCCGGGCCAACATCAGGTTGGCGACATTGGCGCAGGCAATGAGCAGCACGAAGCCGACGGCCCCCAGCAACAAGAGCAGCGCGGGACGCACATCGCCCACCATATCCCGCAAGAGCGGAGTCAGATACAGACCGTGCCCCACGTGATGGTCGGGGTAGTCGACGGCCCACTGCGCCATCAGCGTTTCCATCTCCGCAGCGGCCTGTTCGTGGGTCACACCGGGGGCGAGCCGGCCGATCATCCAAAACCAATGGCCACCGCGCCACGTGCGCCCGGGATCCAGCGGCAATTGAGTCCACAGCTGGACGTCGGGAGTGGGAAACGCGAACCCCTCGGGCATGACTCCGACTATTTCCCCCCGCGTGCCGTATTCTCCGATATCGAGCCCGACGTCCAGAGTCCGGCCCACGACGCTGGAGTCACCACCAAACCGTCGCTGCCACAGATCGTAGCTGAGCACGTACACGGGGCGTGGCTGCGCTGCGTCATCGTTCTGTATCAGGGTGCGTCCCAGCAGCGGAGGAGTGCGCAGCACGGCGAAGAAGCTCGACGACACATATCCGGCGGTCACGAACTCCGGCTCATCCGTGCCATCCGTGAGGGCCAGCTGCTCGGTCGACACCGCCGCTACCTGCTCCATCGTGCGGTTCTGGTTCACGTAGTCGAAGTACTCCGGCGAGCCGACCGGGTACTTGGGGAAATCGTAGCCGCTCTCGGGAGTGAAGCGGGTCCAGATCGAGACCAGATCGCCGGGATTGTCGTACGGCAGCGGCTGCAGCAGGACCCCGCTCACCACACTGAAGATCCCGGTGTTGGCTCCGATACCGACGGCCAGCGTGAGAATGACGACCGCCGTGAAGCCAGGGGTGCGGCTCAGGCTGCGGGACGCGTAGCGCACGTCACCGGTTACGGCAGACAACGGGTTGCGTCGCCGCGCGCCGTTGTCGCGATCGGGGCGAGCACTTGGTGCAAAGCCCCCCCGTTCACGCCAGCGATCCCAGCGAGTGCTCACACCGCTCACGATCGCATCCCAGGCGGAGCGTCCCCAGAACAACAGCACGCCTCTGCCCTGGTCCCGGCGGTACTCCTCGCGATACCGGTCACGGAACAGCTCCAGCGCGTCCCTGGCGTATGCTTGCCGGAACTGCGCCGGGAAGGCGACGAGCAACGCTCGGTACAGCCGCTCGAACAGGCTCAGGCCACGCACCTGGCCCCGGCGGCTCATCGGGTCAGCTTCCCGCTCGAGGTTGCGAGCCGCGCCTTGGCCGCGGCCACCAGCTTTCGCATCCTCTCGGTTTCCGCGGAAACTACCTCACGTCCCAACTCGGTCACCGCGTAGTAGCGCCGGCGCTCGTCGTCCGACTCGGGCGCCGGCCGCCGATCTGATTCGACGATGAGACCCTGTTTGATCAGGCGGCGGACGGAGCGGTAGAGATTGCCCGCCTCCAACCGGATCACTCCCCCCGTCTCGCGTTCGATCTCCTTCACCATGCCGTAGCCGTGCCGCTCGCCGTCCAGCAGCACAAACAGGATGTGGTAGTCCTGCGGCTTGAGCGGCAGCAGTGCGGCCACCTGCTGGGAACGATCAGACTCCGCTTTCGTCATTTCTCCGGTCCCCGCTTGTGCTGCGAAGTATCTGATCATTTCACCTATATGTCAAGTGATTATAGTTGCCTGCTCCCTTGACCCCTGCTGCGGCGATCACATGGATATGACTTTGTGAATCGGCATCAGGAGTAGCTCGCATCCCGCAACAGCTCGTTGGACGTATCCCGGGAGTCGGGGGAGAAAGGCCGGTTCTGGTAACCGTACTTCGCGCCAGACGCGCGGCCGGGCTAGCGCTGTTCCAACTCAGCTAGCTTGTCCCGGGCGCGGCGGGCCCAGACGTAGTGCGGATCCGCGTCCAACCACACCTCCAGCGCACGCCGCAGGCTTGCCACGGCATCATCGTGCCGTCCCATCTCCGCGTAAACCAACGCGAGCTCGTAGTGAGTGTGGGGAGACGCCGGGCTCACGCGTTGTGCATCCAACATGAGTTGCTCCGCGCGCTCCAATTCGCCCAGCTCACGGTACGCCTCACCGAGCTGCCGTGAGATGGTCCAGTCACTGGGGTCGCGGCGCAGTTGTTCTTCCCAACTCGCGATTGCCTCGCGGTATTCGCCGCGCAGGAAACGAGCGCGGCCGCGGGCGTCGGCCGTCATGGGGCGAAAGATCTCTACCGAGAGTTGCTCGATCCAACCCTCTATCGTTGCAGCGGCGCTGTCGATCTGGTCGGCGTCCTCCAGCGCCAGCGCCAGCTCGAGTTGGCCGATCGCCCGAATCCGATCGAACGGCGGCTGTAGCTGGCGACCGAGCGAATCGAGCAGATGGAGTGCCCGCGCCGTGTCACCGGCGGCGACATAGTCGTCCACACTGCGCAGCCGCGCCACCATCGCCTCGATCGGCGGACCCAAACCCGCCAGCACCGCCAGCTGCCTTTCCTGGTAGGCTAGCGCTGCGACGAGTCGCCCACGGAAGCGGTGATAGTTCACCAGCCCACCCAGCGCATTCACGCTGTCAACACCCGTGCGCGCTCCGGCCAATGCCTGTTCATACCGCTCGAGCGCCGCGTCGAAGGCACCCGTCCTGAGTTCGAGGCCGGCGAGCCAGACTGCGGTGCCGACGTTGGCCGGATCGATCAGCAGTGCGCGCTCCAACGCAGCCCGTGCCTCCTCGTGGTTGCCCAACGTGCTCTGCAAGTTGCCGATGTCGACGAACGAGCGTTCGTCGTCGGGGTTGAGCTCGGCGTAGCGAGTGTAGGCTTCGAGTGCGCGGTCGTACTCGCCCAGCGCTTGATACAGGCCACCGATGCTGCGCAGGAAATCGTGCTGCTGTGGGTCCAGCTCGAGAATCCGCTGGTAGGTGGCGATCGCCTCGCGCCGCTGGTTCCGGATCTCCTGGATGCGAGCCAACTGTTGCAGCGCGGTCAGGTCCTCGGGGAACAGCTCCGCGTTCATCTCGATCACGGCGTACGTCTTTTCCCGCTCGTCCCGCATGGCATACCAATCAGCCTTGACCGCATTCTGCCAGCGCTCGGGAAGCCGGTAGACGTAATCCATCGCCGCCTGCAACGGCGCACGGGCCTCCGCACCGCGGTTCTGGAACACGTAGACGACGTAGAGCTGCAACTGTGCGGCGGCGAACGTGGGGTCGTCGCGCACCGCCTGTTCGAGCAGCCTCCCGCCGGTCGGCCAGTCGTCCTCCACCCACAGCGCGTGCTGCGCCCGGGCAAAGAGATCGAAGGCCGATCGCGACGTCGTGAGCAGCTCGGATGCAGGCAGGTCACGGACCTGCCCCTCGTATCCCTCGGGCACCTCGATCGTGCCGGCGATGCCCTCTGCCAGGTGGTCGACCAGCTCGAGCGGATCCGTGCCGCGAGCCATGTGCTCGCTGATCAAGCGACCGCTCTCCGTATCGTACAGCGACATGGTGACGACGATCTCGTCGCCCTCGGTCTCGACCCGGCCAGCGACGAACTGTTCGCGGAACTGCTGCGCTGCGATCTCCCGCTTGAGCGTGAGCGGCACGTCGGTGAGCTCCCGGAACCCCGCCTCACGCAGTCGCTCCCGGAAGTGCACGGGCACTCGCTGGTCGATGTACATGTCCTGAAACAGATCGGTCACCAGCGCCTGGACAATGCCATAGCCGAGCCAGCGCGCGGTCGAGTCGGCCGGGTCCGCGTCGAAGTAGAACAGGGCGATACGTTTGCGGAACGCCGCCTTGGGAATGACCCGCTCTACCGTATTGCCGTCCTCGTCGGTGACGGTCACGGCGACGGTGGCCGCACCGAGGTCCTTGCCGCCGAACAGGACGACGAGCGCCAGCACCGCCACTACCACGTTGGCCGAGACGCCCGCGGTTTGCGCGGCCTGCCAACGCGCCCCGCCTCCCAGCGCGTATGCGATCACTACGACTGCCGGCAGCAGGAATGCCAGCAGGGCCAGAACGAAGTCCGGCAGATGGGGCGATAGCGCCAGCCGATCAACGACGATCTGGGTTGCGAGCCAGGCAGCGATGGCGGCTGCGGCGTAGCCGCCCACGATAGCGAGCGTGCGCGGCCGCAACAGCCGCGGCACGATGCCGCCATAGGAGCGCGCGCGCAGCACGGCGGCGCGCCCGGCCAAGGCGTGCGCGAACTCGCCGGCCGTCTGGAACCGGTCCGCCGGGTCTTTGGCCAGCGCCATGGCAACGGTGCGGTCGACGATCTCGGGAACCGCCGGCCGCGCGTCACGCGTCGGTGTGACCGCATCCGTGGTGTGTCGCGCGATGAGCTCGCGGGCGGTGTTGCCCGCAAAGGGCGTATTCCCCGTGAGCATCTCGTACAGCACGCAGCCGAGCGAGTAGACATCGGAGCGGCCGTCGACTGGGTCGGCCAGCGCCTGCTCCGGACTCATGTAGGCCGGTGTTCCCAGCGGCATGCCCGCGAGTGTCAATCCCTGAGCCGCCGGGTCGGCCGCGCTCACGATTCCGAAGTCGGCCACCACCGGTCTGCCCGACAGGAATAGGATGTTCTCCGGCTTGATGTCGCGGTGCACGAACCCGTGCGTGTGGGCGTGGGCCAGCGCGTCGGCGACTTCGCGGGCGATATCCAGCGCGGTCTCGATCGGTAGCTGTCCGTCTCGCTCCAGCCGATCGCGCAGCGAGCCCTCCTCCGCGTGCGGCATGACGTAGTACAGCATGCCGCCGGCCTCACCCGAATCGTACAGCGGCAGGATGTTGGGATGGTTGAGCTTGGCAGCGGTCTTGATCTCGCGCAGGAACCGCTCGGTCCCGAGCACCTGCGCCACCTCCTCGCTCATGACCTTGATGGCGACCTTGCGGTCGTGCTTGAGATCGTGCGCCAGGTATACCGTGGCCATCCCACCGCTACCCAACGCAGATTCGATGGTGTAGCCCGTGGCGAGGGCCGCAGCGAGGGGTGCGGGGATCTCAGACATGATCGGCCAAGGATAGGTCCTGGAACGATAACCGGCGCTAGTGTTGGTTCAATTTACCACGCCGCCCGCGCACAACGACAAGAACCTGACGTAATTGAACGACCGCTCGTTTCATGACTGAGTGCCATCCTATGGTTCGTCTCAAACGAGATCTCAAAGAACGTGTCGAGCAGTTCGCATTTCTTGTCCGAGGGCAGACGCTCAACGAACTCATCCAACCGCTCCATTTGTCACCTCCATGCATTGCCGCGGCTCGACCCACAGCGATCGCAGATCGACCAGGCCCCACCCAAGTTTCCCCCCAATGCCCTGCACCTTCCGCGACCGCGTTCGTGCCGGCGGAACCCGACCGGTTCCCATGGTCATCTTCGGACGGCCGAGTCGACAGAGGGACGTCGCAATGCTGAGCCGAGCGGTTGGACAGCTCCGATTCCGTGGCGCATACTTGGGATGAGTGAAAGCGAATTCCTAGCGTAACTGGTCAGGAGATTTCCCATGGAGCCGATTCAGAGGGGGATCGATCGCCGCAGGTTCCTGGCGCTGAGTGCAACAGCTTCCGGCTTCGCCATCGGGTGCGGTTCCGCCAGTGACAGGCAGCCCGAAAGCGATGCCCCTAGCGAGATGCAGTATCGCCCGCTGGGCGACACGGGGTTGAATGTCTCGGTAATCACTTTCGGCAGCGCCGGATTCGACAATCCCGCCCTGCTGGAAGCCGCACTGGAGGCCGGGATCAATACGATCAGCACAGGCGATAATGCAGCTTACGGGCGAGCCGACGAGATAATCGGTCGAGTAATAAGCAGCAATCAAAGCCGCAGAGATCAACTGATTCTGTGTTCCGGTATCCTGCTGCGACCGGGCATTACCAAGCAGCGGATACTGGAAGGTATCGACAGAGACCTGCGTAATCTTCGCACCGATTATGTGGATGTCTGCCGCGCCGGCGACCTGGCTGCGGCGGACGACCTTCGCGTCGACGCACTGTACGAGGCTTTCGAGGAGGCCCGGCAGGCCGGCAAGGTGAAGCATCTCGCTGTATCCGGCCACAGTGGCGGGATGCAGAGTGTTCTGAGCGCCGCCATCGACGATGGCCGTTTCAAAGCGTTGTTCACGAAATACGACTTCGTCTCGTATCCGGACCAGGACCAGATCCTCCAGCGAGCTGCCGATCGCGGGATCGGAACCGTCGTGTTCAAGGTGAACGCCGGCAACCGCCAGCACGAGATCAGGGATCTGGAGGCCGGAGGACTGTCCTTCCGTCAGGCCACTCTCAAGTGGGCTCTGAGCCACCAGTACGTGGCTAGCGTGTGTGTCGGATTCACCAACTTCGATCAGATCCGGGAATACACAGCGGCTGTTGGCTCGCAGCTGACCGGTGCTGAGACGGCCATGCTGAGCCGTTATGCCAATGAGATGTACCACAAGTACTGCCGGTTCTGCCGGACCTGTGAGGTGAACTGCCCGCACAGTGTCGCCATCGCAGATGTGATGCGGTACGCGATGTACTTCAAGTACTACGGACGTGAGAAGGATTCCATGGCAATGTACGGTGCACTTCCGGGCAGACATACGGCCTCCGCCTGCGATCGGTGTCCCGGCCACTGTGATAACGGTTGCCCCTTCGGCCGCCGGGTACGAGACGAGCTGGTGGAAGCCCACCAGCTCCTCAGTTTCGCCGAGGCGTAGCGGACAATGATTGCTCGGCAGATACGGCGCGTGGTTGCGCTCGCACTCCTAGTCGCTTGCAAGTCAGAGACGGGAGAAGAGACTCCCGGGGGGATCGACCTCGCCGCTATGCTCCCGGATCCCTCCTCACTCGAAGGGTGGAACCTCGCCGACGGACCCACCGAATACCTTCCGGAGAACCTGTATGAGTACGTGGACGGAGCGGCGCCACGGTTCCTGGCGTACGGCTTCCGCAAGCTGGTCCACGTCCGCTACGAGCTTGGAGGAGACATCCTCTCGAGTGTTACGTTCGACATCCTCGACATGGGAGGTGAACTGGGCGCGTTCGGCATCTACAGGAACGGGATGCCGGAAGGCGCCGTTCTCCAGCAGTGGGGAACCGAGGGATACCGGTCCGGAACAGTGGCCGCGGCATGGAAGGACGGCATCTTTGTGCAGGCCTCGGCCGATGACGACCGCACCGACCTGATGAACATGCTCGATAGGCTCATGGCGGGTGTCTGCAGCGAGATCGCCGGCGATGAGTCCTTACCGGCGATCCTCAGCCGGTTCCCGGCTGATGGACTGGTTCCGCTGAGCGAGCGGTATTCAGCCGCAGACCTCTTCGGGCACACGTTCCTTCCGGGCGGTCTTTCAGCTGCATACCAGATCGACGGCCAGGAAGCGGAGCTCTTCTTCAGCGACCTCGGGAGTGAGGAGGACGCCGCCCAAGCGCTGGCCGAACTGCGTGCCTACCATTCGGAGTCGGGCACGATCATCAATGAGATTCCAGCGATCGGTGCGGGTGGTTACCGCTTCTCAGATCCCGGTCTCGGCCTGGGGATCGTTGTCGTCGTAAGCGGTTATCTGGCGGGAGCTCACGGCGACCTACCGCACGAATTGCAGATGCAGCTGCTCAGGCTGCTGGTCGACCGCCTGGGTGAGCAGCCCTTTTAGATCCCCCATTCAACTGCACCAGGAAACGGCTAAAGCCTTGTATTTCGTGTTGCGCGCATTGCATGCCGCCACTACGAAATCCGTGACTCACATGGAGAACAATGGGGGTGGATTCAACAGAGGGAGAGGGGCCGTTCTCGAGGAAGGCCCACTCTCCCGTGCCGCGCGGCGGCTAGTGCCTCAGCCTCAAGACGCTGCAGACGCAGTAAGGTGCCCGCTCCTCTGATGCAGCCAGGCGTAGCTGCCACCCAGGACGACGCCGTAGATGAGGTGGCCCACTAGACTGGGCAGCATCGCCTGTGCCGCCCCGAGGTTCCAGTTGACGCCGAATCCCATTCCCAGGAACAGTGGCATTAAAGTGAGCGGGCCGAGGAACCACCAGGCAATACCGTAGAGCGCGCCTTTGCTGAGTCCTGCACCGTAGCTCCCGATCGATCGGCCGAACACCAGGCCAAAACCGGAACCGATAACAGCGCTGTTGACCATGTGGACCAAGAAGCCCACGATTACCGAAGGCTGTCCGACCAGTTGGCCGATCATGGGCAGCGTGCCCATCATTCCCATCATTGCGCCGAACACGACTCCGCCCAGCAGCCCACCGTGCGCACCCTGTTTCAGGCTCATTGCGTTCATCTCATCATCTCCTCGTGTAGTTTTGTGATAGGGAACGGCCTCGTGCGTTCCCCGGTTCTGTTGGGTGTGTGTCGCGCGGCGGCGATTTCTTACAGTCGGAAATCGAAAAAGAGCCAACACATCTCTTGACAAGCACTTACATGACTGACGCGAAACACGGTGAGGGACCGGACCTGGCTGAGAAGGTTAGGGCCAGGGACCCCGCAGCCTTGAGCGATGTGGTGCGGCGCTACCTGCCGCAACTACTGCGTGCGACCAGGGCGGCCGGATTCGACAGTCATCGTGCCGAGGACGTGGTGCAGGCTACATTCACCACGTTCATCGAGACAGCTCATCGCTTCGAAGGACGGTCGCAGGTGAGAACGTTGCTGTTCGGGATCCTCTACCGGAAGATGCCGAGGCCCGCCGCGAATCACGCCGTCACGACGGCATGGACGACGTCGACCAGGTGTTCGAGGCACGGTTCAACACCGACGGCAGCTGGTTGCGGCCCCCGCGGCCGGTCGACGCAGTGGTTCACGACAAGGAGATCCGCGAGCGACTTGAAGACTGCCTCGACCAAGTACCTTCCAACCAACGCATGGCCTTCGTGCTACGTGAGATCGAAGGCCTGGACACGGAAGAGATCTGTAACGTCCTGGAGGTTACGCGCACTAACCTAGGGGTGCTGTTTCATCGAGTTCGTAACCGCCTGCGGGAATGCCTGGAGGCGAAAGGAATAGAGGGAACCGTCTGATGCTCACCTGCAAGCAAGTTGCAGCCTTGCTGTCAAGCGAGACCGCTGCCGACGCCCCGATTTCGAATCGGCTCAAGGTCAAGCTGCACCTATACATGTGCAGGAACTGTCGCGGATATGCCGCTCAGCTGAGTGCCCTCGGCAGGGCCGGGCGCGAACTCGGCAAGGACTGTGAGGGAGAGCCGGAGACGGTAGAACGACTTGAGCGGGCTATCGTGAGCGAGATTGAGCGGTGGGGCCGCTCGTCTCTCGATGCGGAGTAGCGCTACCAGCTCGTGCCCTGATCGAATCAGCCCGTTCCCTGCACTGCTCCGCTCACCTGCGCCAGTACTCCTGAGAAAAGCCCCCGGACGCTGACTGGGCTCGGCCCGACCTGGCCCAGGCCAGCGCGACGATCGTGATTAGCAGCAGTATGACTGGTCGACGCATCGGTGCTCGCGTCAGCGGCGCGTCGAAGATGGGGTCGGGACGTCAAGCGCATGTCAACGGAAAGCGGGGGTAGGCGGCTGCGCCATTCGGACCCTTCCGCACCGCACCACCTGTCTCTGCGGCCGAGTCACCCTGCGGTCAGACGATATCCCCGGCCCACAGCCGTCGCACGAACGCGCCGGCCGGCACTATCTCGATCCCGTCGTCGGTCTTGCGAGCCCTCGGCTCGATGCACACGACGATGCGGCGCGCCAGTCGAGGATGATCGGTCACGACGCTGCGCAACCCCTTGAGATGGTCTCGCGTGATCCTCGCGCTCGCCTTCGCCTCGATCGCGACCTCCATATCCCCGAGCACGAAATCCACCTCGATGCCGCTGGCAAGGCGCCAGTAGGACAGAGCGCGGTCCGATTCGCGGTAGCTGGTGAAACATGTGAGCTCGTGGAACACCCAGTTCTCGAACGCCTTGCCGTAGAGCTCGGAACCGCGCTTGAGCTCCCCGCGGCGCGCCAACCGGTTCACCACGCCGACGTCCACGAAGTAGAACTTGGCGGCACCGATCACGCGGCGTTTGGGCCGCTTGCGGTAGGCCGGTAACCAGCGCCCCAGCAGCGTGTCCTCCAGGATCTGGAAGTGGCTCTTGGCGGTGTGGCTCGACACTCCGCACTCGCGCGCGATGTTCGAAAAGTTGACCAGCTGACCGTCGCTCAGCGCGGCGACATTGAGGAAATCCGAGAATGCCGGCAGACTGCGCACCAGCCCCTCGGCCGCAACCTCTTCCTTGAGATAGTCGGCGATATAGGACTCGAGCAGTCGACCGGGCCGGCTCGACTCGTAGAAGCGCGGTAGATAGCCGTGATTGAGCATTCGGTCCAACTCGAATTCGCCGCCTATCTCGCTCGCCGTCAGCCCGTGCAACTCGTAGCGCACCGCTCGGCCGCCGAGCAGATTGGCGGCACCGCGCCTCACCTTGCGGGCGCTGGAGCCGCACAACGCAAAGTGGAGCCCCCGGTTCTCGATCAACCAGTGGACCTCGTCCAACAGCGGGGGAACCTTCTGAATCTCGTCAATCACGACGTGCCGCCCTGGATCGAGCGGCTCGGCGTCTATCTCCTGACGCAACAACTCGGGCCGGGATGCATAGCGCCGGAACTCCTCGGCCTTGAGCAAGTCGACCCAGCGAGCGCCGCCGCAGCACTTGCGCAGCAACGTGGTCTTGCCAGTCTGGCGCGGCCCCCAGAGAAAGAACGTCTCGCTACCGGGCGACGGGAGGCTCAAGCTTCGCTTGAACATGCGGTTCAATATATCATGATAATTTGAAGTGTCAATTCAAATATGCGCAGCCGAGGCGCGCTAGGCCTCACCCGACCTGGCGGTTGCTCACGCGCCGGCTCAGCGCGCGGCTGCCGCCAACATAGCTACGCACAGGTGGACTTCAACTTGCCAGAGCCAGAAAGTACTCCAGTTCCTCCACGAAAGCAGGAGTCTCGTCGGGCACACTATTGCGCTTTGGCACGACACCAACACGTGGTCGGATCCTCCGTGACCAAGAAGAGAAGCCCCGAACGCCGAGACGCCCGGGGCTTTGTGGTCACATTAGCGGTGCCTCCTGCGAGGCCACCCGCCTGCGTCGACCGCACCCAGCTTCACTTTCGGACCTGCATATGCTCAACCACGAACGCATGCGTGTGATCGTCCGCGGATTGAACCCAAAGGTGCGGGTACAGGACTCCTGCGACAGTGCGATAGTCATAGTAGAAATAATGCGCGTCAGGTCCTCTGGTGATCTGGTCGTTCAGCATCACGAACGATGGTTGCGTCATTCTCCGGAGAAGGCCCGTTCTAGCATCGAAGAAGTACTCCCACTGAACACCATCCGTGAAGGTTGCGGTGACTCGATGCAAGTCCACCATGTCATAGCGCACTACTCCCGCATATGCTAGCGTCACTCCCTTTTCCACCGGATCGACAAGGGGGCCGTCGATGTCCGCTTGCTTGGCCAAGGACCGGGCGATCGCAGAGGGCAGTTCCCGCCTGCCCTCGGGAGTGACACGCCACGACCTCTCTCCCTCAGTGAGTGTGTATGTTGTCGCTCCAGGAGATCCGGTCTGCATGCTGTTGGGGCGCGTCCAGGTTCTTTCCATTACGTACGATTCACGCCCAGACATGTGAACTCGGTATGTCATCCGCCTGCCGGCGACCGCTTTCACTGCGTCAATTCCCCCAATCGCCTCGATGTACGCGGCAACTATGTCTGCAGCTGAAGTATCTGGATTGACTGATCTGTACGACGATGACGGCATCCAGAGAGAGGCTATCAACAGGTACGAGCATACGGTGAGCGTCATTTCCACATCAATCCTTGTCTGCGCCGAGGCCTATGTGCTGATCCACTCCAGCGCTTGTGCGGCCGCTGCCGAAGACTTGGCAAAGCCCGTGGTTCTCCTCGTCTTCAACGATCTTCGAACGACGAAACCCAGCGCCGCCTAGTATTGCGCTGCAGAATCAGTTCCCGGAGCCGGACCCTTGCGCGAAACCTGTGACATTGCCGATCCAGGCGATGAGGCCTTCCGGATCGGCATCCGCGCAGTGGCCGCCGTCCCAGAACAGCCAGGCATTCACTTCCTTGCCGCGGTTCTCCAGGCTCGTGGCCAGGTTGACCATGACGGTCTGCGAGGTGTGGTTGTCGCTGGTACCGCTGCGGAGCCACCAGTGGCCGGCGATGTCGCTGCTGTTCTGTCTCAGGAAGTACATGGCATTCATCATGTTGACGACGGTCTTCAGCTCGTCTTCGATTGCTGCATTCGGGTTTCCAGTGGCTTGCCGGAGGCTGAAGTCGGTGAAGTGCCTGGCATGAGTGGTCTCGTTGCCAAACAGAATCGGTTCTGGCTGTCTCATAGCGAGATCGTCGAAGGCTGGCAGGCCTTTCATTCTCCCCACATGCGCGACATAGTCTTTGAAGGCGAACGCGGCTCCGTTGCCACTCCACTTGATCCACGCATTAGTTGCCAGGTACTCGTAGCGCGCTTCAGCCGTCAGGCCGTTCAGGTACTCGTTCGCCGACGGGATCAGGTAGTAGCGCAATACGTACTCGCCGTAGTTGTCTGCCGTGATTGGTCCGAAACCGTTTTCCCCCGCGAGATCCAGCGTTTTCTGATACTCGGCATACGATTCCTGCAACTGTCTGGAAAGCTCTTGATCCACGAGGCCGGATCTGGCCGGCGTGGTTCCGTACATCCATTCGTAGGACATGTCGGAGTGCTCCAGATCCGTGATGGGGCTGTAGCAGGCACTGGCGTAGACGTCGTCAGCCACGTCGGCCGCGCCGATCTCCTCGAGATATCTGTCATACAACGGACTGTTGCCCGAAGCGCCGAGTAACGCGGAAAGTGCGCCGCCCGCGCTGCAGCCGGCGGAGACGATCCAATCGGCGTTACCGGGCATGACGGCGTCGTTGTTGCGGACGTAGCGCACGGCTGCCTTCAGATCCACGATGGCGGCCGGTGCCTTGCCGTAATACGTGCCGTCGGCGGCCTGGTTGTCACGGCCGCGGACACCGGGCGTCACCACCACGTAACCCGCCGCCAGCGCCAGATCCTGTCTGCTGCTCAGATTGCTGTTGCCGCCTGGTCCGCCCCTGGGAGGACCACCCGCTCCCGCGCCGGGACCGCGGTCAGGGGCACCGCGTAGTGGACGGGCCCCCGCACCGCTGGCCGCATTGTTGACAGACATGTAGCCGCCAACAGTGATATTGAGCAGCATGGGGACGTTGGTGGCGTCGATAGCGACACCGTCAACCTGAATAGGGACACTGACGTTGAGACTCTGGAAATCACTGTCCACAGGATGCGCCACATATGGAATGTGCATATAAGAGCGGTAGGTGACGTCTCTTTCTCCCCCAGAGGTCCGCACCGTCATGGTCTCTACGATATAGTCATCCTGGGGAAACAGCAGACGGTTCTGGGTCTGGCTTGTTGCAGCCTCCCACCCCGGAGAACACACGGCTGTAACTGCCAATGAGATTGCTGCAGGGAGTGTCTTGTGCATTCGGGGATTCCTGTAAAGTCTCCCGGTCGTGTTGGCTCAGGACGCAGCTTCGATTGGTTCGCAGCCAAGGCGGTGGGTTTGTTCTATGCTTCGGTTTATCCTACACCCACTACGCAGCGTAGCAAGCAAAGGCCTCAACCTGGTCGGTCTAGCAGCCCTTGATCGTGCGCCGTCGAGTTCGCCATCCAACGGGCCCCCACCCTGGGCGAAGACGAGACCGTCGCGCAGCTCACGGAACTCCAGGAGTTGTGGCACACCGATCCGTCGCTGGCGTGACAACAGCACGGGCCGCTTGGCGCGCTACCACCCCTATCGAGCTTCATCGTTTCACGGAGTCATCGTTCCTGGGCGAGCGGCTCACCGTTGCGGCTCGCCGGCTAGCCGCACCAATGCCGCCCGCGCCTGCTCGACCACAGGCTGCAGCTCTGGATCGGCTGTACGCCAGACATCAACCACAAACGAGTAGTCCTCGATCGCTTGATCTCGGTTGCCCAGGCGATCGTTCACCTGGGCACGCTCGAACGCCCACAACACTCTCTCGGGATGCGGCCAGTGTGCGATCGACATGGGCATCTGCCGCAGCAGCTCCGCAGCGCCGCGGTCGTCTCCGTCGGCCGCCAGCAACCGGGCCCTGACCCATCGCTCATGATAGGTCCCACCCGCCGGCAGGTCAGGGAGCTGTGTCAGACGTCCCAGAGCCCGCAGCGTATCGCCTCGCGCAAGATCCAGGTATGCCCGATTCGCCTGCCGCGCATAGTCCATGAGATCGCCACGACCCCTGGCAGTCGCGACAGCGTAGGCCGAGTCCCAGACGCTTGCAAGCCGCGAGAGTGACGCCGTATCTCCCCGCTGCAGAAACCAGCGCAGTGATTGGTATACGGTGACGAGGTTGTTCTCGCGCACCCACGATTGGAATGCCGCTAGGAAAGACTGATCCGATACCAGTCCCATCCCCGCCAGCTCTGCGAAACGCGTGGGCGAGTCGATACCCACCTCATCGACTGCCTCACTCACGTGTCCCCGATACACCAGCAGCAGCGAGAGGTAGTCGCGGCCTCGCTCTGGTTCGACTCGGGCCCAGGCGCGCGCGACGCGCAGTACAGACTCTGCCGAGTCCACCCAATTGCGCAACGCATAACATGCGTCGAAGAAGGCGCCGGGGCTGAGCGACTCCAGCTGCTGCTGCAGCTCCGGTGTCTGGGCACGCTCCGGTTCCAGCAATCCACTCACAACCTTCATGGCCTCGGCTTCTTCGGCCTGCGCCGCGTTGTTGAGGTAGGCCTCGACGGTACGCTGCGCCGCTAGGGCACCCTCGAATCGCAGCGTAAGCTCGATCAAGTGCTGGTAGCCCGGCGCGAAGCTGGAGTCGAGCTCCACGGCGCGCCGGAACGCAAAAAAGGCATCTTCGTCGGGCACACCGGTGTACGCGCCCAAGTGATACCGCGCCTCCCCCAGGCGGCTCCACAGTCTCGCATCGCGCGGATACCGTCGCACCGCCTGTTCCAGGGTCGTGAACAGACGCGCCAACCGAGACCAGCTGGCTGAATCTGCTGCGAACCGTCCCGTAGCGGCATACAACGAATCGCTCACGACGATCAGGCTTTCCCGGGGAGCGAGCCCGGAGTTCAGCTCCCCCGCGCGCAGCCGCAGTGCGGTGGTCCCAACCACCACCTCCCAACCCAACACCTCTGCCAGGCGGTTGTAGGCGAGGGCAAAACCGCTGTCCAGCGCTATGGCGCGCTCGTAGTGTATGTGGGCCGAGTCGAGGTTGAAACCGCGGAACTCCTGTTCACCCTGGAGAAAGGCTCTCACGGCGGCGGGGGATGACGAGCCCAGCGAGGAGAGGTTCCAGACGCCCATGCCCCGCGTTCGCGCGAGTGCCTCGACCACCTGAAGCGCCAGTGCGTCGCTCAGACGGTCAATCCGATCCTCCACGTCCCGCACCTCGAAGTCACCGGTGGCGGTGTTGGCTGCGACGTCGAACAACGTCGCTGTGAGGCGCACAGAGTCTCGCCCTGCAGCAAGCAACCTTCCGTACAGAACCAATCCGGCTCCAAGCTCGCGGCCCAGGTCGAGCGCTGCTGCCGCATCCGCGCGGCCTCCCCAGCGCCGGATCACCGCCGCGGTCGGCGCCGTGCGCAACGGCCCGGCTCCGTCCAGGGTGCCGGCCAGAACGTCCGCCAACCCCTCGCGCCACATCTCGAGCTCGGCATCGAGTACATCGAACGGGGCGACCGCTATCACGTCGGGATCGATGGCGGGCCGGTCCGACGGCAACAGCACGACCAGAGCCAGGATTGCGAGAACCAGCACGGCCACAGCGGCGACGACAGTGCGTCTCGCGTTCCACTGTATCGGTGCTCTGATCGGCTGCGTCTCGGTCGGCGTGATGCCGCCGCTCGGCGTGGTCAGCGCTTCCAACTGCGGCAACAGCTCCCCTGCAGTCTGCCACCTGTCAGCCGCCTTCTTCTCCAGACACTTCATCACCAGCTGGGCCAACGCCGGCGGCACCGTCTCACGGTGCTTCGTGACCGGCTCCGGCGCCTGCGTTACATGCGCGGCCAGCACCTCTTGCGGCGTGACACCCGCAAACGGTGGCCTGCCGGTCAACAGCTCGTATGCCAGGGCGCCCACCGCGTAGATGTCGGCGCGATGATCGATGTGAGAGTCTGCGGCGGCCTGCTCGGGTGACATGTATGCGGGTGTGCCGAGTGCCACCCCCTCGGTCGTGAGCTTGTGGCGTCCCGTAGCCTCGCTCACCGCCTTGGCCACTCCGAAATCCGTAACCAAGGCATGGTTGCCCCTCAGCATCACGTTCTCGGGCTTGATGTCGCGATGGACCACTCCGTGCGAGTGAGCTTCGGTCAGCGCATCGACCACGTCGCGGAGAATCCTGACGGCTTCCGCTATCGGTAGCTCGCCCTGTTTGACCAGCTTGGTGCGGAGCGATTCACCCTGTATGTACGGCATCACGTAGTAGAGGAAACCGTGCGATTCACCCGAATCGTGGAGCGGCAGAATGTGGGGGTGGGTGAGATTCGCCGCGATCTTGATCTCTTGCAGAAACCGATCGGGGCCGAGCGCCGCGGCCAGCTCGGGTCGCAGGACCTTGACTGCTACCGGTCTGCCATGGCGGATATCCTGCGCGAGATAGACGGTAGCCATGCCACCGCTTCCGATCTCCCGCTCAATCGTGTAGCGGTCTTGGAGTGCTTGCTTGAGGCGAGCCAGTACATCCTCGGTCACGTCACGCGACCTCCTGGTCCCGAGCACAAGTTACGGCTCACGAGATACGGGCGCTAGCCAAACAGAGAGTGCCCCCTTCGGGGCAAACGCGAGCTAGGCAATCGAAGGCGCCTCACGGCAGACGCAGCACCTGCCCGTCGGCAAGCAGCTGTCGGCGCAATCGTGCATAGCTCACCTGCTGCACACTCACGTCGTCCTCGATGGCCATCACCGCGGCGGTCGCGGCGCTCTGCCCTAGAATCATGAACACGGGTTCCATGCGAATCGATCCGTACGCAATGTGCGACGCGGACAGGCACACCGGCACGAGCATGTTCGTGACTTCGCTGGCTTTGGGCACGAGAGCCAGATATGAGATCGGATAAGGGCCACCGGGATCGACCTGGATGTCGCCTTCGTTTCGTACGTTGCCGTCCGCGTCGACGTAACGCTGCACGTTGTGGGAGTCCATGTTGTAGGAGCCCATTCCTACGACACGGGGGGTTGGTGTGAGACCGCGCAGATGCCGTTCGGTCATCACGAAATCGCTCACCATTCGACGCGCCTCGCGCACGTAGATCTGATGAGGCCAGTGATCGTTGTCGATGAACTCGTCCCGAGCAAGACCCCACCGGCTCATCTCGGCACGCACGTCAGCAGGCACGCGCGGGTCATATGCGAGAAACCACATCAGTCCCTTCTGATAAGTCTCATGTTCCTCGATGATCTCGCGCCGCCGCTCGTACGGTGCCTCAGGGTACTCGTAGTTGTTGCCGATGTTATCGGTTGAGAAGGCGCCGTGGTTGTTGGTATCGGTCTTTCGGTTCGGAGCCGGGTCGAATTTGTTGAATACCCCGCGCCAGCCTTTGTCGAGATAACGCGCCAGCAATTCGTATTGTATCGGGTCGTAGTCGGCGGGTCTCGAGAACGGCACGCGGTTCTCCGGGACCGTCGTCAGGCACAGACGAAAGTTGTAGGCCTGCACGCGGTCGTCGCCCTGACCATCCACGCCTGGATCTTTTCCGTGAACGCGCGGCAGCAGGCCGCTCGAGGGGTCACCTGGCTTCACGTACGCACTGACTGGAAGGTCGAACTGGTGAGAGACGGCCCACTGCTTCTGGACGCCGTTCATCGTCTCGTCGTAAACAGCGTTGCCTTCGCGCCCGACCGTGTATGAGACACCCGCGGCCGCCATCAGGTCGCCTTCGTATGTGGCGTCCAGGAACACACGTCCTGCGTAGGTCTCGCCGTTCAGCATAGCTATCGAGACGATCCTCCCGCTGTCCTTGCGCACTCCGCCCACGCGCTCGAGCCAGCGATCTCGAAACACCGGTACACCGGCCTCTCGGACCATCTCCTCGAACGTCGACTCGGCGACGCGCGGCTCGAACACCCACATCGCGTCGTCGCCCGGACGGTAGCGCTCGTACTCCCCAGGCGCCTGATACTTCCACGCGTCTGGCCGGTCGTAGTGTGCCTTGACTCGCTGGTAGAACTCACGCGCGATGCCTCCGACGGCTTCCTTGCGGCCTGAATCGGTCCATCCGAGCCCACCAGCCGTGAGCCCACCCAGGTGGGTCTCGGGACAGACGATGACGGGTGCCTTTCCCATCCGTTGGGTCTGTATGGCCGCCGCAATGCCGGCAGAAGTACAGCCGTAGATCACAACGTCATACACAGCATTCTTCGGTGATGTGGATAACTGGGGCGTTGCGGTCGCAGTGATGCAAAGAAGCAAGATTGATACGAGTTGCGGAGCACGAAGCAACAACTTGTGTAGATGGATCATTTTCGTTTCCCCTCGCACCTTTGCCTGGCTACTTCCCAGACGCCAGCCGGTTGTTTCAGCTCTGCGAACTCCTTGGGATCTTGTCACGTCGAGCGTGTGAGAAGTTTGTAGCGTGCCGTCGGGCTTATCAACCGGACCGCCTGGCCGACGGACGGCTGGGTTGCGTCTACGCCGCTCGAGGGCAGCTGAGACACTGTCGATCCAGCAGCCTCCCTTCCGGCCTGTGAGTCATCAATAGTGCGCACCGTCACAGCAGTCGCACCCGGTGCCTGAGATCTTACGCATGTATCTCTCGTTTTCTACGGGAGCAGCCGCCGCAGCGCCGGCCCCAACGTACCGAGGTCACGTGGCATGACCGACACAGCTCCGCTCTGTAACGCCTGCGAGCGCCCGTTAGGTGCCGATGACGCGTATTGCCCCAGCTGTGGTACGCCGATATCGCTCAACGCGGATCCCGACGCAACCATCCCGGTCGGCGTAGCGTCCCACGGCCAGGCTTCCCTCGGAGGTGGCTCGGCTTCCCTCGGAAGTTGCAGCGAGGTGACCCTGGTGGACGAGGTGCCACAACTGGGCACGCCACCTACCGGGAACGAGTTCCGGGTTTGGTTTCAGAAGGTGCTCGGTGCCGAGTTCCAGATCCTCTCGTTCCTCGGCAAGGGTGGTTTCGCCCGGGTTTACAAGGCACGCGACACGCGCCTCGACCGCATCGTGGCCATCAAGGTCATCCGGCCCGAAGTGGTCGGGAGGGAACTGTTCACGGAGAGCTTCCGTAACGAGGGGATCGCGCTGGCGAAGCTCCGCCACCCCGGGATCGTCCCGATCTACGACATTCGTGAGCGGGACGGGTTGATCTACTATATCATGCCGTTCGTCCAAGGCGTGACCCTCGAGGAGCGGCTGAGCAAGACGCGGCTGCCACCGTTCGAGAGCAGGCGCATCCTCGCCGAGCTTGCCGACACGCTGTCCGCGGCACACCGGGCCGACATGGTCCACCTGGACATCAAACCGGACAACGTGTTCCTGGAAGGAGACCATCAGAAGGTGCTGCTGGTAGACTTCGGCATCGCCATGACGGTCGCCGAGATCGTTCCGGACGCGGCGGAGGGACCGATAGTGGGTACGCCCCTCTATATGTCTCCGGAGCAGGCACAGGGATTGCCGGAGATCGACCACCGTTCGGATATCTACTCGATCGGTGTCCTCGGATATACCATGCTCCTGGGACGGCCGCCGTTCACCGGACAGGCGGACGTCATTCTCAAGAAGCACATTGAGGAGGCACCGGTACCGATCCGCAAGATCAATCCCACAATCCCCAAGGACTTCGCGGACGCGATCATGCGGTGTTTGGAGAAAGATCCGTGGGACCGGTTCCACACTACTAAGGAACTGTCCGACACACTGGAGGCGGTGATATTCAGTACGCAGCGGGAGAGAACAGCTGTTGAAGCAGGCACACGCTTGAGCGGCACCCTCGTCGCTCTCCTTGTCGCTGCCGCGCTGCTCTTGGGTGTACTCGTTGGCGGCCAGATCGGCTGACCGTGGTGGTGCCTGCAAATGCCTCCGTCAATCGCGAGACCTCGACACTTCAAAGGACAGATGGCCAATCATGATTGACCGACCCAAACGCCGCATCCGATTCATTGAGTGCCGCGTCCAAGACCACGGTGACCGCTTCGAAGCCAAGGTCTCTCTGGTCGACGGAGACATACCCATCGACGTAGTGGTGGAGCGACCGAGCGGAGCAGGCGGTGGTGCGTGGGCTGCTGCCGAAGCGACGGTTGAAGCGATCCGTCAGGCGTACGGAGTCGAGGCCGACCAGGTGATCTTGAAGGACGTGGTCTCGCTGGAGATGGACGGCCGCCCAGCGGTAGCGACGTCTATCGTCACGACCGTTGGTGGCGAGCGGCGCAGCCTCTTCGGGCTGGCCGGGGTCGTGGACGGCGAGGGCAAGGCCGCGGCGCTGGCAGTCCTCGGTGCTACGAACCGGTTCTTCCGCAGCGGCTGAATCCGCTCGGTCAGCGTCCGTCGACCCGGGTTAGACGCGTGAGTCGGTTCGCGAATATACAGTCACTCTTCTCGAGGAGTCACCCGCTCGAGCCACTTCAATTCAGGGCGGTCCAACAATCGCACCATTCTCGGATCAGACCGTGGCCACGTGAACCCCGGCGCGCGTGCCACATACCATGCGAGGGCCGATCTCTGCTCGAATGCTCGCGCCAACAGGTCGAACGCCACGTCCCATTCACCGAGTTCCAGGTGGATCTGAGCGCCGTACGCAAAGATGTCGGTTCCGAACTCATCCATCTCTTGGAGTTTCACAAGCATCCTCCTCGCCTCTACCTCCCGACCCGACCGAGCATACGCAGTGCCAAGGCCCACCAGCATCGTGGGGCTCCGCGGCATGTTTGAAACCGCACGCTCGAGGGCCGCCACCCCTTCATCGTACTCCGACTGCACAAGGGCAACACCGCCCAGTATCCAGTGTGCCAGTGCCAGTCTCGGATCGATCTCCAGGGCGCGCTGAGCCGCAATACGCGCCTGTGCGCAACGACCTGCGAAATAGTGCGTGACCGCCGCCGTGGCAATGATGAGTGGTGACACCGGCTCGAGTTCTTGAGCGCGTTCGGCTGCGGCGGCACTCTCATCGACACGCCCCAAAACCGCAAGCGCATTCGACAACCATGCGTGCGCCACCGCCATACGCGGATCGAGTTCGCTTGCACGCCTGAACTCCGACGCGGCAGCCTCCAGATCCCAACCGAAGTACCATTGGTACATGCCGAGAGAGTAGTGCGCCTCCGCGAGCCGATCATCGAGCGCCACCGCGCGCTCGGCCGCTGCGCGCGCCTTGATCCGCGCATCGCGGGAAGGCACGAGCCCGTAGTACGCCAGGACGCAATAGGCGTCCGCCAGCCCAGCGTGTGGCTGCACATAATCCGGGTCCTTCTCGATTGCCTGCTCGAAGTAGGGGATGCACTCGCTGAACCTGTCTCCCCGCTGCAGCCAGAACAGCCGTCCCTTCAAGTACAGATGGTACGCCTCCAGATCCTGCGTGCCACGCTTGACGAGCTGGTTCTTGTCCACCCCAAAGAGTCTCACCTTCAAGGCTTGGACGATCGCCTGTGCGATCTCGTCTTGAATATCAAATACGTCCTCCATGCGCCTATCGTAGCGCTCCGACCAGAGATGGTAGCCGTCCGCCACGTTGATCAATTGCGCCGTGATCCGCAGCCGGTCGCCCGACTTGCGGACGCTGCCCTCGAGCACCGTTGCCACCTTGAGCTTCGACCCCACCTCGGCGATGTCGGGTGAGAGACCTTTGAACGCAAACGATGATGAGCGCGAGGCGACGTGCAGATCGTCGAGGTGGGCGAGAGCGTTGATGATCTCTTCGGTCATGCCGTCACCGAAGTACTCGTTCTCCCGGTCCGGGCTCAGGTTCGCGAACGGCAGCACGGCAATCGATTTGAGATCTGGCTCCGCTTTCTTCGGCTCAGCCCGTAGGGCTTCCCAAAAGGCCTGCACTGACTCGAACCGGTCGGCGCGCACCTTGCCGAGCGCCTTCTCGATCGCAGCGGCCACCGGACCGGGCACGCTCGATCGGGCAGTGGTGATCGGCGGTGCGTGATCGGTCACGTGACGCGCGAGAACTACTTGAGGCGTGGCGCCGGTGAACGGTGGGTCGCCGGCGAGCATCTCGTACAGGACGCACGCCAGCGAGTAGATGTCGCTGCGGCCATCTATGTCATGATCGCCGCTCACCTGTTCGGGGCTCATGTACGCCGGAGTGCCTAGTGAAAGTCCGGTCGCGGTCAGTCGCTCACCTCCCGCCGCCGTGACGGCCAGCGCGATTCCGAAATCGGTCACCATGGCCTCGCCTTCGTGCAGCAGGATGTTCTCGGGCTTGATGTCGCGGTGGATTACGTCGTGGCGGTGTGCGTAGTCGAGCGCCGACGCAACATGTTCGGTAAGGCGCAACGCGTCTCTTATCGGTAGCTGTGTCTCTCGATTCAGCCGCTGCCGCAGAGATTCTCCCTCAACGTGCGGCATCACGTAGTAGAGAAGTCCGTGGACCTCACCCGAGTCATGGAGTGCGAGGATATGAGGGTGGGTGAGCCGTGCCGCGATCTCGATCTCTTTATGGAACCGCTCTGTGCCGAGCGCGGCCGCCAGGTCGGGGCGCAGCACCTTGAGCGCCACCTTGCGGTCGTGCTTCAGGTCATCGGCGAGATAGACCGTTGCCATCCCACCGCTACCCAGCTCCCGTTCGACGGCGTAGCGGTCGGCGAGCGCAGCCTTCACACGTCCCAGCAGGTCAGCCAATCGTGGCTCTCCTGTGGTCCCAGGACACTAAGTTTACGATCTTGCCACCAGGGTAGGAAGATCACTGCCTGTGCAAAGCTTGAATGAGTTTCACACGTTGCGATTTGTGTTTTGACGCGACATCGTTGCCTGGCGCTTGACAGCACATTGTGTGACCCGAGTCGTCGAAATCAGCCCTCGTGAGCCAAGAGATGAAGTCATGGTAGCACGCTTGACGGCCGGTTGACGTTTCCCTGGTAACGCCGGCTCAGCACGCCGCTGCCGCCTTACGTTTTCCTAATGCCTGAACAATTGGGGTGCCAGCACCGAGAGATAGATCCGCCAATTCGCCCAGGTATGACCGCCGGGATTTTCGTGGTATGTATGTTCGAACTCGTGTTCGTCGAGAACGGCCAACAGAGTCTGCGTGCTTTCATAGACGAAGTCATCCACTCCGCATCCAATCCAATACAGGTAGACACCGCTCTGCTTCAGCGCATCCAGCCGCTGCCCGAAAGCCTCATCCGGTTCCCTCGCTCCGGCGCTGAAAACGCCGATATAGCCAAGCACTCCGGGATTGCTGTTCGTAGTGGTGATGGTGTGCCCACCCCCCATCGATAATCCGGCAATGGCACGATTCTCTTTGTTGGCCACAACTCGGTAGTGGCTCTCAACATAGGGAATAACGTCTTTGACTAGGCTCTCTTCGAATTTGCCTGCGTATTGAGATCGATCGATTGGAGTCCGAGGTGTATCACCTGCGACTGCCGGTGCGTCTCCGGGTCCGGCAGCCTGATATGCATTGCCGTTGGTCATCACTACGATCATCGGCCTGGCTGTGCCCAAAGCGATGAGATTGTCGAGGATCTGAGGAGCCCGGCCCAGTGTGGTCCACGCATCTTCGTCCCCGCCCCCGCCGTGAAGCAGGTAGAAGACGGGATAGCGGTCACTGCCGTCCTCATAACCTGGCGGAGTATAGACATACATCCGGCGAGTCATGTTCAGTGTGGGTGAGGGATACCACACCTTCGATAGCGTGCCGTGAGGCACGTCCTTCACCGCATAGAGGTCCGATGCTTCACCCGGTATCAGGAGTACGCTGGCATTGCGAACACCGTCACGCTTGATCAGGCCATTGAGCGGGTCCAGCACCTGAACACTATCTACGAGAAAACTGTAGCCGTAGTACTCAGGCATCAGTGGACCGAGTGTGACGCAAACCGAGGATTCCGCCGGAGTTGTTGGACCAGCTTCTCGAAGGCGCCGATCCCAAAACGGTATTTGAGTC
>Ga0209536_100003537_pt1 | contig 25054 bp, 23 predicted proteins | sample DeeMarSeWOR28_12_FD_187461 | JGI IMG/M metagenome (GOLD analysis project Ga0209536, IMG submission 187461) | Marine sediment microbial communities from White Oak River estuary, North Carolina - WOR-2-8_12 (SPAdes) (version 2) | ecosystem: Environmental > Aquatic > Marine > Intertidal zone >...
CGGTTTGCCGGACAGGAAGCCATTCGTTCTTATTTTGTGCAAACGACACCTCAGGAGGACATCAAATGGGAAAATTGAAATTTTCGGCAGCAGAGGTTATCGAACAGGCCATTAGGACGGAAACACTCGGGAACAAGTTTTACAAGGACCTGGCCAGGCAGTTCAAGGAGGACGAAGTGCTGGCCAACCTTTTCAGTATGCTGGCGGCGAAGGAATCGGTGCACGAGGCCAAGTTCCGGGAACTCAAGGAAGAGGTGGGAAGCCAGGCATCCGAGGGGTCAGAAGAGGTCTCCGAATATATGCGCGCTTTCGTGGAATCCGAGTTCTTTTTGGGGTCGGAAAAGGCGCTGGCTCGGATGAAGAAAGTGTCCACACCGGCGGAGGCGGTTTCCAACGCCATCGGATTCGAGAAGGAAACGCTTCTCTATTTTGTGGGTCTGAGGGACATGGTTGGCCGCAAGAAGGCTCTTGTGGATGCGATTATCAAGGAGGAGCGGTCGCATATTGCCTGGCTGAACAAGTGGAAATCCGGGAAGGCATAGATAAGCAAGGCGCCTCGTACGTGTGCCTCCCAGCGTGAGTGCCCCTCTCAGCCGGTGAGGAGGCGGAAGGGGGAACGCATTCGTTTGAATCCCGGACATGAGGAATATCCGACTTCACCGGTTTCCCGATGAACAGGCCCTGAACCTTTCGGTGGCCGAAAGGATCGCCGACTCGGCCCGAAAGGCCGCTTACGAGGGCGTGTTCCTGAGGCTGGTCCTTTCCGGGGGGAGGACCCCCGAGGGACTTTACCGGATGCTCTCCGGGGACCTTTTCAGAAAGCGTATCGCCTGGGAAACGGTCCATTTCTTCTTCGGCGATGAGCGTTGTGTTCCGCCGGACCATGAGGCGAGCAACTTCCGGATGGCCTCTTCAGCGCTGCTTGACCGGATTCCTATCAGCGCAGGGAATATTCACCGAATCCTTGGGGAACTGGGCCCCGAGGCAGGAGCGAGGGATTATGAGCGCCGGTTGGACGAGTTCTTCCGGCACACGGCGGGCCCCTGTTTTGATATTGTGCTTCTTGGTCTTGGCGCTGACGGGCATACCGCGTCACTGTTTCCCGACCAGACAACTCCCCCGGAATTCGCAGCCTGTCGTGTGGTTCCCGTGACCAGGGGGCATCCCCCGGGCCCTCCGCGCATTTCGCTGACCCTGCGTGCTCTTAATTCCACGCACGCTGCATATTTTCTGGTGACAGGCCCGGATAAAGCGGATATTTTCGCCCGGCTGGTGGCCGGAACGCCCGGAGGGCCCCGGTTTCCTGCCCAAATGGTTGAACCCGAAAGGGGAGAGATTGAGTTCTTCGCTGACGAGGCGGCGGCCTCCAGGGTTTCCTGAGGTGTCGTCACGCTGAAGATGCCACAAGAGGACAGGGTTGGTCCATATCCGGAGGTCTTGATGCTTTGGGGTAGATATGTTATCTTGTCCGGACGTAAAAGATTTTACCGCTTCTGAATTCGGTCTACCGAACAGGATACGAGGAGGAATCAACAAGGTGAAACGCGTAATATTGGCTTCTGCAGTGGTCTTATCGATGGTTTTGGCCGCCGGGTGCGGCGACTTGGAGTATTTCCGGGGGCGTTGGAGTAATCACCCCGGCTGGTTTTTTCACTGCTGGATCTTCGACGGGAGAGGGAACAATAACTGCGAGTTACGAAAGTGACTCGGCAAGCACTAAGGTTACCGTAACCGATAAAGGCTGGTTAACGGGAAGGCTTGAGAGCACATCAACAGAGCTTGGAACCGGAGGGATAAGAGTCTATCTAAAAAATACTTATTTTTCTAATTTTTCGGACAGCAATGGGAATTATTCTATCTCCGATATACCGGCAGGCACTTACGAAGCCATGACAGAGGAAACCGTGGTCTTCAAAGCTTCTTCGATAGAAGTAACTATTGCCAGCGGAGAAACAGTTACGCAGAATTTTATTTTGGAAACACAGCCGGGCGTAACGACAACAACAACCCTAAATCCTTTTCCTGATTTATAAATGATGGCAGAAGCGTTCAATCCCACCGAAGAAGGCCGCCGTATTGCCAACGAATATTTAAGCAAACGCGGCTGGGCCAGAGAGTGGCGACGATCTATGGACCGCCAGGTTTATCCGGGATTCCAGCGCGAGGATCTGGAGGCCAAAGAACGGCAGTGCGATCAAATGGAAGAAGAGGCCGAAGAGGTTTTCTCGGCCAAGGTCGAAGAATACCGCCGTGACTTCACGCCGCAATCGAAAGAAGTCTTGTGGGCAATCGTGGATTTATTGGGAAATAGGACCGATCTGGGTTTTTTTGCCAAGAGGATTGTTGATCGATTGAAAAGGGAGCTGGGGCCGTTCTAATGGTTTGGCTAAAATTTTTAATCTGCGCGGGGATAATCCTTTTTGCCGGGATCCGGCTGACGCGCTACGCGGATATTATTGAAGAGAAGACCGGCCTGGGGAAAGCCTGGGTCGGGTTGGTGCTTTTAGCAACGATTACCTCTCTGCCGGAGCTCGCCAACGGGATTTCTGCGGTCACCGTCGTTGGAGTTCCGGACCTGGCGGTTGGAGATCTCCTGGGCGCGTGCATGATGAATATGTTTACCCTGGCTCTGCTCGACCTCAGCCAATTATTTACCGGCAGACAAACAATCTTTGTTAAACCTGCCAAGAGGAATATTCTAGCGTCGATTTTTGCGTTTGCCTTGCTCTTGTTCACGGGATTTGCCATATTTTTTAGCAGCTACGGAATCGATCTCAATGTTTTTGGGTTATCGATCTACACGCTGGTCATTGTTTTAGCCTATTTTGTCGCCCAAAAGATGATTTATAAAGAGGAGAAGCAGGAGCACGAGATCATTCCCGGAAAGACGCACGCAGAAATTCCGCTCCGCTGGGTTATATTCTGGTTTGTTTTGCTGGGGGCAGTGGTTGTCGGCGCCGGAAGCTGGCTCCCTTTCATCGGGACTGAAATCATTGAAGTTATGGGGTGGGGAAAGACATTTGTCGGGGTATTGTTTTTGGGATTAGCTACTACGATGCCCGAAATGACCGTGTCTTTCTCGGCCCTGCGTATGGGGGCGGTCTCAATGAGCAAGGGAAATCTTTTCGGAAGCAACATTTTTAACCTGGGACTGTTATTCTTGGTGGATGTTTTTTACCGGAAAGGATCTCTGCTGGCAAATGTCTCGCAGAATATGATCTTTGCCGCTATTTTTGGGTCTTTATTGGTGGCGATTGCCTATCTGGCGATGATGAATCGCGGCCGGAGCAAGCGGGCGGCAATCTCTCTAATAATTGTTTATCTAGCATCGCTTTTTATTCTTTATAGATTGGGCGTTTCCTGATAATCCTGTGATATAATTATAGGTGTCAGGAGGTGCCCTCAATGCCCCGTAATTCTTCACTTATAATCATATTGGCAATTATTTTTGTTTCTGTATTCTTAGCTTCTTCGGTTTGCGCAATGGGTGAGGTCCCATCTAAAACGACAACGACGACAGTGGTTAGTGGGGCGTCGCCGGGAAAGTATCCCAAGTCAACCACGTCCACCAGACTTGTTCACAAAGATGTAGAACCTCCTGAATTTACGCCAGCGTATGCACATGAAGTTAAAGATTTGAAGGTCGAGTATGTTTTCGAAGAGCGTAAATACGCTCAGTTGACATGGAAGAATCCAGTCGACAAGAATTTTGCCGGCGTGGTTATTTTAGTTCGTTCCGACCGCTATCCGGAAAATGTATTGGATCACGAAGGGGACGGGAAGTTATTGATAAATTTGATGGGCAATCCGGGGGAGAATCAGAGCTATCGCTGCTCAATATTTTTCCCGGAATGGATGAAGATAGTGGCCAGGGATCCGAATCAATACTATTTAATCGTGGCTTATGACAAGGACGGAAATTATTCTAAGGGCGTGAAAGGAATTTTGACGGGCATGATTTTATGATTCTGCGGCAGAGAATATTTCTGTTATCCATCTTATTGATAATAATTTTGAATTTGCAGGGGATAGCGGGAAGAGCTGCGCAGGTCAAGAATTATGTGTCCGGAGAAATAATCGTAAAGCTTAAGCCCAACTCGCCTTCCGGCTTTTCCGCTTTTTCTTCTGAGCCGAGTTCCATAAAAGCTCTTCTCCCTGAATTAGCTTCCCAGGAGATTTTGCAGGCCAGAAAGCTGTTTCTTGGCAGAGCGGAGTCTTCTCTTAGCGCGCAAAATGCGGACAGCGGGGCTTCGACCATTTTGAGTATTAGGGTTGCGGAAGATGCGGATGAGGAAGCGTTGGTCAGGGCGCTTGGAGACAACTCGGCGGTCGAGTATGCCCAATTGAACCACTATATCCAGCTTTGCGTAACCCCCAACGATATGTTTTATAGCTCGAATGGGTCATGGGGCCAATCGTATGATGACATGTGGGCGATAAAAAAAATGGAAGCGGATAAGGCATGGGATATTACCACCGGCATAAGCGATATTGTGGTCGCGGTAATCGACAGCGGAGTTGATTACAATCATCCTGAGCTAAGAGGCCGAGTCATAAAAGGATACGATTTTTCTGATTACGATGATGATCCGATGGATGAGGATGGGCACGGCACCCATATTGCAGGAATAATCGCAGCGGGGGGAAATAACGGGGCGGGTATTTCAGGCCTGGCATGGGATTGCCGAATACTGGCGATAAAGGTCTTGCCATATGGGACCGAACTTGATGTGGCAGATGCCATCATTTATGCGGCGCACCATGCGGCGGGAGTGGATGTAATAAACCTGAGCCTGAGGCTTTTGGATACGGAATCTTCTCCGATCGTATCGGATGCGATTTATGAAGCGGCGAATAAAGATATTGTTGTGGTTGCGGCGGCGGGCAATTTAACGGCCGGACAAACGAGCGATGTGTCCAAAATAGTACCGGCTAACCATCCCGAAGTGATCGCGGTTACCTCGACAGACATGAATGATGAAGTGTCATCTTTTTCGTGCGCGGGGGATGCCGTTGATATCGCGGCTCCCGGCGGGGGGAGTGGAAATATCAATGAAATTTATAATGTTCTCTCTCTAAAGTGTTCACAACCGGATTCTTATTATAATCCGTTTGTTGTGAGCGATTATTATCTGCGATTGGGCGGAACTTCTATGGCTGCGCCGTTTGTTTCGGGCCTTGCGGCCTTAATCCTGTCAAAAAATCCCGGCCTTACCAAATATGAGGTCGAACAGATCATTAAAAATAATGCAGATGATATCGCTCCGTTGGGATGGGATAGCAAGACAGGCTTTGGTAGGATCAATGCCTATAAGGCTCTGGCGGCAACGCCGGATCCTGTTGGGGGAATTGGGGAGCCTCCCGATCCAGGGGACGGAAACCCTGTAAAATTAGAACCTCCAGAATGGGTAAAAAATACCAAGGTCGGGGACATGGCGTTGGATAATTGTAACAACATGTATGTGGTTTATACGAATCAACACAGGGTTGTGAAGTATAAGTTGTCTCCAGAAGGCAATGTCAAGTCCGCAACAATTGTTGCATCGGTCGACACTTTTGGGGGAGATCAAATGTGTTATCCGATGGGGATTGCGGTTGCCGCCAACGGGGAATTTGTTTTGGTGGCCGATACTTATAATAATCGAATATTGGTGTTTGATGATAATCTGCAAGAGATTAGTTCTTTGAGCAATGTTAATACTCTTCGCCTTTTTGTTGATAAGCATGTTCATCAGGAATATGCTTGGGGATTCGTTAAAATTGGATATGAAACTAGAAAAAGCGAAGAAAATATTGCGGGCGATTCGCTGCTTCTTCCAATGGGGGTTGATATCTCGGATAGCGGGAAGGTAATTGTTTCCGACCTGAAGAAGCGAATACTGGTAATGGGTTTGGATTCGAGCGGAAATTTATCCCCTCAACGTGTTGAAAGTAAACTGGCTGAGGATGATGTTGAGAATTCCTTGAAATATTGGACGTCGATTGATTGGAATGAGGGATGGAGAGATTTGAGTGGTACGGCGGGAGTAGCATTTGTAATAAGTCCCTATTTGGTTCCGTATATGAAGGCTACTTATACCGGAACGGTGGCACAGGCTGCGGCATGGACCCCGTTGGGATGGTTTTTAATTGCGCTCTCGGCTGTACTTGGGGAGGAAAAAGTTGATAGCGTGGATTTTTATGGCAACTGGATTGATGGCCAAGCTTGGCTGGATGGAGCTTCAGATATTGCTTTTGCTTCTTGGGGTCAAATATATACGATTCAAGTTGTCCAGGATAAAGTTTATAAAATCAATATGCAGGGAAGCTTTCTTCAAAGCTTAAGCGGGGATGGCACAAGTGGCTTTGATACCCCTGTTGGCTTAAGTGTAGATATTTATGGAAATCTCTACGTGGCGGATTCGGGCAACCGGAGAATTGTTCAATTCGATCCTGCAGGTAAATTTACCAAGGAGTTTAAATCCGAAAATTTGATTGATCCCATAAGAATTGATATTAAAAATGGCAAAGTTTATATCGCCGATGCCAATTCGAATATCCCGCTGGTCTGGAACATCGCCGGCGAGATATCCAATCTCCGGGTGTCGGATGCCTGGCTTTCGCCGAATGCGGACGGAAAAAAGGATGAGACCCTGATTTTGTATGATCTTTCCCAGCCGGCGGATATTTCGATCCAGGCGGTGCCCAAAGATTCAGGTGCGAGCGCAAGCTCAGCGGACGGGTTGATCTTAAAAAATGTCTCGGGAATTGTCGGAGAAAATAAGGAAACCTGGGATGGAACGGTTTTACTTTCGGAAAGCAGTGCCCAAGGAGCAGATGATAATGCGCAGAATGTGATCGCGGACGGGGATTATTCGCTTAAGGTCACGGCCTCTTTCGGGGATTATGTTAAGTCGAAATCGGTTGATCTCCATATTGATACCGAGAAGCCAAGCCTGGCGCTTAACCGCGATCCGCCTGCAATTTCTCCGAATGACGACGATGTCAACGATGGCCTTATTATCGATTATACTCTCTCTGATAATTTATCTCCCACCGCTGAAGTAAAGGCAACCTTCTGGAAGAATGGAATGCCCCTGAATGTTGCCCTGGATGAAAAAGTTCCGATCTCCGATCAGCCCTCGGCGGATACCTTTGTGTGGAACGGCAAAATAGCGAATTATGTCGTTGAGGGAGATTATGTCATTAGCCTTGAGGCAACTGATTTGGCGGGCAATACCGCGGTAGCGACGGCGGGCGTTCTGGTTGATAACAGCCCGCCCCAAATTGAGCAGTTGAGTATTTCAGAGCCATATTTTTCCCCAAATGAGGACGGCAAAAAGGATACAACCGAGATCGCGTTCAATTTATCGGATACGTTCTCTGAAAATATTTATGTAACTGTCCTGCTCGAGGATATTTCTGGCGTTAAGGTTTCGACGATCTTGAAAAGAGAAGATCTTCCGGCGGGGGAACATAAGTTTGTGTGGGCGGGAAACAACGAGAACGGGCAGGTGCCTGACGGCGAATATGTGTTCAGGGTATATGCGGAGGATCTGGCCGGAAATCTAGGCACGGCCGAGCCCATCGCGGTGGTGCTCGATACCGTTCCGCCCTCTATCGATGCTTTTGCCGCTGATCCTAATCCCTTTTCGCCCAACAATGATGGGATGAAGGATAGGACCTTATTTTCTTATAGCTTGTCTGAACCGTGCTACGCAGTAATAAAAATATTTCGAGAAGATAATACTCTGTTCCGCGATCACCGGCTTTATAACGTAAACAACGGGCAATTTGCCTGGGATGGCTCCGGGTTCCACGGGGGGATTTTGGGAGAGGACCACCCTTATTACCTTTATGCGGAAGACCGGGCAGGGAACGTATCGACTTCGGAAACCGAAATTATTATCGTTCAGCATGAACCATCCCTTATTCCTTACGCTTATGCCGATCCCGATCCATTTGCGCCGGTTAATCCGGACAACAGCTCGACCGAGATCAAATACTATTTAAGCCGTGATAACTTAGCTGTTACCGTTGAGGTTATTGGCAAAGAGGGAAGAATAGTTAAAAGCCTGGTTAATGGCGAGGTTCAGAATAAGGGCGAGCACTCAGTAGTTTGGCAGGGAGATTTTGATGCTGCTTTTGACGGACCCAATGTGGAAAACAAAGTCGCGGACGGCGCGTGGGAATTTAAGGTTGAGGCTTCGGCAAATGATGCTTCGAATCCGGCCCTGACATCTAACACCGTCCTGGTCGACAATATGCCTCCATACATATTGACCGAGCCGGTGGTGGTGGATGTGGTGAACCGGACGGCGAGTATGAAATATTCCTTGCCGGAAACATCTTCGCTGGAGATTGGGGTATATGATGTTGACCATAATTTGATCGCAGAAATTGAAAATATTCCAGATAAAAGTCCAGGAGTATACATTGCTTCGTGGCAGCCAAACAGTCTTCCGAACGATCCAGCTTATTTTAAGGTTTCAGCAATTGATAAAGCATTAAATCGAAGCAATAAATCGACCGAGTTTTTCTCGATTGTGCCGCAAGAACCTTTACAGGTTGCAAATCATAATGTTTCTCCAAATCCCTTTACGCCAAATGGCGATGGCCTATCCGATCTGACGCAGATTGCCTATCAAGTGTCCGGCGGTGCGCCCGAATATGTTGTTTCAATAAATATTTTGACCGATACCGGGGCAACGGTGAAGCAATTAGTCGAAAATGAACCTCAATCCCCAGGAACGTACGTTTTTTATTGGAATGGAAAAAACGATGCCAATCAGCTGGCAGCGGACGGATTTTATGATTATGAAATTATTGTTGAGGATAAATTAGGCGTCAGGATAGAAGAGGAGGGCCCGGTTATTCTTGTTTCAACCAGACCGACAGTTAACTTGTCGGCCAACCTTTCGACTTTTTCACCGAATGGAGATGGGTTAAGCGATACCTTGATGGTTGATTATTCGGTTGCTTATCCCATGCAGTATATAACGGGAGAGGCTTTGGTCAAGCTTTCAGTAATTGATTCAAGTGGGGAAGCGGTTTGGGAAAGAATATTTAATCATACAGCAGGCAGCTATAACTATGAGTATGATGGAACCACAACCTCCGGGACCTCCTTGCCGGCCAGCAGTTATTATATGAAAGCTAGTGCCGAAGATGCGTTGGGAGCGACGGCGATCCCCAAAATGGTCGAGTTCATGGTTGATTACACCCAGCCGGAGCCGAGTGATTTTTCAATTACTCCCCAGTATGCAAAATTGGGGACCACTGTTTCTATCCAGCTGGAGTTCCAAGAAGAACTTTTGGGATCACCCGAGGTTAATGTGGTGGGGCTGGGGCCGGCGTATTTGGAGTTATCATCCGGGAATTCTTATGTCTATTCCTATACCGTGGACTCAGATGATCCGGAAGGGGTCACCACGGTATCGGTTGAAGCGCAGGACCTTGCCCTGAACACGATTAACCGAACGAATACTTTTGTTATTGATAACACTAATCCTCAAGTGTCTAATATAGCAATAAATCCTAATCCCGCGAGCATTCCCGGGGTTAGCGGGCAGGTTTCTATTCAGTTCATGGTCAATGAGGCGTTAAGAACAGTTCCAAGGGTCTATGTGGCACAAGATGGAGCAGTCCCTCAAATGGCGATAGTCGGCGGCGATTGGGATCAGGCAAATGGATTGTGTGAGGGGAAATACGACGCGATCAGTGGGTACGATGGTTCTGCCCTGATAACTATTGAGGTCACAGATTTGGCCGGAAACGTTCGGATTCAGGAACAGGGTGGTTTGGTAATTGACACGATTTCTCCTATATTCAGCAACATTCAGTCTGAGATCAGCAGCAATCCGGATTTTGCAACCTTTGCCAAAGAGGGATCCGAGGTCTCGGTGCGCTTTCAAACGTCCGAAGATCTTATTTATAATCCGATAGTTAGAATAAACGGGGAGTCGGCAGCTTACGATTCTCTAAATTCACATGAATACACTTACCGCCATATGATCGATAGCGGAGATAGCGAGGGGAACGCGACAATCTCAATTTCTGGATTTGATTTTGCGGGGAATAATGGAACGGCCGAAACCGCTTCTTCGGCAGAGAGTTTTATTATTGATCTAACCAATCCTACGGTTTCGATCTCATTCGATCCCGGCATGATCGCCAATCCCAGTCCTTTCTCGACGAACGCATCTTCGGAGGTCGGCCATCGACAGACCCGGCTGCAATATGAAACCAGCGAGCAGGGCTTGGTTACAGTAAGCATTTATAAGTTGCCGAATGCGCAAACTTCTTACTCCAGCAATGATTTTGGGAGCAGCAATTTAATTATTTCTTACTCCGAAGGATGGCTTGATGGAGGAACGAATTATAAATACTGGGATGGGGAAATCCAAAACAATCAGGCGAATTATGATCTGAACGGAAATGGGTTCGCTGATCCAGGAAAGTATGCTTTTATTGTCGAGGTAAAAGATCGAGCCGGGAATCTTCTCGAAGGCAAATGGGGAGGGACTTGCTGGATCCAGGATAATTTGCTGGTACTCGAAAGCCCAGACCAGGTAATTCAAGATAATCCTTATCCGCAGTATTTTTCGCCGAATAATGACGGAACATTTGAAGTTACTGAAGTTTTCTTCAGAGTCAAACTGGGAGTAACGCCGGCGGAACCGGCTCTGCCAGAGCGGATCGCCATTTTTGGCCTTCCCGGAGACTTTAAGTGGCTGGAAGGGGTAGTTAAAACTGTTGGATCTTATACGGTTAGAGTTTACGATGAAACCAAGACCAATTTAATCCGCACAGTTATAACGGATGCGCCTTTGTATTCGAATATAGCTCTTTCGGAGACCTGGGACGGCAGGGATGATTCAAATCAACATGTTTCTGAAGGCACCTATCAGATCGAAATTGATGCGCGAGATTTTATTGGCGGCGCGGCCGAGGATAATCTTTTAACCTTAACAGCGACAGTTGATGTCAGCGCTCCTCAGGTAGTAAGCAATGAGCCCGATCTGGCGAGCACGCCTTGGTCCAATACCGGCAAAAGCTATGATGTTGATTTTTTTGATAATCAAAATGCTTATGCTTCATCGCTTAAAGATGCGCAGTATAAAGTAACAACGGCAACCGGGCAGGGAGGATCTATCCAGGTTGATTGGACAGATATTTTTAGCGAACTGGATGCCGGTTCATATACCAGCGACTGGGGATCTGGAATCTTCAATGCATGCGGGCAGGGCACTTACTATGTTTCGGTAAGAGTTATCGACAATGCGGGGAATGAAACTATCGAAAATGATGTTTATTTTGTAAAAAAAGATACGCTTGCGCCAATTAATCCTTCTATTAACATCAATAGCGGGGCAGCTTATGCCGGGACTCAAGCTGTGGATCTAGCCGTTGGGGCCTCGGATAGCCATAGCGGGGTCGGCCAGATATGGGTCAGGAACGACGGCGGCAGTTATCAGCAATACCTTTCCAGCCCATGGATGCTCAGAAATCTGGATGGACAGCGATACACTTACGCGAAATTTAGAGATAATGCGGGAAACTGGACGACGGATGATATTGTTAGTGATTCTATAATTCTTGATCGAGGAGCGCCGACAATAACTGCACCCACAGTTTCAAATAATCCGTTTAACCAAATGTATGAATCGACAACGATTAGTTGGGCAATAAATGATGTTTATTCCGTTTCGGTTCATTATGAGGCGGGGATATATACCACCGGTGAAGCATTGGTAAAGATGATAAGGAACTACGGTGATGGGGCCGTATCAAACGGCGGAAAATCCTTTGTCTGGGATGGGACCAATGATGCGGGCGATTATGTGAATGAAGGAGATTATAAGTTTAAGGTTAGGGCAAAGGATCTGGCCGGGAACGAAAGCGGATGGAACGAAGCGGTAATTCAGGCAAGGGATGATGTAAGATTGACCATAAATAGTGTTGCGGATTATGCGTCTAACTCAATTGATATGGATTACGGTTCAAGCGGAATTCATCTTATTTGGCAGGACAATCGGAGCGGGGTATACAGAACTCAATATATGCGGTCTGTGAATGGGGGCGTCTCGTGGACGGCGGAACAGGAGGTTTATGGCTACGGAAATTCGGAGTGGACGCCGGCAATTGATGTGAACGGGAATAATGTTCTGGTGGGAATCGCCGAAGAAGGGATGTATAACTCCATGGTTTGGGAAGAAAGTCCGGATGGAGGGGTGACCTGGAATACTCACGGGAGATCGATGACCGGATTCAATATCAAGCCGGTTGATATCGCATATCATCCCTATTTCGTTGCCGTAAACTCATCCGCAAGCGGAACGAATATATCATTTAATAATTCGATGGATAGAAATAACTGGTTCCTAATAACCTCATCAAACACGGCGCATTTTCCTTCGATGGGGTCGAATGGCTCCAACGTTCATGTGGTTTGGTCCGATACTAGAGACGGCAATGATGAGATTTATTATAAAAAAAGCGTTAACGAAGGAAATAATTGGAGTGGCGATATAAAATTATCAAATACGGCGGGGAGTTCTATCTATCCCAATATAGCCGTTGACGGGAATAATATTCATATTGTTTGGGTTGATGAAGTCGGAGGCGAATACGGGATTTATTATCAGAGGAGCACCGATAACGGATCGACCTGGACTTCCGGCGTAAAGCTGGCAACCATTCCTCAGCTGCTCTGGCATTTCCCAAAAGTCGTTTGTATAGGGAATGACGTACATGTGGTGTGGGGTACGGATGGATTTAGTGACCATTATATTTACTATAAGAGAAGTACGGATAACGGTACAACCTGGTCTTCCACGGCGAAACTGACCAATATATACGGCGGAATGAATCCGGCGCTTTGTGCGGATATTTCGGGCAATGCATATATCGCTTGGAGAGAACAGCGAGTGGGAGATGCCGGCATTCAAATATATTTTCAGAAAATCCCGCGCGATTTTGCACCGGTAAAAGGTACCGTGACGGCATTTTTGGCGGGGCCGGTTGATTGGGGCAGGCCCGTGGTGCAGGCGACTACTTTGGAAGCTCCAATCTTGATTTCTCCTGGTGATCAAGCCAGCGAGAATAGTATCCGCCCGACATTCCAATGGGATCATCTTAAAACCGCTGATTTGCAAGAATACCGGATAGATCTGTCCAAGAACGATATCTTTACCTTCGGGGGGCTGTCTTTTACTAAGTCACCGGACACCGGATCGCCGGATAAAGATGATCCAACCCTTTATCATTATACTTATTCGATCCATGAGTTCGATCCTGGGCTGGATCGAGATACTTACTATTGGAAAGTTACTGCCGTGGCGACGAGCGAATCCGCGACTTCAGAAATTCGGTCGTTTACCGTTGCGCCGCAATTAACCTTGACCGACGTAACCAATTATCCAAATCCGTTTAATCCGAATAAGCAGGCGACAAAGATCCGTTATCGATTAGGCGCGAGTGCAGATTCCGTTAAAATCCGGATTTATGATGTTGTTGGATCATTGGTCAAAGAAATTTCTAATTGTCCAACCGCTGGTGAGGGTTCGAGCGTTTGGGATAAATATCATGACGTGGATTGGGATGGAAGGAATGGACGGGGCGGTCTGGTGGTTAATGGAATATATCCATTCGAAGTTATCGCGCGGCTTGGGAATCAATCGGTTTCCGCGCGGGGAAAAATTGCGGTGCTTAAATGATTAGGACTTTTAAGTTGATAATTGGGATTTGTTTGGGATTTTGGATCTTGATGTTGGGATTCCCAGCGCGAGCGCTGGGCGAGGCAGGTCAAGACATTGCCGTCCTTAACGCGGGCGTGGGTGCGCGTCCTCTTGGCATGGGTGGAGCTTTTACGGCGATTGCCGATAATGCCGACGCTCCCTATTGGAATCCGGGAGGATTAGGTTTTATTGCTCATAACGAGATTACTTCAATGCAAACCAAACTTTCAACCGATGCCGACCATTATTATGTCAGTTATGTCAGGCCGGCGTTTGGGGGAACTTTGGGGATATCTTGGATCCAGGTTGGGCTTGGAAACATTGTCCAAACATCCTCCGAGGTTGATCCTAACAATGAAGTGATTGATCTGGGAGTTTTTAGCTACTTTTCCAATGCGTATATGGCTGCTTATGGGAAGAAAATAAACGAAAAACTTTCTATTGGCTTAACGGCAAAGTATTTAACCTCGGATATGAGCCAGATCAGCGGTGGTCGGGCGTCTGGATACAGTGTGACTCCTGGATTGCTCTATCGTTTTGACAGAGGAATAAAATTTGGAGTAAAGATTGATGAATTGGTCAATTCTCAGCAGTGGGGAACGGGGACCGTTGAGCAGGTTCCGGCGAAATTGCGGATTGGCTTAGCCTTTTCCAGGGCTAATCCCGGGGTCTTCGCGATAGATTTTTCGCAAACCCTCAAATCTGGCTACGCGGCGCAGGCGGCGGTTGGGTACGAATGGCAAAGGGATGCACTTTCTTTCCGAGTTGGATATTTGGATGGGTTAACTGCAGGAGTTGGATTTGTTTCCAAAAAAGTTAGAATAGATTACGGGTATATAACCCAGCAAAACCTCTCCCGCCAAAACGTCCACCGCCTCTCCTTAACCGGCCTCTGGTAGCAATTACTTCACTATTCTTAGATCATAAAGCGGATAAAGCCGGAGAGAGTGGTAGAGCTCGACATTGTGAGCGCTTATATAATTTAAAATGTTTCTCATTCGTGCCGGATGCGACCAGATTACGTCCCGTACATGCTCAATCGATCTTGCAGAATAAGCCTCTTCCAGCGGATAAGTATCATAATTTTCCGGCGGTATTTTACAGAGGGCTTGAGCAGCGGCAAGCCACGGACAGCGCTCGTTTTTGGCCGCGATTAAGCCGGCTTCCGGATTCTCGGCCAGGCTGGCGAGAAGGTCGGGAGCGGTAGTATTTTGGGCAAGTTTCTGAAGGTCGGCCGCTTTTAGTTCGCCCGCCACTCCCCAAAATCTGCCAACCGCTAATAAAATGTCATTGGGCAAAACATAATGAGCGGTTTTTAGCCCGATTCTACCGGAGAGCAAAAGATGACTTAATTTTTGGAGCAGTGCTTTTTTTGCCTGGCGGCTTCCATGCCGGTAAATTTCACCGATTTCCTGGCGATCGAGATATTTTCCCAGGTCACGGATAAGGCGCATCGATCTGTTAAGGATTGGTCCTGCTTTCATAATAATCCCTCAAATTATTATCTTTATTATTTATGCGAAATTTCAAACAAATCATGGAATCATCTGAAATTAAGCTGAAATATAACGATAATTATCCGGGAGCGAGGAAATGGCAATTCAACCAAGAATCCCTAAATTTATAAGTTATAATGATAATATGCGGCAGTTAGCCCAGATGGCAATCCCGCATCAGGCCGCTGCCACTTTTTTCGCGGCGGGGAAACGGGGGGCAACCAGGATCAAAAACCCTGCGCAGGCCAATGTGTTTGCGGAAGCGTTGAATAGGCTGATCAAGCAAGGGGCTCCTTATTCAACGTTAAGCGTGATCCCCACTCATTTATATGACGTTTTTGGTTTTATAAACCGCGGCGGGTTTCTAATTCATTCGGCGACGGTAGTCGACAATGATCCGGAGGTAAGGGTTACACACATAAAGCAGCCCCGGGGAGTGTGCTTTATTTCTCTGGATGTTCTTTTAAGGGATATGCGGTCTTTAACTCCATATCGGATCGGGAACGAGCTTTTTGATCGGGCTTTGCCCAGGGATTTTTGATTGATTAACGCGATTCGGTTTGCCGGCTTGACATTGTTCAGATTGATGCATACAATTGTGCTAGATATGAAGGTTCGATTAATTGCTGTTTTATTTGCCCTTTCTTTCGTGATAATTGCGGGCTGTGCTGAAAAGCCTCCCACAGATCTCGTTTTTCTAAAAGACAGCCTGGAGATCAAGTTCGCGAAATTCCCGACCTTTTGCGGGGAAATTAAGAACCAAGGCAGAAACAAGGTGCAATTAAGGTCTATTTCTTTTACGATCTGGGAAGACGCGAACCGAGAGTTTATTAAAGACGCGGGGATCGCCTGGTTTGCCAAATACCTTGGTCCCGATCAGACCGCTACTTTTGAAGTCAGCTTCCCGGATCTAAAGACCAACGAAGGGCTCTCGGTTTACACCTACGAGATCCGCTGGTTTGACCGCAAAAAGAATAAGATTCTTTCCCGATCCGCCGATTTATAGCCCAATTCGCTTTCCTTTAAAAATCAAGCGATCCATGCTACAATTTCTGTAATGCTGACTTTAGGCATTGACCCCGGGACGGCAACTACCGGTTTTGGCTTAATTACCGAGAAAAACCGAAAATTGGCTTTTTTAGACCACGGGGTCATTTCAACCTCACGGAAAGATTCATCGCAAGACCGACTTAAGGTTATTTACCAGGGGATCAAAGGCCTTCTGGCCCAATATAAGCCGAAGGTGGTCTCGGTCGAAAAAATATTCTTTGGGAAGAATACAAAGACGGCTATTGCGGTGGGGCAGGCGCGAGGGATCGTCCTTTTGACGGCCGCCGAAATGGGGGTTCCCGTTGCCGAATATACGCCGCTTCAGGTAAAACTGGCGATCACCGGCTACGGAAAAGCGGACAAGAAACAGGTGCAGGCGATGGTAAAAATTTTGCTCGAGCTTCCTTTCGTTCCAAAACCGGACGATGCGGCAGACGCGCTGGCGATCGCCATCTGCCATCTGCACTCTTATAAAATGGCGGGTTTATGATATCGCATTTAAAAGGGATATTGGAGCATACGGATAAGAACCACGTCGTGGTGGAGGTGGGAAGCGTGGGCTATCACGTGAACGTTCCCCCTTCGACCCTTCCACAGCTGCCGAAGGTGGGGGAAGAGATAAAACTTTTCACCTATCAAGTGGTAAGAGAGGATGATATTTCCCTCTATGGGTTTCTCTCTAAGGAAGAAAGGAGCCTCTTTTCATTATTATTGTCGGTCAGCGGGATCGGACCGAAGGCGTCTCTTTCGATCCTTTCCGGTTTCCCGATCGATAAGCTTGTCGCAGCAATTACCCGGGAAGATGTTGATTTAATTTCCACGGTCCCGGGAATCGGCAAGAAGACCGCGCAGAAGTTAGTTATCGAGTTGAAAGAGAAAGTCGCCAAAGCTTATGCCATCAAGCCCTCGGACATGGCTATCGGCATCAAAGGCGACGCGCCGGTCGTTTCGGATGCGATTTCCGCCCTGATCGCCCTCGGTTATTCCCCCAAAGAAGCCCGCAGCACTATTTTAAGATCTGGGATCGACCTTTCGGCGGGGAGCGTTGAAGCGATCATCAAGCAGGCCTTAAAGAATCTTGTTTAGGACCCATTCTTCCGCCTGGCGCATCCATTTGCGCGGCAAAAAGGTCTCTTCGCTCAGCGGCTTGACGAATATCGAATAGATATTTAGCAGATTTGCCCCCAGGATATCCATGAACAGCTGGTCTCCGATCATGGCGCATTCCGCCGGTTTCGCATTGAGTATTTTTAACGATCTCCAAAAGGCGAACGGCAGAGGCTTGAATCCAAGAGACATTGCCGGCAGGTCGAGCGTTTCGCCGATAAACTTGACCCGCATGGGATGGCGGCTGTTAGAGGTCAGGCAGAGCTTAAAGCCTTGTTCCTTGCGCTCGACCACCCATTCGAAAACCTGCGGGGAAACATCGTTTAATTTTCGCGGGATTAGGGTGTCGTCTATGTCCAGGATCAGCGCATTGATCCCCGCTTGCCTGAGAGCATCAAAGTCTATCTCATGGATGTTTGTTACGGTCTGACTAGGCTTTAGCAGATTCAGAAACCAGTTCAAAATCGATCCTCCGTTTCAGGTTGGCCAGAAGCCTGTCAAAATCTTCTTTGAAGTCAGGCGAGACCATCAGCTTAATGGTTGCTTTAGGGCCGGGCTCGGGGGCGGGGGTGCGGATGGAGACCATTCCGGCGAAAGCCTCGAAATAAGGGCAGATAAGATAGATGTCTTCTTTCTTTACCCTCAGATAGACGTCGATCGAATCCATTTACAATTTCTCGATGTAAAAGAGGACGACCGCCGGGACGTCTTTGTATAAGATACGATTGATCTCTTTCAGTTTCGCGTTACGGTCGCTTTTTAGCGCGATATTTATGCTTTCTAGCTGGCCCAATAGCTTGTCGACCTGGGCGTTGCTGTAATGGCTGAAGTTCACTTCGCCGTCCGTTTTGAAGAGAGGGGCGATCAAGCTGTAGCTGTCATATGAGCCGGTAGCTTCTTCGGTGGTGAAGAGCTCTTCAATGCCGGCCTTGTATCCCATCAGGTAAAAGTCGTGCTTCCCGGAAGAAAGCTCTTTTATCCATTTGTCCTCATCCGCGTAGCTAACTTCGACCAACTCAACTTTCATGCCGATATTGCGAAGGTCTGCTTGGATCTTTTTGGCGATCTCTACCGTCATGATTCCGTCGGTATGCAGAAGGCTCAGATCTTTCAGGCGTTTGTCATTAATGGGGTAGCCCGATCCTTTCATGAGTAGCTTGGCGTATCCAATATCCCGGTCGCGGGGAACGAGATCGGCGTCATAACCCAGCATTTTGGGCGCAATATAGCCTGAAGGGACTACTTCGCTGCTGACGATCTTTTCGGCGATGTGTTTTTTGTCGATGGATTGATCAATGGCTTCACGGACCCGGACGTCCTTGAGCATTTCGCTCTTCTGGTTGATGGCCATGAACCAGATACCATCATAATCTTTCGCTTGCGCGAAAGATAAATTGCAAATTACAAATAAACAAATGACAAATGAATGAATAATTATTTTAAGCAGCGTATTTTTTCTTGCCTTGTTCAAAGATATCTCCTCCTTTATAGTCGATCGCGACGATTGCCGGAAAATCTACAACGTCCAATTCGAGCACGGCCTCGGCCCCCAGGTCGGGATAGGCGATAATATCGGCTTTCTTGATGAAGCGCGTCATAAAAGCGGCGGTGCCGCCCGGAACGACCAGGTAGGCCGCCTTATATTTTTTCATGGCTTCTTTTACTTCTTCGCCGCGCCTTCCTTTCCCGATGGTGACCTTCACCCCAAGTTTCAAAAGTTCGGGAGTATAAGGGTCCATGCGCGTGGCGGTAGTCGGGCCGATTGATCCGATCACGTTGCCCTTTTTTGTCGGAGTAGGTGAGGCGTAGTATAGGATGGCGCCTTTGGGATCGAAGGGCGGACGCGCGTCAAAGATCTTATGCGCCGCGTCCCGGGCCGTAATGATCTTCCCCGAGATGAGAACTTTATCGCCCACCTTCAGTCCGCGGATGTCTTTGTCGGTTAGCGGTGGCTTGATCTTTATTATCTTGGACTTAGCAGTTTTTTTGGTTTTCTTCTTGGCCATTTAGATCACGGCCTCCTTGTAGCGGTGGGCGTGACAGTCGATGTTTACCGCGACCGGCAGGCTTGAGATATGGCAGGGATTTTTTTCAATATGAACCGCCAGAGCTGTGGTGTCCCCCCCCAGTCCCATCGGCCCAATACCGGAAGCATTTATTTTTTTGTGCAATTCCTTTTCCCATTCGGCGGTATCTCTTTCGCTGTTGTGCATCCCCACTTCACGCAGCAGCGCTTTTTTGGCAATGATCGGCGCGGAATCAAAAGTGCCGCCAACACCCACCCCCACAATGATCGGGGGGCAGTCGTTGGGCCCGCCTTTTATCACCGTATCGATGATGAACCGGCTGATGTCTTCCTTGCCGGCGTTAGGGTTGAACATCTTAATGGCGCTGACATTTTCGGCTCCTCCGCCTTTGGTCAGGAGAGTGATCTTAATGTTTTCCCCCGGCACGATCTCGCTATGGATTACGGCGGGAGTATTGTCGCCAGTGTTTTTTCTTTTCAGGGGGTCGCGGGCTACCGATTTGCGGAGCTCTTTGTAGCCGCGGCTGACCCCTTCGTTAATGGCCTCGGTCAGCGTCCCATCAATAATCCTTACGTCCTGGCCGATCTCCACAAAGACCACGGCCAGGCCTGTATCCTGGCAAAGGGGAAGCTTATCCCGCCAGGCAACCTTGGCATTCTGAATGATCTGGCGGAGGACCTCTCTCCCGGTAGGAGATGTTTCTTTTGCGAGTGCTTTATTAAGCGCCTCTAAGACGTCTTCGGGAAGGGCTGTGCTGGCTTCGAGGCAGAGCCTTTTTACGGTCTCGTTTATTTTTTTGGCTACAATTTCGCGCATTTTTCGTTGTTGGCCTTTATGGCCTCTGCCGACCTTTGGAGAGCGGCTTTTTCTTCGTCCGTCAGGTCGATTTCCACGATCTCCTGGACTCCGTCTTTTCCAATTTTGGCCGGGAGGCCGATATAGAGATCTTTTAACCCATACTCTCCATTGGCATAAACCGATGAAGAGATGACCTCTCCCCGGTCGGCGAGCATAGATTCTACCATATAAGCCGTGGCGGCAGAAGGGGCGTAGTAGGCGGACCCGGTCTTGAGGTGCCCGACGATCTCGGCGCCGCCTTTGCGGGTGCGATCGACGATCCGGTCGATCACATTCTGGGGGAGAAGTTTAGCGATCGGTTTGCCCGAAACGGTGGTCTGGCTGGGGACGGGAACCATTAAGTCGCCGTGGGTGCCCAAAACCATGGCCTTAACTTTTGTTACCGGAACGTTTAGCTCAAGAGCGATAAAAGTTGCCATTCTAGCAAGATCAAGGAGGGGAGCCATTCCCAGAACTCTTTTTGAATCGAATCCTAAAGTTTTCCAGGCGACATAGGTCATGGTATCCAGAGGGTTTGTAACCATTAAAACGATCGATTTTGAGGCATGTTTTTTGATGTTTTCAGCAACAGACATGGTTATTGCCGTGTTTTTCGCCAAAAGGTCATCCCGGCTCATTCCCGGCTTGCGCGCCAGGCCGGCGGTGACGACGACTATCTCAGAATCTTTGATCTCGGAAAAATCATTGGTGCCGGTTATTTTCGCGTTGTAACCAACGACCGGGCCTGCCTGCAGCATATCCAGGGCTTTGCCCTGAGGGATGCCTGCGATGACATCGACCAGAACGATATCTCCGAGGTCTTTTTCAGCCAGCCGGCGGGCGACTTCGGCGCCAACATTCCCGGCTCCAATAACGGATAATTTTCGCTTCATGAAAGCTAATATTAGCAGAGTAGAGGGAGAAATTCAATTTTGAGGGCTAAACCGCTAGGGCCAGGATGGCGTCAAAATGCGGATCCATATATAATCCGGCATAAAGCTCGTAAAGTTCCAGTCTTAAATCTTGATGCGGACCCTTTAACATCTCTTTGCCGAATATTATAAAATGAAAGAAATTCTCAGCAACGAATTCGGATGGGTCCGATACGTAAAACTTTCTGTATTTTTTGTCGTGGTATAAGTAATCGGTTACAAAAATTGCTCCGGCGGACCGAAATTTGTTATGCAGCCGGTCTATCTCGCTTTGCTTGCCTTCCTTGATCAAAAATTCCTCAACAACATGTCCCAGCTCGTGGAGCAGATAGCCAGTAAAAAGATACCTGTCGATTGTGCTGGTGATCCCAAGATAGCCGTTTTCAAAATCGCCAAAATAGGCGCCAGTGCTGTATTGCCCGTCCAGATTGATACATTTTAACACTTTGCTTTTAAGGACGCGCTCAGGAAGCAAATTTAAAATATCGATCACGAGATAGAGCGTGCCGGCGCTGCACTTGCCCCCGGCGGTTATTCCATAAGGCCGCTGGATTTTCTTTTTAAGGATTTTCTTCGCGCCTGCAATGTTTGTCCCTGGGAAAACGGCCTGGTCTTCCCGCCATTTTTGCGCGGCCAGGTATGCGGCCCGCTCCCCTTCTTTGTTTTGTTCCGGCAGCAATTGCCCATAGTAGGATAATCGGCGTGAAATAGATTCGGTGCTTCCGACCCCTTTTGGCATTTCCTTGATCCAATACCCATCGCCAGGCCATTCGAAAATAGTTATGGTCCCTCTTTTCAGTATTTCTTCCAGGGCCGGCGTCAACCCAGGGATTTTGCCGGCCAAAGAGGGCCTTTGATTGTATCTGAAATGCCGGATGATCTCGATTAATTGCTGGCGGACCTTTTGCCAGGTAGGATTTGGGCCGACAAGCCGATGATAAGCACGTATTAATATATTAGGCTTTTTTCCGGATGGGGGAGAGATTGCCATAAATCACTTAAAAGCGCGGGCGAAAAGGATGAGCGCGGGCGGAACAAATATCAGCCCCGCGGAGGTCCCGGTTAAGATGCTGAGCAGGGCGCCGGCCAGAAGCGAAGAACTCCCTAGCGCGAGCTGGATATATTTGGTAATGGGATTTGGCCCCTGGGGTGGAGGGATGCCTCCGCCTCTTTTCAAGTCAACCCGGTCACGAGCTATAGCTATGGCCGCGGGCGGCCTCGTCAATCGCGGTCGGCGGCCCATGGCCTGATTGGCTTGTATCCATATTTTTATGCTTCCGGGTGATACTAACATTTTAACTTAAAGGATAAACCCAGCCAAAATGATCTGGGATTCTTTCCTCCTGAATATCGTTTAACTTTGTATAAAGCGCTTGAGTTATCGGGCCAACTTTTCCCTGGTTAAATTCAATTGTTCTCTTGCCGATTGTGATGGAACTGATGGGAGTGACCACTGCGGCGGTGCCCGAGCAAAAAGCTTCATCGGCTTTTTTCGCCAGGTTAAGAGGGATAGGCTGGTTATCAATGACTTTTATTCCCATATCTATGGCCAGGGTAATGAGGCTGTCGCGGGTGATCCCCGGTAGAATAGTACCGGAAAGACCGGGAGTGTAAATAGTTCCATCCAGGACAAAGAAGGCATTTGCTGCGCCGACTTCTTCGATGTTCGCCCCGCTGGCAACATCCAGATAAATGGCTTCAGCAAAACCGCGGGCTTTAGCTAATAGGCCGGGTAAGATGCTCCCGGCATAATTACCTGCTACTTTAACATCTCCCATAAGACCGGGAGCCGAACGCCTAAAATGCTCTTCGATCAGCATGGGCTTGGCAGAAAAACCGCCTTTAAAATACGGCCCTACCGGGCTGACGAAGATCATGAGAGTTTCACTGGGGGCGGGTGCGACTCCGAGCTGTGCTCCGCTTCCAAAATGAAGCGGACGGATATACATTGAGGCGCCAAAGCCTGGCGGTGCGAGTAGATGCTGGTTGGCAAGGACGGTAGCGCGTACCGCTTCAAGATAGACTTGTTCCGGGATCGGGGTAAGGGCAAGACGGGCAGAGGTCCTTTGGTGGCGCTTCGCATTTTCAGGCAGCCTGAAACCAACAATCCGGTCCCTGACGCTGCGGTAGGCCTTGGCACCTTCAAACCCGGCCTGTCCATAGTGCAGGGCTTGCGTCACCGGGCTTAAAGAAATATTTTCAAAGGGATAAAGAGAATTGCTGATTGAGACAGAAGACCATTCTCCGCCGCGTTTGATCGTGGACAAAAACATTACGTCCGACCTGTTTAAGCCAAAGGTCAGCGCGGAAAAATCAATTTCCTGAGTCGCGCCTGGCTGCAAACGGGTGGCAACTTGGGGTATTTCGGCTAAGATTTCCTGAGCTCTTTCTATTACCGGCCCGCAAACAAAAGTTTGCGTATAGGCATCCGGATTAAGCGATGGTTCAAGCGATATCCCGCGGAAGTCATTGAGGCGTGCCTGGGCGACTCCCTGCTCGGCAACGATTTGGGCTCCGACTCTCCCCCTCAACGCCTTTACCCTTCTTGCGCCGATTAATTGAGGGCCGCTCAGGATTACCCGCTTAACAGCAAATTCCGCCATCTATTTTTCCTCCTCAATAAAAAAACCGAGGCTTGTGTTCCTCGGCAGGGATCTATATTTTTTTCGGATGGAATTGAGATAAATTTCAGGTAATTTTGAATTTGCCCTAGGATACGAAGGAATTAAGTTTCACGAAATCGTCAATGGATAAGGTCTCCGGCCTTCGATTAAGATCGATTCCAGAATTTTCGAGGTTGTAACCCTTCAATGAATTCCGGATCTTCTTTCTTCTCTGTTGAAATGCCGCATGGACGATGTCGAAAAATCTTTTTTCGTTTTTAACCTTATATCTGGGAGATTTATACGGTCTTAGAACTACAATCGCGGAGCCCACTTCGGGCCAGGGGTAAAACGAAGATTTTGAGACAAAAGAATTCAGGCTCACGTCCGCATGGAACTGGACGAAGATCGAGAATGATCCGTATTTTTTGGATCCCGGAGCCGCAGCCATTCTTTCGGCAACTTCTTTTTGGACCATCAGCACCGCGATCTCCGGCTTATCATCGATCTGGATGATCTTTTCAATTATCGGAGCTGTGATATAGTAGGGCAGGTTGCCGATAACCTTATATTTTCTGCCCAGGATAAGCTTTCCCAAATCAGCTTTTAGGATGTCTTTGGGAACAAAACTTATATTCTTGAAATTTTTAAGGACCTCTTTACTGATGCGCAGAAGTTCCTGGTCGATTTCGATCGCAATTAGATGATAGACATGATTGGCCAGTTCTGAAGTTACTACCCCAAGGCCCGAACCGATCTCGATCACCAGATCGTCTTTTGAAAGCTCCGCCGCGCGGATAATCCTTTCGAGGACCTGGGGGTCGACCAGAAAATGTTGGCCCAAACGTTTGCGCGGAAAGCGTCCGTAAGTGGCCAGAAGCTCTTTGGTTATCTGTGCCAGGGTCGGCGTCATTTAATCTTGGCGAAGTGGGTGGCGACTTTGATGGCCTCGATCAGGCTCATCGGTTTGGCCCAGCCTTTGCCGGCAATGTCGAAGCCGGTGCCGTGGTCGACCGAGGTGCGGACAATGGGCAGGCCAACCGTAACGTTGACCGAATGGTTAAAAGACAAAAGTTTTAACGGGATCAGCCCCTGATCGTGGTACATGGCGATGACGATATCGAACATGCCGATGTTCGCCAGATAGAAAATGGCGTCCGGAGAGATCGGGCCCTTTACGTTGATGCCCAGCTTTTTGGCGGCATCCACCGCGGGCTTAATAATTTTTATCTCTTCATCCCCGAAGATCCCGGCTTCTCCCGCGTGCGGGTTGAGCCCGGCCAC
>Ga0209536_100003539_pt1 | contig 25035 bp, 20 predicted proteins | sample DeeMarSeWOR28_12_FD_187461 | JGI IMG/M metagenome (GOLD analysis project Ga0209536, IMG submission 187461) | Marine sediment microbial communities from White Oak River estuary, North Carolina - WOR-2-8_12 (SPAdes) (version 2) | ecosystem: Environmental > Aquatic > Marine > Intertidal zone >...
AGCCAGTTACCGGGTGACGAGGCCCCGGCCGCGGTGATCGTCGAATCCAGTTTTTCTTCGGGCGCCGACATGGCGCGCCGGCTCTACCCCATCTATCCGGCCAGGCTGCTGACGCGGCTCGAGTACCCGGTGGTCGAGTACGTTGCCCGTTTGCGCAGTCCGGTGCTGGTGGTGCATAGCCGCGACGACGAAATCATCCCGTTCTCCATGGGCCGCGCCATTTACGAGGCGGCACCCGCTCCGAAGTCGTTCCTGGAGCTGCGCGGCGACCACAATGCCGGCTTCTGGATCAGCCGCGAGGCCTACACGGCGGGCCTGGACGGTTTCCTCGACAGCGTGCTGGGGCCGGCCAAGGCTGGGGAGGATTCGGCCTCGATCGAAGATGGCTGAAGAGCATCGCGGCTGAAGCACAGGCAACGCAGCAGGAGCGGCTTTCAGCGCAGCTGAAATAAGTGCCTGCGGAGTGCCGTCGTGCGTCGCTCCCACACACAAAGCCGCTCCGGCACCGGCCCGAACGCAACCCGGCCTTGTTACGTGGCGGGCGAGACCGCAGTATGTCCGGCATGGCTCATCCGCCCCCGGAATCGGTCCCCTACGCAACGCGGCGCAGTTTTCTCGGCGTCTTCCGCTACAGCCGCCGTGCGCTGGGCCTCGTCTGGACCACCAGCCGCGGGCTGACGGTCGCACTGGGCGTGCTGACCCTGATCGCCGGGGTGCTGCCGGCGGCGATGGCCTGGGTCGGCGCGCTGATCATCGACGCGGTCGTGGCGGCGACGCAGATCTACCGCGACACGGGGTCCGCGGAATTCCGGCAGGTATTTTCGCTGGTCGCGGTGGAGGCGCTGATCGTGGCCGGCCTGGCGGGCGCCCAGCGCGGCATATCGCTCTGCCAGGCACTGTTGCGCGCCTTGTTGGGCCAGCGGGTCAACGTGATGATCCTGGAAAAGGCGCTGACTCTGGAGCTGGCCCAGTTCGAAGACTCCGAGTTCTACGACAAGCTGACCCGCGCCCGCCGCGAGGCCTCCAGCCGGCCCTTGTCGCTGGTCAACCGCACCTTCGGCCTGGCGCAGAACGTGGTGTCCCTGGTCAGCTACGGCGTGCTGCTGGTGCAGTTCTCGCCCTGGGCCGTGGCCGTGCTGGTTGTCGCGGGCCTGCCCAGCTTCATCGCCGAGACGCGGTTTTCCGACGAAGCCTTCTCGCTGTTCCGCTGGCGCTCGCCCGACACGCGCATGCAGATTTACCTGGAGACCGTGCTGGCGCGCGAGGACAACGTCAAGGAAGTCAAGCTGTTCGGCCTCGGCCCGCTGCTGCTGCAGCGTTACCGCGATATCTTCATGCGCCTCTACACGCGCGACCGCTCGCTGGCGATCCGGCGCGACGGCTGGGGATTCGTGTTGGGCCTGGTCGGCACGGCGGCCCTGTACGGCGCCTACGCCTGGATCGCGGCGGCCGCGGTGATGACGCGGATCACGCTGGGCCAGATGACCATGTACCTGATGCTGTTCCGCCAGGGGCAGGCAGCCGTGTCGGCGATTCTGAGCGCGATCGGGGGCATGTACGAGGACAACCTCTACCTCTCGACGCTGTACGACTACCTGGAAACGCCGGTTCCGGAGCCCGCCGCGACGCGCGGAGGGGCGTTGCGCGGGCCGCATCCGGAGGACGGCATCCGGTTCGAGAAGGTCAGCTTCAGCTACCCCGGAGCCGCCCAGCCGGCCCTGAGCGGGATCGACCTCCATATCCGGCCCGGTGAATCACTGGCGCTGGTGGGCGAGAACGGCTCCGGCAAGACCACGCTGATCAAGTTGCTGACGCGCCTCTACCGTCCGGATTCCGGCCGCATCCTGCTCGACGGAATGGACCTGGAGACGTGGGACGAGCAAGCGCTGCGCCTGCGCATCGGCGTGATCTTCCAGGATTTCGCCCGCTACCAGTTCCTGTTCGGCGAGAACATCGGGGTCGGTGACGTGCGGCACTTCGAGGATACCGGGCGCTGGGCGGAGGCGGCCGAGAAGGGCATGGCCGAGGCCATCGTGGCCGAATTGCCCAAGGGCTACGAGACCCAGTTGGGCAAATGGTTCAAGGGCGGACAGGAGCTATCCGGCGGGCAGTGGCAGAAGGTGGCGCTGGCCCGCGCCTTCATGCGCACCGAGGCTGACATACTGGTGCTGGACGAACCGACCGCGGCGATGGACGCCGCCGCCGAAGCGACCATCTTCGAGCACTTCCGCAAACTGACGCAGAACCGCATCGCCATCCTGATCTCCCACCGCTTCTCAACCGTGCGCATGGCCAGCCAGATCGTCGTCATCGAAAACGGCCGCATCATCGAGCGCGGCAGCCACGAGGAGCTGATGGCGCTCGACGGCCATTACGCGCGCCTGTTCTCGCTGCAGGCCGCCGGTTACCGTTAGGAGCGGCGGCCAGCCTCGCCCGATCTTGCCGCAGATCAATGAAGTCCGGCCCGGTTGGCGAGATCATGCCCGGACGCATGACCGGAGTCCATCCATGAAGAGCCCCGAAAAGACCGTATTCGAAACCATATTGGCCATCGCAGTCCTGTTCGCGCTGGCGCTGCTGCCGCTGGCGGTCCGGGCGGAATCGCCCATGCCTCACCAACCGCCGGCTTTCTCCGAGTTCGACCAGGACGGTGACGGTTTTGTCAGCGAAGATGAGTTCACCGCAACCCGCAACGCCCACCACGAGGCGATGGCGAAAGAAGGCCGGCCGATGAAGGGCATGGCTACCGCGCCGGCATTCAGCGACATCGACACCGACGGCGATGGCAAGCTCAGCGAGGCGGAACTCACCACCGCCCAGCAGGCCCACATGAAAGCCATGCACGGGGCGCACGCCGGGATGGGCGGCGGCAAGCCTGGCGGCAAACATCACGGGATGCACCATGGCCATGGCATGCCCACCTTTGCCGATATCGACACCGATGGCGACGGCTGCATCAGCCCGGAGGAATTCGACGCCCACCACGCCGCCTACCGGAAGGCCGAAACAGACTGACGCCCGCCGGAGCGGCTTCTTGCAGGAGCGACTTATTGTGGGAGCGGCTTCAGCCGCGATGCTCTTCCCAGCCGCCTTCAATCGGGGCTAAAGCCTCTCCCACAGCCAGTACCGACCCATCCTGCAGTATGCTGGCGGCATGGCCGCTTTTGACACGATCGTTCTGGGCGCCGGCGCGGCCGGCCTGATGTGCGCGCTCACCGCCGGGGCGCGCGGGCGCCGCGTGCTGGTGCTGGAGCGCGCCAACAAGCCGGGCAAGAAAATCCTGATGTCCGGCGGCGGGCGGTGCAATTTCACCAACCTGCACGTGAGTCCCGAGCGCTTCCTGTCGGCCAACCCGCACTTCTGCAAAAGCGCGCTCAGCCGCTACACACAGTGGGATTTCATCGAAATGCTGCAGCGCCACGGCATCGAATACTTCGAGAAGGAGACGGTCACCGGCCTCAGCGGACAACTGTTCTGCCGCCAGTCCGCGAAGCAGATCGTGGCGATGCTGCTGGCGGAGTGCGCCGCGGCCGGTGTCGACATCCGGCTGGACTGTGAAACCCGCCAGGTCGAACAGCGGGACGGCTTCCGACTCGCTACCAGCCTGGGCGATTTCGCCGCGGAATCGCTGGTGGTGGCCGCAGGCGGCCTGTCGGTGCCCAGCCTGGGCGGCTCGGACTTCGGCTATCGCCTGGCACGGCAGTTCGGCCTGCGCCTGCTGCCGACCTCGGCGGGCCTGGTGCCATTCACCTTCACCGGTTCCATGCATGAACTGTGCAGCCGCCTGTCCGGGGTATCGAGCGAGGTCGTCATCGCCAACGCCGGTGCTTCGTTTCGCGAAGACCTGCTATTCACCCACCGCGGCCTCAGCGGACCGGCCGCCCTGCAGATCTCGAGCTACTGGAGGCCGGGCGAGGCCATCGAGGTCGACTTGCTGCCGGGCCGGGATGCGCCGGGCCTGCTGCGGGAGTGGAAACGTGAGCAGCCGCGCTCGTTGTTGCGCACGCCTTTGGCGCGCCTGCTGCCTGCCAAGCTCGTGCAGGAACTGGAAGCCCTGTACTGGGCCGAGGCCGCGGAGCGGGCCCTGGCGGACTGGCCGGACCGGCAACTGACCGCCGTGGCCCGTCGGCTGCAGCACTGGCAGCTCAAGCCGGCCGCAACCGAGGGTTACCGCACGGCGGAGGTGACGCTCGGCGGGGTCGATACCCGGGACCTGTCCTCGAAGACCATGCAGTCGCCGGTGCCGGGGCTGTTCTTCGTCGGCGAAGTGGTCGACGTCACCGGCCACCTGGGCGGCTTCAATTTCCAGTGGGCCTGGTCCTCCGGCCACGCCGCGGGCATGTCTTTGTAGCAGCGGCTTTGGCCGCGATATGCAACAATCCCGGCGGGTTTGTCGCCTGCGGGATGATGAGGCCGGCAATGTAGTAGTGTTACAACCAACCATTCAGTGAGATCGGAAAATGGCGCAGTTCGTACCTGCCGACCCATTCGACCTGGTGATCTTCGGCGGCACCGGGGACCTGAGTCAGCGCAAGCTGCTCCCCGCGCTGTTTCACCGCGACCGCGACGGGCAGTTCAGCGACGGCAGCCGTATTTTCGCGGTGTCGCGGGGCGGCATGGCGCAGGAGGAATTCATCGGCCTGGTGCGCCAGGCACTCGCGCGGAAACTGCATGCGGACGAATTCGACGGCGCAACCTGGCAGCGTTTTTCGCGCCGCCTGTTTCATTATCGGCTGGACGTGACCACAGCCGATGGCTGGGACGGGCTGGGCGCGGCGCTGAAGCAGGAACCCGACCACATACGGGTCTTCTACCTGGCGACCCTGCCTTCGCTGTATGGGGCCAGCGCGGGCAACCTGGCCCGGGCGGGCTTGATCGACTCCCGCTCGCGTATCGTGCTGGAGAAGCCGATCGGCGCCGATTACGCGTCGGCGCGGGCCATCAACGACGACGTGTGCCGCGTGTTCCACGAGTCCCAGGTCTACCGGATCGATCATTACCTCGGCAAGGAGACGGTGCAGAACCTGGCGGCCCTTCGTTTCGCCAATTCCCTGTTCGAACCCCTGTGGCGCCACGCGGCGGTCGACCACGTGCAGATCACCGTGGCCGAGGACCTGGGCACCGGCAACCGGGCCGGGTTTTACGAGCGCACGGGCGCACTGCGCGACATGGTCCAGAACCACATGCTGCAACTCCTTTGCCTGGTGGCGATGGAGCCGCCCCTCAGCCTCGACCACGAAGAGCTGCGCAACGAAAAGATCAAGGTGCTCAAAGCGCTGCGGCCCATCACCCCGGACACCGTCAAGCAGGTTACCGTGCGCGGGCAGTATGTCGCCGGGGCCGTCGGCGGGGAACTCGTGAAGGGGTACCGGGAGGAACTGGAGCAGGATGGCCCCAGTGACACCGAGACCTTCGTGGCCATCAAGGCTGAAATCGACAACTGGCGCTGGGCGGACACGCCGTTCTACCTGCGCACGGGCAAGCGCCTGCCGCGCAAGGCCTCCGAAATCGTCCTGCAATTCCGCCCGGTGGCCCACTCGATCTTTCCGGAGGATTCGGGCGATCTCGTACCCAACCGGCTGGTCATCCGCCTGCAGCCCAACGAGGGCGTGCAGCTCGGCATCGTGACCAAGGAGCCCGGCCCCGGCAGTTTCAGGCTGCGGTCGCTGCCGCTCAACCTGAGCTTCACGGAGACCTACCCGCTCCGCTACCCCGACGCCTACGAGCGCCTGCTGATGGAAGTGCTGCGCGGCAACCCGGCGCTGTTCATGCACCGCGAGGAAGTCGAGCGGGCCTGGCAGTGGATCGACGGCATCATCGAAAGCTGGCGGGACCGCCGCATGAAAACACAGGACTACGTGGCGGGCACCTGGGGGCCCACCGACTCGGTGCGGCTGCTGGACCGCGACGGCCGCGAATGGAGAAACCCCAGTGAAGAATGACGCGACCGTTTCCCCGGCACCCCGCTTCCGGGCCTTCGAATCACGCCGGGAAGCCTCGGGCGCCCTGGCGGAAGAGGTCTTCGAGACGCTGACCGAGGCCCTTGCCGCGCTCGGGCGGGCGACGCTCGTGGTCAGCGGCGGCGCCTCGCCGGTCGAGTTCTTTCATGCGCTGCGGGAGCTGCCGCTGGCCTGGGAGCGGATCGCCGTCATTCCCAGCGACGAGCGAGCGGTGCCGCTGGGGCATCCGGACCGCAACGAGGCCATGATCCGGCGCGAACTCCTGCAGGGGTCCGCCGCGTCGGCCGCGCTGCGGGCGATACTGCCACCCAGTGGAGCGACCGGTTCGCTGGCGGAACTGGGTGAGGCCCTGCCCGCCTCCTTTGACGCGGTCGTGCTGGGCATGGGCACGGACGGCCATACCGCATCGCTGTTCCCGGGAAGCCCGCAACTCGAAGCCGCCCTGCGCAGCGCCGAACCGCTGGCCCTGCTGAACGTGCCTCACCTCGGCACGCAGCGCGTCAGCCTGACCCCGGCCGCGCTGCTGTCCAGCCGCCGCATCGACCTGCTGTTCTTCGGCGGCGAGAAGCGGTCGGTGTTCGAGGCTGCCGCCGAGAGCGGGGATGTCGCCCGGTTCCCGGTGCGCTGTGTGCTGCAGCAGAATCGGGTACCGGTCCAGGTGTTCTGGGCGCCCTGAGGGTGCGGCAATGAAGGATGCCTTCGGACGTTGCGGCCGAGGCTACAGGTGCAGGTAGAGGTGGCCGTTGTCCTGCAGGTGCCGTTTCGCTTCCCGCCAGCCGGGGAACAATCGCTGCTGCAACGCGTAAAAGCGCGGTCCGTGGTTGTGCTCTCGCAGGTGGCAAACCTCGTGGGCGATCACGTAATCCACACACCACGGCGGGGCCCTGAGCAGGAGCGGATTCAGGGTGATCACGCCGGCGGCCGAACAGGTTCCCCAGCTCGCCTTCATGCGCCGCAGGCGCATCGCCGGCGGCTTCCCGCCGGTCCATTCCGCCGCCGCGCTGATGACCTCGAGACGGCGGGCGAAGTCGGACCGGGCCTCGTCGCGATACCAGCGGAGGAGTTGTTCCCTGACCTGGCCTGGGTCGAGAGGCGCGGGAGCGAGCATGCGAATGCTGCCCTCCGCCCAGTACACGCGCCGCCGGCGGCCCGCATGCGTCCGGACCTCCAGAGGATAACGCTGACCCAGCAGCAGATGCCGCTCGCCATCGACGTAGCGTAAAGGGGGCAGTTCGCTCTGCCGGGCCCGGGCGGAATCGAGGAATCGCGCGACGTAAGCCGTGCTGCCCTGCAGGGTCCGGTGTATGTCCCGCCGGGTCATGCGGCGCGGCGCGACCACCCGCAGGCCTCCGCTGTCACTGATCTCCAGGTGAATGCGCCGCTTGACGCGCGGCCGATGGGTGATTTCGTAATCGATCTCGCGGCCGGCGTGGATCAGGGGTTCCGGTTTGCGGGCGCGGCTGGGCATGCGCCGATTGTAGGAGCGGCTTCAGCCGCGATCAATCGAATACGGCCTGCTGCAATCAGGTCACTCCAGGCGGACGTGCATGGTGCCGATTACCTTGTAGATGATGAGCAGCGGTTTCTTGTTGGAAAAGGTGATGATGCGGTTGCCGCCGCCATACAGCAGGTGCGAGGTGAGGTAGAGGTGGACGGCCTCCGGGCTTTTCAGGATTTCGGCGACGGCGTCGAGCGCGCGCTGTTCCTGTTTTCTTTCCAGCGCGATCCGCAGCGCGCCAACCTGGATGCAGTCCTCCTTGAACGTCAGGGTAGGCGTAAGTTTGTGCAACAGGACTTCCCGGTAGAGCGGCTTGATGGTCTCCGCCGGGAGCACCAGGCCCAACTGCTGGTCGGCCAGCAACCAGTCGATCCCGCTTTCCCTGCACTGAAGGCCCTCATGCTCGCCAAAGGCCTGGCACCAGCCTTTGAAGTAAGCCGAATAACGAATCAATTCCCGTTCGAGCATCCCGGATCAGAGCACCTCGTGGGTTCAGCTACGAGTGTATCCTTTCTGGCGGCGCTTCCCAATGACGTTAAGCAAATGCGCATGCGAGCGCTCGCAACGAAAATGACCAGCCAGCACTGCGCCATGAACTTTCTTCCGCCTCCGGCGTGATACTTTCGTTAGATTTCGGGTCTATTTTCCTCGAAGCAACCGATAGGAATCCGGACCGTGAACAGCAAACACGTACTGGTGGTGGAGGACGAGCAGGACATCGCCGACCTGCTGGCCCTGCACCTCGAAGACATGGATTGCGAAGTTTCCGTGGCCGCGGACGGGCACGAGGCGATGCGCCTGGCCTTCGCGCGCGATTGGGAACTGGTGATCCTCGACCTGCGCCTGCCCGGCCCGGACGGCCTCTCCATCTGCCGGGCCCTGCGCCGCGAGTCCCGCTACGTCCCGATCCTGATGCTGACTTCGAAATCTTCCGAGCTGGACCGGGTGCTGGGCCTGGAACTCGGCGCCGACGATTACGTGACCAAGCCGTTCAGCGTTTCGGAACTGATGGCCCGGGTCAAGGCCATCTTCCGCCGCGTCGAATCGCTGCAAAAGCGTTTTCCGGGCGGTGACGAAGCGCTCACGATCGGGCCGCTGACCATCGATCCGGCCGGGCGGCAAGTCGCGGTGAAGGGCGAGTCGATGGCGCTGACGGCGCGCGAGTTCGACCTGTTGCTGCACTTTGCCAGGCACCCCGGTCGCGTTTTCAGCCGCGCGCAGCTGCTGGACAGCGTCTGGGGCTACGGACACGAGGGTTACGAACACACGGTCAACTCGCATATCAACCGCCTGCGCTCCAAGATCGAACCGGATCCGGCCCATCCGGAATTCATCGTGACCGTTTGGGGCGTCGGCTACAAGCTCGACTCCAAGCCTCGATTGCGAGCTGTTTGAACCTCGTGCCCGGCATGCTCAAGAACACGCTGTTCGCCCGTCTCGGCCTGGCCCTGCTGTTGATCGTGGGGCTGATCGGCGGCGGCTTTTTCGCGCTCGAGCAGTTCACCACGCGGCTTTACTACGAAGAAATCACGCAGCGCCTGAACGCCTCGATCGCCATGTACGTCACCGGCGAGATGCAGCTGATCGAGGATGGCGCGGTCAACGAAGAGGCCCTTTCCCTGCTCGCGCAGCGGGCGATGATCATCAACCCCACGGTTGAAATCTATCTGCTGGACTCCGAGGGCCGAATCCTCGCCCATGCGCTGCCGCCGGAAGCGGTTCAGTTGGGGCGGGTCGCGCTGGAACCGGTTCGCGAACTGATCGCGGGTGAGAGCGAAATGCCGCTGCGCGGAACCGACCCACGCCACCTCGACCGGCAGAAGATATTTTCCGCCCACCCGGTGATGCACAACGACAAGCTGCAAGGGTACCTCTACGCCATTCTTGGCGGCCAGAAATATGACGAGCTCGCCGCCAGCCTGCGGGGCAGCTACGTGGGGAAAACCAGCCTTGGCGCATTGCTTGCGATCGTACTGGCCGCGTTCGGCGTGGGCCTGTTGGTATTCGGCCTGCTGACGCGCCGGCTCACGCGCCTGACGGCCGATGTCAGGGGCTTCACGCGGTCGGGTTTCGACCCGGAAGCGATACCGCCGCCGCCGGAGGCCCGCGACGATGGCGAAGCCGGCGACGAAATCGGGCAACTGCGCGATGCGTTCAGCCGCATGGCCAACAAGATCCAGGAACAGGTCGAAGGCCTGAAGGAAACCGACCGCCTGCGCCGCGAGCTGATCAGCAACGTCTCCCACGACCTGCGCACGCCGCTGGCCTCGATGCACGGCTACGTGGAGACCCTGCTGCTGAAGAACGATTCACTGAACGAGGCGGAGCGGCTGCGTTACCTGGAGATCACCCGCAAGCATTCGCTGCGCCTGCGGCGGTTGATCGGCGACCTGTTCGAGCTCTCGAAGCTCGACTCGGCCAGCATCCAGCCCTCGCTCGAAAGCTTTTCGCTGGCGGAGCTGCTGCAGGACGTGACCCAGGAATTCGAGCTCGAAGCCCAGAAGAAGGGTATCGCCATCGGCGTGGAGGCGCCGTCGGAAGCCACCCAGGTGTTTGCCGACATCGGGCTGATTCAACGCGTGCTCGAAAACCTGCTGCGCAACGCACTGAAGTACACGCCCGCCGGCGGCAGCATCACGATCAGCCTCGACCCGCAGCCCGACCACGTGGCCGTCGCCGTCGCCGACACGGGCTGCGGCATCGCCGAGCACGACCTCGAGCGCATATTCGATCGTTTCTACCGCAGCGAACAGGGTGAGGAGGGCCGATCGACCTCGGCCGGCCTGGGGCTGGCCATCGTCAAACGCATTCTCGACCTGCACGGCAGCCGGATCACGGTGCGCAGCACCCGCAACCAGGGAACGCGCTTCGAATTCGATATCCCGGTGCGGGCGGCAGCCTGAACCGCGCGCCCGCACCGATCCGAAGCGCTAGCCGCCGAAGTTCAGGATGTAACGCAATCCGAATTCGCTGCGGTCGTTGTTGAGGATGATCAACAGGTAATCGTCCGGCAGCAGCTTGGCGTTGGCGTATTCCTCGTCGAACGCGTTGCGGCCATAAAGCCCCAACGTCCAGCGACCGTCGGGATGGTTGTAGGTGATGTCGAAGTTGACGATACTCCGGCTCTCGATCTGCGTCATGCGGGCCGGGTCGTTAGACGGTTCGCCGTACATGTCGTCCCGGTATGACCAGTCCAGACGGAACACGAGGTCACCGCCGTTGCCCAGGGGCATGGTGTACTGGGGGCTCAGCGAGAAGGTCCAGTCCGGCGTCAGCGGCGCCACGACCGTGGGGTTGGGGTCGTCCACGTCCGCGTTGATGTAACCCAGCGTGGCGTGCAGCAGAAACTGATCGGTCGGCACCCAGGTGCTCTCCCACTCGAAGCCGGTGGACTCCTGGTCCACGACGATGTTGACCGTGTTGAAGCCGCCGCCGACGGAGCTGCTGACCTGATACGGCAGATCCTTGTACTGGGTATAGAAGATCGCCGCGGACATGCTCAGCGTGTTCAGCGGCGTTCCCTTCAGGCCGATCTCGTAGTTGGTCGCCGTTACGTTATCCCCGGCGACGTAGCAGTTCGGGTCACCAAACAGGCAGTAGGCTCGCGCCGGAAACTGGCCGGACTGGTAACCGTTCTGGATGGTGCCGTACAGGTTGAGCCGGTCGCTCATGTCCCAGGCCGCCGCCACCTCCCAGCTCGTTTCGTTCCAGTCGCGCGCGCCCGCGGCTTCGATGACGGTCAGCAAATCCCTGTTGGGCGGATCCAGATCGACGATGACGGGGGCGGTGTAGGCGGTCTTTTCGTCTTCGGTGTAGCGGGCTCCGACGGACAGCCGCAGCGTGCTCGTCACATTGAAGCCGATGTTGCCGTAAATGGCGTTGCTGTCGAGCTTCTGTTCATTGATGAAAATGGCCGGCCCACCCAGGAAGAAGTTGGGATCCTGCCGGTTGCCGCCCTCCTCCTCGAAAGAATACAGGCCGGCTACGAAATCCCAGGCGTCGAAGCTGCCGAACAACTGCAGTTCCGCGGATTTCTGGTCGGCAAATCCGACTTCGGGATAGGTGAAGATCGTGCCGTTTTCGGTGCCCGGAAAGGCGCCGGAGGGGTTCGCGATGCCGCCGACCGAGTCATCGTCCAGCCCGGACTCGTATTCGGAGCTCCGGTCGCTGTAGATGAGTCGCCACGAAAACGCTTCGCTCATCTTCCAGTCAGCGGTCACGGACCAGCCATCCGCCTCGTTGGTCACCACGGAACGATCGACCACGGCCCCGGTGACGGGATCGATGTAGAACCCGCCGTTGTTGTCATAGGGATTCGCCGACACGTCGGAGTTGCGCGCGCCGGTCGCATACAGCAGGCCGGTCGGCACTTCGTCGATCAGCGTGGTGTACGGCCGCAGGCCGCCTTCACCATCGTTCTTGTCGTAGGCGAACAGGATGGAAAAGCTCTCGGTAGGCGCCCAACGGGCCGCCACGCGGACATTCCACTCGTCCATTTCACCGACTTCCTTGGCGGCCGCGTGCTTGAGGAAATCACCCACGCCATCACGCCGCGTCCAGCCGCCGGTGACGGAGGCCGCGAAAGACTCGGCAAATGACTGGTTCCAGTAGAAATCACCGCCCAGCCGGCCGCGCGTGCCGGCGTATGCGGTGAGGCGGCCGCCGCTCTCGTCGCCCGGCTTGCGCGTAATGATGTTGATGGCGCCGCCGATGGTGTTGCGTCCGTACAGCGTGCCCTGCGGTCCGCGCAGCACTTCCACGCGCTCGATATTGGCCAGTGACCAGTTCTGGCCCACCTGGCGCCCGAGGTATACGCCATCCACGTAGACGCCCACGCCCGGATCGGTGGTGATCAGGTGGTCCTGAAGGCCGATTCCGCGGATGAACGGGTTGACCGAGGAGACGTGGCCGGCCGAAAAGCCGGTGACGTTGAGGTTGGGGACGAACTTGCCGATATCGGTCAGGTCGGTGATCCCCTGCCTGATCATGATCTCTTCCGTGAAGGCGGTGATCGCGATCGGAACATCGTAGATGCCCTCTTCCCGCTTGGTGGCGGTGACGATGATTTCTTCGAGCATGAGTTCTTCGACTTGGTCGGTGCCCTGTGCCATGAGAGGCGAATGCGAAGCGAACGACAGCGCCGTCGCGACGGTGGCCGCAAGCGCCCATTGATTCTTGTTCATGATCTCTCCGTCTTTGTCTGGAGGTGGAAGGGAAATCCCATGCCTTTTTCCCGGCATTCGAGAACAGATCATACGCCAATGAAGCGCCGCGGCAAAACCTCGCGGGCCATCCCACGGAGACTGGGCCTGGAAGCGCAGAAACCGCCGATGCGATCGGGTCTGGCTGTAGGAGCGGCTTTAGCCGCGATTTCTCTTTCAGAGATCAATGCAAACCCATCGCGGCTAAAGCCGCTCCCACAACATAAGCCGCTCCTACGACGAACGAGGACGGTTACCTGCCGGCTGCAGTCGCCGCGGCCGGCTGGCGGCCCAGGGCCTTCTCGACGTCGGCGGGCGTTGCGGCCCGCGGGCTGTGCGCGCCCACCAGCGTGGTGAACTCCAGGCCCAGCCTGTCCAGCGCCTCCGCGAAGGCCACGGTGACGGGCACTGCGGGCGGTATCACCCCTGTCGCCGGCTGCGGAAAATGGTCCGCCTCGAAGATGATCCCTTCGGCGGGCAGGTAGGCGATCAGGATATTCTCTGCGTGGGGCGTCGGGCCGATGTTATACAGCTCGACGGTTCGACTTCCATCGCTGAGGCTCAAGCGGTCCTCGACGAACTGAAGCACGGCATTCTCGTCACCGGCGGCCTTTCGCACCACGGCCTCGTTTTCCCTGAAGGTGACGATGGTCGCGCCTTCCTTCGCGTAGGCCGCGGCGCCGGGCACATGGTCGCTGTGGTGATGCGTCAATACGCCGTAGCGGATCGGTTTTTCGGCGACCTGCTTACGCAACTCCTCGATGCCGGGCTGGACGGCCTGGGTGCCGCCGATCGCGACCACGTGGTCCGCCATCTCGACGAACATCGAGTAGTTGCCATTGCCCCCGATCAGGAACACGCCCTCGCCGATTTCCTGGCTGCCGAACTCGTCCGGCCGCACCGCGGCGACGCGCTCGAGGCCGGCGGGCACCTCGAGCCAGGGCTCGAGCGGCTGATTGACCCGGGTCTCGAGGATGTCCATGATCAGGTTGTCTTCGCCGTTGACGTACAGCCTGAACGCCTGGTTGAAGGCGATGCCCTCGACCTCGGCATAGTCCAGGAAGGCGTATTCGATTTGCCCGAAGGGGGGGAGCACCCGCTCCATGCGGGTCAACATGTGGCTTTGTTGGTCAAAGTAGAGGCTCAGCCCCGGGCCGGTCTCCATCACCAGGGTCACGATGTCCTGCTTGCGGCCGTCGACCTCGACTTCTCCCAGCCAGTGCGAGGTCTGCCGCCGCGCCTGGAGCTGTTTCAGCAGCAACGCGGGCGTCACGCGGATGAACGGCCCGGACTGGGCGCCGAAGTCCGGCTCGGCCAGGGGCGCTGCCGTGCCCGATCGGTGGTTCAGCTGCCAGCTGTTTTCGCCGTTGATGATGACGCCCTGGTCGAAAACGAAACCACCGCCCTCGCCCCAGTTGCGGTTGACGAATATGCGGTTGTCAACGTCGATGGCGTTGAAATTGGAGCTTCGGCTGCGATCGTACGGCGGGCCGGGTTTCCGGCTCTGCCCGGTGGCGACGTTGATGAACTCCTGTTTCTGGGCGAGGGTCTTGAGGCCTTCGAGCGCCTTGGCGCCCCCGTGCGCTTCGATCGCGGCGTCGATGATTGCATTGGCCCGGTTGACCGACTGCAGCGGCAGCGACTCGGCTGCCGGGCTGGCGTCCGCGAGCAGCAGCGCTGCCGCGGCGATAATCAATGATTGTGCCTTCACGTGAACCTCCCGGTTGGCGCAGGGGCCGACAACGCGCCCTGCAGGATCTTGGTCCCCTGCAGTGTGGAAGCCCAAACACGGCCTGTCAGCGCGAACGCGGCAGCCGGTTGCGCATCTGCGGTGAATCGCATCCCGGTCGGCTAAAGCCGCTCCTGCGACCCCCTGCATCCGTTTGGGGGGGTTGGGGTCTCTAGTGGGTGAACCTGTTCGAATGTTGCCCTCAAGGAGACCGCAAATGGCTGGCGAATTAATTCCAATTACCATGTTTATCGTGCTCGGCATCATTACGCTGGGTTATTTCTACTGGAACAACAAGAACCGGCAGAGCGTGATGGACACCGTGCAGAAGGCGATTGAAACCGGCGGCGAGTTCAGCCCCGAACTGCTCTCGCAGCTGGGCGCCGCGGTCAACCCGCGGGTTCGCGATCTGCGCCGCGGAATACTCTTCCTGGCGCTCGGAATTGCCGGGTTGCTGTGCAGCCTGTTCTTCGACGACGAGACCGTCCTCAACGGGATTCGCGCCGGCTCGATGTTCCCGCTGCTGCTGGGCGGCGGCTTCCTGCTAGTATGGAAATTGAACAGGGACTGAAGGTACATCCGGATGATTTCCGACCTGGAACTGGCGGCGCGTGTCGCCGGCTCCAACGATCAGGCGGCGTTTCAGCAGCTCGTGGAGCGGCACCAGGCACCCATCCGCGGATTTCTGCGGCGGCTGCTGGCGGGCGACCACGGAACGGCGGACGACCTGGCCCAGGAAACCTTCCTGATCGCCTACCGCAAGATTCCGGGCTGGAAGGCGGAAGGCACCTTCACCTCGTGGCTCCACACCATCGCCTACCGGCAGTTCCTGCAATTCCGGCGCAAGCACAAGCGCCAGCAGGTCATGGCCGAACCGCCCGACGCCGGCTTCGATCCGGGCCAGGCCGTGGACGCCGAAATCCTGCTGCCGCGCCTGATGCGGCTGGTCAGCGCCGACGAGAGGGCCTGCCTGACCCTGGCCTACGCGGCCGGCATGAGCCACCCGGAAATCGTCGCGATAACCGGCCTGCCCCTGGGAACGGTCAAGTCCCACATTTCCCGGGGCCGGCAAAAACTGCAACAATGGTTGAAAGACAATGATCATTCCTTTCAGACGGCCGGACCGGACCCGGCAAGCGAGGCTCGACATGCCTGAATCAACTCAGGACAGGCTCCTGGACCAGTTGCTCGAATACGGCGAGGAGCCGCAGGGAGATGAGTTTGTTCTCGATGTGATGCACCGCGTGCGGCGCGAGCAGGGCCGCCGCAAGGTCATCCTGTTCGTGTTCGGCCTGATCGGCGCTTTGTTCGGCCTGACCGGCGCGGTGCTGTTGTCCGAACCGATCGCCCGGGCTCTGGCGAATCTCCCGGCCATGGGCACCACGCAGGTCGCGCTGTTCGTCGTGGCGGCGGTCGCGACTTACGCCTGGTTCATGAACGAGGACATCGACCTAACGGTCTAGCTCGCTCACAGACGGAATCCCCCTCGCCCAGCCGCCGCCCGGTCCGGCCATCCGCCCCGCCGGTCAGCCCCCTCAGGTGGTATGACGCCATCCCACCCCGCCGCTCCAAACGGAGATATAATTTGAGTAGGTATGCGACGAATTCTCCTGCTCCCGCTTTTTGTCCTTGCGCTCGTAACGGCCATCGGGGCGGGTATCGCCTGGTACCTGCTACACGATGAAGATTTTCTGAAAGCGCGGCTCAGCGCATTCGTGCTGGACCGAACCGGCCGCGAGCTGACGGTGGACGGCACCCTGTCGCTCGACCTCGGGCGGCAGACGACCATCGAGGCACGCGGCGTCCGTTTCGAGAATGCGGCCTGGGCAAGCCCGGCGGACATGGTTTCACTGGGCCACGTGCGGGTCACCATCGATATCCCCAGCCTGTTCGGCGAGGTTCCGGTCATCCGATCATTGCTGCTCGAGGACTGTGCCGTCCACCTGGCGGAGAACGCGGAAGGCGCAGCCAATTGGGACATGCTCGCGGAAGCCTCGGACGAACCCCCGGCCGAGCAGGAGCCGGCCACCGGCCTGCCTGTCCTGCTGCTGGACACGCACCTCCGCGAATGCCGGTTGACCCATGACGCCCCTCAGCGCGAACAGCCATTGACAGTGGCGGCGGATGAGCTGGCCCTGCAACTGGTGGACGGCAATCGCTGGCAAGGCAGCGGCCGCGGCCGGATCGACCAGGACCCATTGTCGTTCACGGCCAGGATGGAGCCGGCCGGCGCGTTTCTTGACGACCAGCCGATGGAATACGAACTGGAGCTGCTGGCAGGGCAGGTCGCACTCCGGAGCTCCGGGTCGGTGCAGAATCCGAGGACCGGCCGGGGCGCCGACCTGGACTTCGATTTCAACGGACCGGAGATGGCTCAGGTGCTGGAGCGCTTCAAGCTTCCGCCCCTGAGCGAGGGGCCGTTCGACTTTCACCTGAAGCTCGAAAGCCAGGGCGATCTCACAGACCTGAGCCTCGACGGGGACCTGGGTAGTCTGACACTGAACGCCTCCGGCCAGCTGGACCGCCTGGTGCGGCCGCAGGCGGGGGCGCTTCGCGCGACCGCAAGCGGTCCGAACCTGCAGGCGCTCGGCCAGGCCCTCAAAGTGAATGACCTGGTGCCCGAGTCCTACGGCCTGAACGCCGAGCTCTCGATGGAAAACGGGATTACGCGAGCCGAGACCCTGGTCCTGGAGACGGCGCGGGACCGTCTCGAGGTGTCCGGCGTGCTGGGGCGCGCCCCGGCCTTCGCAGACTCCGACCTCCGCATCCGGGCTACGACCGACGAAATCGGCCGGTGGAAAGCCCGGACCAGGCTGCCCGAGGCCACCGTCGGGCCGGCGGCCTTGAACGGTGCCCTCGCGAGCGACGGGAACGGCCTGTTTTCCGTACAGGCTCGCCTGGAGTACGTGGACAGCATTCTCGACATCGACGGCGAACTGGGGGCCCTGGGTTCGGCGTTCGAACCCGATCTGAACGTTTCCCTGGAAGCACCCGACAGCCAGGCACTGGGCATCCGGTTCGGTATCGACCGGTTGCCGGGCGTTGCCGTCAGCGTGAAGGGCCGCGTGGGTTACGCCGGGCAGATGCTCGAATTGAACGGCGTAAAGGCCGCGATGGGGGACCACCGGGCCGCCCTCGACGGCACGGCCAACCCGTTCCCGCCCTTTACCGGCAGTGCGGTCGACGTCCGAGTCGACAGCCCCGATCTCGCAGTACTGGGCCGGCTGTTTGGGCAGGAGGAACTGCCGGCCGCGCCGCTCACCCTGCAGGGCCGGATCAGCCGACCGGACGAACGGCTGCGATTCGAGAATGTGAACCTGGACCTGGCGGGGAACAGGGTCCAGGCGAACGGCTATCTGGGTCCGAACCGGGAGTTCAAGGGCAGCGAATTCGAACTCGAACTGGACAGCCCGGATGTCGCCGCCCTCGCGGCACTGTTCGGCACCGAAGACCTCCCGCGCGAAGCGATGAAGCTGTCCATGTCGCTGAAACAGGATGGCGAGGGAATCGCGTTCCGCACGAGCGGCGGCAGCGCTGGCGAGATCACGCTGCAGATCGACGGCCGCATGGCCGACCTGAACAAGCCGCTCGAGGTGGACGCAGATTTCGACATCCGCCTGCCGAGCCTGGCCTTCCTCGGGTTTCTGGCCCCGAACGCGGATCTGCCCGATCGCCCCTTCCATGCCCGCGGCAAGCTCATCAACGACCGCGCCCGTACGCGCCTCGACGGTGTCACCCTGGCCCTGGGCGGGATGACCGCGGACGTGAGGGGCGAGTTCACCGGCAGCCGGCAGTTCGACCTAAGGCTGGATATCGACGCGCCCGATGCCAGTGAGCTGCGGCCGTGGGCAGGAAAATGGCTGCAGCCGAAGCCGTTGGGGATAGCCACCCAGATACGCGGCAGCCCGGAATCGTTCGAACTGGCCGGCATCGACATGCGGCTGGGTCGATCACGGTGCACCGGTGAATTGCGGGTCGAACTCGGAGAGCGTGATCGCGTCAGCGGCCAACTGACCTTCCCAATGCTCGACCTGAGTTTCTGGAGGGATATGTACGGCAACCGGGCGGCCGCCGAGCCTTCGCCGGCCCCCCAGTACCTGTTCGACGACACGCCGATCATGAAAATCGCGGATCTGGGGGTGGATGTCGATCTCGGTCTGGAGCTGGCGGAGGTTGATCTGGGAAATAGCCGCGCGCAAGACTTGAAATTGAGCTTCCTGCTCGATCACGAGTCATTCCAGGCGGACCTGTTTTCTTACCAGGGTCCGTCCGGCGGCAGGCTTTCCGGACAGATCAGCCTGGACAGCTCTGGAATAATGCCGCAGCTGCACCTGGAGCTTACCGGACGTGAAGTCCGCCTCGGGGTGGCCACGGCGCCGGGACAGGACGTCGCGACCTTTCCGCCGCACGACGTGGACATCCTGCTGGACGGAAGCGGGGAGACCCGGCGGGAAATGGCCAGCCGCCTGAGCGGAGAAATTCGGGTCTTCACCGGCGCCGGGGATGTCGCGACGAGCGGCGTCGAGTTCCTGCTGAACGATGTTCTGACCGAACTGTTCACCACTCTGAATCCATTCGCCGAAAAGAGCGAATACACGCGGCTGGAATGCGCGGTGATCGCCGCTACGGTTCTCGACGGCCGGGCCGAGGTGTATCCGGTCATTTTCAACACCCGCGAACTGACGATCCTCAGCAAAGGTACGATCGACCTGCACACCGAGAAAGTCGACATGTCCTTCAGTTCCAAGCCTCGCCAGGGGCTGGGCATCAGCGCCAGCGTCATCATCAACCCGCTGATCAAGGTCGGCGGCACGCTGGCACGCCCCGCCATCGAACTGGACCCGGCCCGCGCGGCCGTCAGCGGCGGCACGGCAGTGGCCACCGCCGGCCTGTCAATACTGGCCAAGTCCTTTTCCGATCGTTTCCTCAGCAGCAAGGACCCCTGCGGCGACGCGCGCAAGGAAATCGACAGCCGCGACCCGTAGGAGCGGCTGCAGCCGCGATTCCTGGCGTCTCCCGGGAAGTGTCGGGCACCCCTACCAGCCAGCAAGAGAATCGCGGCTGAAGCCGCTCCCACAGTGAGGCCGCTCCTACGTGACGATGATGCTCTGGCCGGCCTTGGTCGTGTCCCGGCTGGAGGCGCGTTCGGGGATGTTCCTGCCGCGCGCGACCGCCGGGCGGTCGGCCATCCTCTCCAGCCAGGCCTGCAGGTTGTCCAGGCCGCCGACATCGATGCCGGACCACCCGTGGGTCACGGCCCAGGGCCAGGTGGCGATATCTGCGATGCTGTAGTCATCGCAAATGTATTCCCGCCCGGCCAGTTGACCGTCGAGCACGCTCAGCAGGCGCCGGCCCTCGTGCTGGTAACGGTCGATGGCGGCCGGGATCTTCTCCTTGAAATAGCGGAAGAACACGTTGGCCTGCCCCATCATGGGGCCGATCCCGCCCATCTGGAACATCAGCCACTGGATGACCCGTGAGCGCGCTTTTTCCTCCCGGGGCAGCAACTGTCCGCTCCGCTCAGCCAGGTAAATCAGGATCGCGCCCGATTCGAACACCACGAAATCGTCGTTGGCCCGGTCGACGATGACCGGGATGCGGCCGTTGGGGTTCATGGCGAGGAACTCCGGCGTCTTCTGGTCACCCTTCGCGAGGTCGATCGCGTGCACCGCGTAGTCCATGCCGATTTCCTCCAGCATGATCGATGCCTTGTAGCCGTTGGGGGTGGGGGATGTGTAGAGTTCGATCATGCGTCGCTTCCCTCGTCGAGCCGATTCCATCAGCTTGCACGGGGGAGCATGCAGAAACAAGCCCGGCCGGTCTACAATCCAAATCATCATGGATAACAGGCCCACTTCCGCATCCTGCTCGATCCGTCCGATTCGAGGGGAGGACAATGCGGCCGTCGCGGGCATCATCCGGGACGTGATGACCGAGTTTGGCGCGGTCGGCCGCAACTTCTCGATTTCGGACCCCGAGGTGGCAGCCATGTACGAGGCTTACCCGTCGCCGACCGCGGCCTTTTTCGTGATCGAACACCAGGGCCGCGTACTGGGCTGCGGCGGCATGGGGCCGCTGGCGGACGGCCCGCCCGACGTCTGCGAACTGCGCAAGATGTATTTCCGGCCCGAACTGCGCGGGACGGGCATGGGCACGAGGCTGCTGGCGGTCATACTCGACGCCGCGCGGCAATCAGGTTACCGCCGGTGCTACCTGGAAACGCTGGGCAACATGGCCGGGGCGCGCCGCCTTTACCTCAAGCACGGCTTCGGGGTTCTCGACCGGCCGCTGGGCAACACCGGCCACTCCGGCTGCAATTCCTGGATGATCAAGGACCTGTAGGAGCGACGCGCGACGGCACTCAGCAGGCACTTCTTTCAGCCAAGCTGAAAACCGTACCCGCTTCGTTGCCTGCGCTTTAGCCGCGATTGTCAGCCCGCCGCATCCGCCGTCAGCCCAGTTCGTCCCGCAGCACGTACTTGAGAATCTTGCCCGTCGCGTTGCGCGGCAGTTCCTTGCGGATCTCAAGCCGGCTCGGGTGCTTGTACCTGGCCAGGTGCCCCCTGCAGTGATGCTGCACGGCTTCGAGGTCCAGCGTTTCGCCCGGCTTCAGCACCACCACGGCACAGCCGGTTTCGCCCCATTTCGGATCGGGCAGGCCGATCACGGCCGCTTCGGCGACCTCCGGCAGCATGTAGAGCACGCTTTCGACTTCAGCGGGGTAGACGTTCTCGCCGCCCGAGATGTACATGTCCTTGATGCGGTCCTCGATCGTGATGTAGCCGTCTTCGTCCATGCGGCCGATGTCGCCGGAGCGCAGCCACCCGTCCACGAATGCCTCGGCGTTGGCCTCGGGCCGGCGCCAGTATTCGGTGGTGACGTTGGCGCCGCGCATCCAGATCTCCCCCTGTTCGCCGGGCGCTGCTTCCTCGGTCTCGGACTTCATGATCTTCATTTCGGTGAACAGCGCCGGCTTGCCGGCGGAGCCGATGCGATTCGGCACGTCCTCGCGCAGCAAACTGCAGGCGAGGCCGGTGGTTTCGGTCATGCCGTAGACCTCGAGGATCGGCACGCCGCGCTCGTACCACCAGCGCAGGACGGGCTCCGGCATGGGCTCCGCGCCTCCGGCGGCGACGACGATTCGCGAGAAATCGGCATGCGCGCAGTCGGGGTGCATGCGCATCGCGTTGTAGATCGCGGGCAGCGCCAGGAAATGCGTGACGCCGAACTCCTCGGTGGAAATGGCCCTGATCATCTGGCCGGGGTCGAATATCCGCTCGACGATGGCAGTCGCGCCGAAGAACATGGCCGGCACCGAAAAGCCCATCATCGCGCCGATGTGAAACAGGGGCATCACCGCATAGCTGACGGTGTTGCGATCCGCCTCGAAATTGATCGCCTCGTTCATGACCGCCGCCAGCACCATCGCATGGCTGATGACCACGCCCTTGGGGCGGCCGGTGGTGCCGGAGGAATACATCAGCATGGCCTGGTTGGCCGGGTCCTGCCCGACCATGGCTTCCACCGGCACGGCCGCGCCGATCGCGGCCTCGAATTCGGTATCGCCACCCACGCCGTCCAGTTCCACCCAGCGCAGGTCGGGGTTCTGCGGCGCAAGCGCATCCTTCAATCCGGCAAAAGCCTGGTCGACGAAAATCAGCCTGGGCGCGGCGTCAGCGACGATGAAGGCCAGTTCCGCCGGGGTCAGGCGGAAATTCAGCGCCAGGTGCGCCGCGCCGATACGCCAGGTCGCGAAGATGATGTCGAGGATATCCGTGCTGTTCAGTGCAATCAGGCCGACCCGGTCACCCTTTTTCACGCCCGCCGCGCGCAGAAAGCCGGCAATGCGGCCGACCCGGTCGTGCATTTCCGCATAGCTGTGCCGGCGGCCGCTGGCCAGATCGACCGTGGCGACCTTGAGCGGCGTGGTTTTCGCATGGTGGGCAACCCAGTCGACGACGCGGTCAGACATCTTTGTCTCTCCCTGATGACGGTCTATGACCGTGGAGCTTGCCAGCCGCCGAACACGGTTTCAAGGTGCCGCGCCACCGCCAGCGCCACGTCCTCCCGCCACGGCTGGGCCGCGATTTGCACGCCGATCGGCAGCCCTTCCGGCGACGTGCCGCAGCGCACCACGGCCGCGGGCTGCCCGGACAGGTTGTAGACCTGCGTGTAACTGTAGCCGGGGAAGTGCGCATCGTCTTCCGTCGTCCCGAACTCCGGCGCGGGGAAACCGGCGACGGGGGTGACCAGGGCGTCGTAGTCCTGCATGAAGGCCAGCATGTCGCTGCGGAAACGGTCCCGCGCTTCCATGAGCCGGGTGAACTCCCCGCTGTCGACCTTCCACTGGCCCGTGATCTGCTCTGCAATCGCCGGATGAGCCGTTCGGGTGCCGCTTCATCGAGCAGGCGTTGGATCCAGGCGCCGCCGTCGGCGGTCCAGACGAACAGCGGCAGCAACTCCTCCAGACTCTTCGGCAGAGGTGCGGGGACGATCTCCGTCATGAGGGCGCCCGCCTCCGCCAAGGCCCTGGCCGCGGCCGCGGTGGCGGCCTGGATTGCCGGTGTGGGTGTAAAGATGCCATTGTCCGCGTGCCAGCCCACCCGCAATCCCTTGATTGCCACTGCCGACGAATCGCGCAGGGGCATGGGGGCAACGAACGGGTCCCGCCCGTCCGGGCCGGCGATTACGCGAAGGATCAGCTCGAGATCGGCCACCGACCGGGCGATCGGCCCGAGCTGGGTCAGCGGATCGTGGATGCCGCCGAACGAAACTGCGTGTCCTGTGCGCGGTACGCGCCCCTGGGTCGGCTTCAGTCCCGCCGTGCCGCAACAGTGGGACGGGACGCGGATGCTGCCGCCGGTGTCGCTGCCGACATCGAAGGCGCACAGCGCGCTGGCCACGGCCGCCGCGGCCCCGCCGCTGCTGCCGCCCGGGCTACGGTCCGGGTCGAACGGGTTGCGGGTGCGGCCGAACACGAGGTTGTCGGTTTCGAAGGACAGGGTGAACTCGGGGGTGTTGGTCTTGCCCAGCAGCACGGCGCCGGCGGCCTTGAGGCGGGCGGCCACGGTCGCATCGGCCTGAGGGACGAAGTTGCTGCGCCCGAGCGTACCCCAGGTGGTCAACACGCCGGCCGTGTCGATAGAGTCCTTGAGCGTCATCGGCACGCCGTGCAGCGGTCCGGTCGGCTGGCCCGCGGCACGCGCCGCGTCGGCGCGGCGGGCAGCCGCCATGGCCTGTTCCGCGCTCACGTGCACAACGGCGTTGAGCCCCGGATTGAGGGCCTCGATACGTCGAAGGCAGGCTTGCGTGAGTTCGGCCGAGGTCACCGCGCCGTCGCGCATGGCGCGGACCATTTCGGCGATGGAGGCCGACAACAGTTCCTCGGGCGGCCGGATTATCGGCTGCACGGGCCGCGGCGCCTGATGATCGCCTTCCTGCGCGGAAGCGGGAAGCGCGCTGCCCAGCAACCCGGCGCTCAGCATGCAGGTCAGCTCACGGCGTGAAAATTTGGGAAATTCGGGATGGGTATCGTTTGGCATCGTGATCGGGCCCCGTGGAATGCGTCCGTGTTTGGCCGGCCCATTGTGAAGCACTCGGCGCCGGGCTGCCAACGGCCTGCTGTAGGAGCGGCTTTAGCCGCGATTGTTTGGCTCTTGTAGGAGCGGCTTTAGCCGCGATTCTTTTATTTAGGCCAATATCAAACAATCGCGGCTAAAGCCGCTCCTACAACAGGCCGTTGCGGCGGTCGCGCTCGATGGCTTCGGGGTCGCGGTCGGCGGGGTCGCCGCGGCCGCCGCCGCCGGCGGTTTCCAGCACCATGCGCTGAGCGGCCGGGACGATCTCGCGGCCCATGCCTTTCAGCTCCGCGCCGCGCTCGCCGCGCGCGTTCACCAGGTAGACCTCCGCAGGCGCGCCGGCCTCACCGCCCCGGCGGCCGCGCGGCGGGTGCCGCAGCCGATCGAACATCTTGGAGACCGCGAAGGGCTCGTCGTCCGCGTGCCCGAACTCCATGATCTGCCCGACCCCGCCGCGGAATTCGCCGGCGCCGCCCGAGCCGGGCCGATACTCCTTGCGCCAGATGATCAGCGGCGCGGCGTTTTCGCTGATCTCCACGGGCGTGCTGCGCACGCCGGAGGGGAAAGCGGTGCAGTCGAGGCCGTCCTTGCCGGGCCGGCCGCCGCTGCCGCCGGCGTAGAACGCATTGATCACGAACGGCTCGCCCCGGGCGCCGGGGATCATGCCGCGGCCGCCGAGAAACACCGGGCCGAACAGGCAGGAGGCGCCCTCGGCGGGCACGTTGCCCCCCAGCGGCTCTTCCAGGCAGCCGAGCACCACGTCGGGCAGCATCTGGCCGACCGCGTGGCGCGCCGAGACGGCGGCCGGCCGCGGGGCGTTCAGGATGCAGCCTTCCGGCGCGGTCACCCGCACCACGCCGAGCGAGCCGGCATTGTTCGGCACGTCGTTGCCGATGACGCAGCGCACCCCGAACGACGCATAGGCCTGCGTGTACGTCAGCGGCACGTTGATCCCGTGCGCACAGACGGGCGAGGTGCCCTCGAAATCCACCTCGATGCCATCGTCGCCGAGGGTTACCGTGCACACGAGGTCGACCGGCTCGTCGTAGCCGTCGATGCGCATCGCGTT